>SDBU01001424.1_pt1 | contig 34108 bp, 40 predicted proteins | sample 2277071 | NCBI WGS metagenome assembly SDBU01 (sample SAMN10397929, study PRJNA504765) | marine sediment metagenome | isolation source: marine sediment core GS08_GC12, 126 cmbsf | place: Arctic Ocean: Gakkel Ridge, Loki's castle | collected 2008 | reverse complement strand
CATATTATGTAGTAATAACGGACTATTTTTATAAATATAATTACCTGCTTTTACATCAATTTCGCTGTATTTTCCATAAAATAATATACTCATTGACAACACCACATATCCATTGTATAATTTCACTTATTTTTTTAAGCCGGATTTTATGAAATTGGGGTTTACTGAAGATTACATCTACTCCTTCAAAAGGGATAGAGTTTTTGTTTACCTATCAATTAGTAGGGAACAGGGAACTTTCACGCTTCATTCTTTAAGCGGGTTACACTATTGACTCTTCATATTTCAGTGTAAATAAATTTGAAGGATAAATATTGAAGCAGGAGGAATAAGTTTTGTGGGTTTAAGTCGAAGAAATTTCCTAAAAGCCTCAGGTGCTGGATTGGGCGGACTTTTTCTGTTTGGTGCACTTAATAATGACGTCGTTATGGCCAGAACACTCAAAAAGGTGCCACTCAAGAAAAAGATTGGTGAAGTGTCTACTATTTGTCCATTTGATGCCTCAGGCTGCGGTTTCATCGTTGCCTCAGAAAACGGCAAAGTGGTCAACATTGAAGGTGACCCCGACCACCCTATCAACCGTGGAGCTGCCTGTGCCAAGGGGGCCAGCCTGTCCCAAGTACATAACAATGACCGCCGTCTTTCCAAGGTTCTTTATCGAGCGCCAAATTCAACCTATTGGGAAGAAAAGTCATGGGATTGGACCCTTGGCAAAATAGCAGAGAGGATCAAACAGACCCGTGATGCTAATTGGATTGAAACAAATGCCAAGGGTAATCTCGTTAACCGTACCGAAGCCATTGCTTCAGTGGGTGGTGCCGCCCACGACAACGAGGAGTGCTACCTGCTGGTAAAGATGCTGCGTGCCCTCGGCCTGGTCTACATAGAACACCAGGCCCGTATATGACATTCCTCTACCGTCGCCAGTTTGGCGGAAACGTTTGGCCGAGGGGCCATGACCAACCACTGGAATGACATTGCCAATAGCGATTGTATGATGGCTATTGGCTCTAACCCCGCTGAGAATCATCCTGCCTCATTCGGGTATATCACCGAGGCCAAGGAAAAGGGTGCCAAGCTTATCAGTGTTGACCCCAGATTTACCAGAACCTCAGCCAAAGCAGATATCTATGCACCTATGAGGTCGGGCACAGATGTTGCCTTCATCGGTGGCATGATTAAATATGTTATTGATGACATGGATCAGAACCCCGATAACTACAATATGACCTATGTTACCGAGTACACCAATGCCCCCTATCTGATTAACCCCGACTTCAAGGGACCAGTTGACCTGGACGGGCTGTTCTCCGGGTATGCCGGTAGCCAAAATGAAACTGACCCTGCCAAGAGAAATTACGATAAGTCCACCTGGACCTATCAATTGGATGCAGACGGCATACCGATAAGAGACAAGATGCTTAAAGACCCCAACTGCGTCTTCCAGCTCTTAAAGAAACAATTCGCTCGTTATACTCCAGACATAGTATCTAAAGTCACTGGAACTCCCCAAAACACCTTGCTTGAGATTTACCAAACCTATACGGCTACCGGTAAAACAGGCAAATCGGGCACCATTATGTATGCCATGGGCACCACCCAGCACACCAACGGCACCCAGATGATTCGCTCCTATGCCATACTCCAATTGCTGCTGGGCAATATTGGTGTCGCCGGTGGCGGTATTAACGCCCTGCGCGGTGAGTCTAACGTCCAGGGCTCTACCGATATGTGCCTGCTGTGGCACATCCTGCCCGGCTATATAGGCCAGCCAAGGGATACTCATACGACCCTCGCCAGTTTCATGAGTACCAAAGGCCCTACCCACGACCCCAAGAGTGCCAACTGGTGGGGCTACTATATCCCCAATACCGAGCCCGCAGACCCCTGGAAGAGCAACTATTCCAAGTATGTGGTCAGCCTCCTAAAGGCCTGGTACGGCGACAGCGCTACCTCAGCCAACGAGTTTGCCTACCACAATCTACCCAAGGCAGATGCGGGACAAGACTACTCCTGGATTTCCCTCTTTGAAGCCATGTATACCGGCACCATCAAGGGGCTTATGGCCTGGGGGCAGAACCCATCGGTCTGCGGTCCTAATGCCAACATGACGAGGGCGGCACTGGCTAAGCTGGATTGGCTAGTAGTTGCCGACCTGTGGGAGACGGAGACGGCTGCTTTCTGGAAACCTGAAGCCGGGGTCGACCCAACCAGCATCGGTACCGAGGTCTTCCTGCTTCCAGCAGCCTGCTCCTATGAGAAGGAAGGTAGCGTTACCAATAGCGGCCGCTGGATGCAGTGGCGCTATAAGGCGGTAGACCCACCGGGAGATGCCCAGCATGACCTAGGTATTATTAACGACCTGATGAAGCGCATCAGGGCACTGTATCAATCTAAGGGTGGCGAAAATCCCGCTTCCATTACCGACCTTACCTGGGACTATGGCACTGACCCCGACCCCAATGATGTAGCCAAGGAGGTTAACGGCTACGATTTAACCACCGGTAAGCTCATGGCCACCTTCGGTGCCCTTAAGAATGACGGCACTACCACCTCGGGTAACTGGCTCTACTGTAACAGCTATGTTGAGCCCGAGCTTGAGCCCGATGCCCCCATCCCTGGTAACCGGGCCAGCCGCCGCAACCTTGATGACGGCCCCTTCTACATAGGTCTTCACTCAAAGTGGGCTTGGTGCTGGCCAGTGAACCGGCGTATCATCTACAACCGTGCCTCAGTCGACCTGTTCGGTCAACCCTGGGATGAAGAGCAGCCGGTTGTCAAATTCACTGGTGAGGTGACTGATGGGAAGTACACCACCAAAAAATGGGAAGGGGATGTTCCCGATGGCGGCTGGTATCCAATGAAGAACCCCGACGGTACCGACCGTGACGATACTAAGTACCCCTTTATTATGAAGCCTGAAGGGCATGCCCGTATTTTTGGTGCCGGGCGTGCAGATGGTCCCTTCCCCGAGCACTACGAGCCGTGGGAAAGCCCTGTAGATAACATGCTTTCAGGGACTCAAAACGACCCTGCTTTCAAGATTTGGGGAGGAGCCTATAATGTCAAGGGCAACCGAAATGATTATCCTATCGTCTGTACCACGTTCCGGCTGGTAGAGCACTGGCAGGCCGGGCAGATGAGCAGAAACCTGCCCTGGCTTGTTGAGATGCAACCTGAAGCCTTTGTTGAGATGAGTGAGGAACTGGCAGACGAGAAAGGCATTGAGAATGGGGATACCGTTAAAGTTAGCTCAGCAAGAGGCACGGTCACGGTTAAGGCCATGGTGACCAAGCGTCTCAAACCCATGCAGATAAATGGCGACACCGTTCATGAGGTTGCCTTGCCCTGGCACTGGGGCTTTATCGGCCTGTCCACCGGTGATAGTGCCAACATACTTACTCCCAATGTCGGGGATGCCAACACTATGATACCTGAATACAAAGCCTTTTTGGTTAATGTCACTAAGGCTTAGGCCATAGCTTTATAATTGGAGGTAACAATGGCAGATAAAGCAATAATGTATGATGCAACACTGTGTACTGCTTGCCGTGGCTGTCAGGCAGCTTGCAAGCAGTGGAATGAGCTTGAGGGGGAGGAGACGGTTAACGAGGGTAGCTATGAGAATCCGCCTGACCTCTCACCTCAAACCTGGCTTAAAGTGAAGTTCAAAGAGTTAGAACGAGGAGGGAAGTTAAACTGGCTCTTTGCCCGTCAGGCATGCATGCACTGCACTGACGCCAGTTGTGCCATAGTCTGTCCTACTGGGGCTATACTTCACACAGAGGAAGGCTTTGTTCATATTGACCAGGAGTGGTGTATAGGTTGCGGTTATTGCGTTCAGGCTTGCCCCTTCAGTGTCCCCCATAAGGATGAAGACACTGGTACCGCTAAAAAGTGTAGTTCCTGTACCGGTGTTGGCCTAAACCGCATTGCCGAAGGTCTTGAGACAGCCTGTGTTAAGAGCTGTCCCACTGATGCCCTGATACTTGGTGACCGATATGATCTATTAGCAAAGGGAAGGAATAAAGTTGCGGCACTTAATGCTCAAGGGTATAGCAATGCATATCTTTATGGTGAGAATGAGCTGGGAGGGCTGCATGTATTATATGTTCTTGATGACTCCCCCGGTATCTATGGTCTACCTGAATCACCGCAAGTAGCCACACAAAATCAGATATACAAGTGGCTGGCTGGTGTTGCTACCGCTGGAGTAGTAGCCGCCCTGCCTTTCTGGTGGCTCTTCAAGCGAAGGGAACGCCTTGAGGCAGAGCAAGAGTCTAAAGTAGAAGGAGGTGTAAAATGACCTGGGGTGCACCAATTTGGATTTATCTATTTGCGGCGGGTATGGCTGGAGGGGCTTATTTTGCTGGCTTTCTAGCTGACCGCTTCAGTGGCGGTAGCAATAAGCAACTATTCCGATTATCGGTCTACTTGGGTATTCCCTTAGTTGTAATAGGGACGATAATGCTGATTATAGACCTAGGCAGTCCCATTGAGTTCTGGCACCTGTTTACCCAATTCAAGGTAGTATCACCAATGTCACTGGGCACCTGGATTTTGATAGCATGGGCAATATTTGCCGCTTTACTGGTTGTCTTATGGTGGATTGAGAATCGCTCGCTCCGTAACCTACAGGGTATAACAGGCCCCGTCTCCTGGATTGGTCTTCTGCTTTCTGTGGCTGTCATGAGCTATACCGGTGTGCTCCTGGCTGTCAGTAGCCAGCCGATATGGTCAAGCACACCCCTTATGCCGGCTCTCTTCACTGCCTCTGCTATCTCTACAGGAGTGGCACTGCTTATTCTGGTAGCCTTTATTATTAATGCCAGAAGCTTGGCTAAACCTTTTGCCAACAGAGTGATAGGACGGTTGGCTGAAGCAGATGCTATCGTTATTCTGGTTGAATCAGCAGTGCTAATTGGATATGCTATCTGGCTCAGCACTACCGGAGCAGCGGGGGGTGAAGCCCTTACCCTGCTCACTACAGGTTCAATAGCTATACTGTTCTGGGTAGGCGTGGTTCTCTTGGCTCTGCTACTCCCATTTGCTTTGGACCTGCTCAACTGGGGGAAGAGGGTAGAGGAAAAGTCGGTGATGTACGCCATTTCTCTATCGGCCTTGTCCGTCTTAGTGGGCGGACTTATCCTCAGAGCAGTAATGGTAATAGGTGGCCAGTCATAGGAGTTAGTTGGAATAGGAATTGGCAAACCAGATATTAAAAGATACTAGTAGTCAGATTCTGAAGAAGCTGGAGGAATGGCAGAAAAAAGAAGCTATTTCCTCCAGTTTCTTGGAGTTCTATAAAGGCTTGCTCGGTATCCAGGCTTGGGCTGAAGAACGTATAAAATTACCAGAGCCTAGCTTGAGTAAAAAGGCGGCTAGTCACCGAATAACAAATGGTCTGCCGCTGATGAGACTTGATGAACTTGACCTTGATTGGTCACTGCTAGATGAGGTATTCAGGAAGGTTGCTACAATCTTCGCCGACTTCCCTGAGCTGTTAGGTGATGTTCCCGAAAGCCTGCTTGATTCGCATTCCAGGTTGTCAAAGAAAGTGGTAAAGGCTTGGTTTAATGGGACCGATTTGCCGACCAGGATAGCTGTTGATAATATCAATGAGCACGTCTTAGGAGCGATAGTCAATGCCGCCATGAAGCCTTTCCTGGTCGCCTATTCTAAAGCCCTGATTGATATGGTAGAACAGAATCGCTGGGGAAAGGGCTACTGCCCTATCTGTGGTGGCAGCCCTGATATTGCTTTTCTGGAGAAAGAGGTCGGGGGGAGGTGGCTTATGTGTTCCCGCTGCGACGCCCAGTGGCGCTTGCAAAGGCTGGCGTGCCCCAGCTGTGGCAATCAAGACTCTAAATTGCTGTCATGCTTCAGTGACGATACGGGGGTCTACCGCCTTTATGTATGCGATAAATGCCATACCTATCTCAAGGCTATTGATTTAAGAAATACCAAAGAAGATATATCCTTATCACTGGAACGTCTGATGACCCTGGATATGGATGTCCAGGGGCAGAAGAAGGGATACCAGCCTGGCTACTCCCAAATGGGGGGGGTATCACCGCAACTCAGTCTTAAGGATTTTTTAACTTGCCCCTGACGCTTTAGCGTATGCCGAAATACTGACCATTGAGCGTTCTAAACCGTATTCTTCACTATCTTGTTTTTTGAAGTAATAGCCGACCCCGGGTTCAGTCACAATATACCTGGGTTGAGCAGGAACTGGCTCTATCTTCTGGCGCAGGTGCCAGATGTAGATACGCACATAGTCCAAGTCATCAACATATTCCCAACCCCACACCTTTTCCAGAAGCAGTTTGTGAGTCATAATACGATTGGCATTCTGTACCAGTAGGGCAAACAATCTAAACTCTTTTGGGGTTAGCCTGACCCTCTCCCCGTTCACAATAACCCTGCGTTCCGCCACATTGACGGTAAGCAGTCCATCACTATAGGTGGTCTCCAACACCTCATCCGATGAGGAAGGCGATCTGGTACGTCGCAATACTGCCTGTACCCTGGCTACCAGCTCTTTATTTCCCACCGGTTTAATAAGATAGTCATCGGCTCCATTGTTAAGCCCACGCACTATGTCTTTCTCAGTATTATAATGATTGGTTAGCATGATAACCGGAATATCACAAACATCGCGAATGCGCCGGCAGGTCTGCCAGCCATCCATCCCAGGTATAGCAATCTCCAGTAACACCAAATCTGGCTTCTGGCTAAATAGGCATTGTAATGCTTCTTTGCCACTGGTAGCCCTGAGCATCTGGTATCCATTCCGGGCAAGAACCAGCCCAATCTGCCTGATAAAGGCAGAGTCATTGTCAACTACAAGTATCCTATTATGCATTGTTATCTATACCCTCAATAATCAGTATCTTCTCTTTCACCACCTGTTTTCCCCTTTTGTTTTGGTAGCCACACCGCTACTCACTTTATCCTTGTGACACCAGTTCTTTGGTTAATATCTGGGTTATGCTATTCTTCAAGTGTTCAATATGGAAGGGCTTAGTGATATAGGGCACTCCGGTTTCACCCAGGAAATCCCCGGTAGTTTTTCCCATAACATCACCGGTAATAAACATTACCCTCTGTGTCAGGGCCGGGTCCATTGCTTCAATCTGGCGGTATAACTCCATGCCGCTTATAACCGGCATCTTTATATCCATCAAGATTAGGTCATACCGCTCACTCCTAAGCCTATCCAGGGCATCATTGGCATTATTTACAGTTTCTACTTCGTATTCCCATTCAGTTAATAAATGGCTGAGTAAGGTGAGAATAGCCTTTTCATCATCAACCACCAGTACCTTTACTCCCTCCCTCTCTGGAATCGCCTCTTCAATTGCCTCTTTATTTACTAACAGGCTGGCATCAGCTACTATAGGTAGCTCAACAACGAATGTGGCTCCCTTGCCTAATTTGCTATCGGCATATATCCGGCCATTATGCTGGGTAACGATACCATGGCAGATGCTCAAGCCAAGCCCTGTTCCCTGACCCACCTCTCTGGTAGTGAAGAAGGGGTTAAATACTTTATCCAGATTTTCCTTGCTAATTCCGGGACCATCATCAGTAAAAGAGGCCCGGATACTATCCTTTACCTTTTCTGTCTTAATGGACAGCTTGCCGCCGTATGCCTTTATCATTGCCTGCTCGGCATTCAGGATAATGTTAATGAATACCTGCTGGAACTGGTTGCCATCGGCCATAGTCTTTGGCAGGTCTGGGGTGAGCTGGGTTACGGCCTGAATATTATTTACCTGCATTTCATACGAGCGTAGTTTCAGGACTTCCAATATGAGCTCATTAATATCAACATGCTCCCGACCTGGCTTACGCTGGTGAGCGAAGGCAAGCAAGCCAGCGACAACCTCAGCAACACGCTGGGCTTCACTGTCAATCACCTTCAGGTCTTCTCTTGCATCATCAGGTATGTCCCGGCTCATTAGCAACTGAGCAAAGCCGATAATACTGGTTAAGGGATTGTTTATCTCGTGGGCTATACCTGACGCCATCTCACCAATTGAAGCTAGGCGGCCAGCAACATTTAGCTCTTGTTGCAACTGCTTTTCCCTTTCCTCTGCCTGCTTGCGCTCAGCCGTCTCGCTCAACATTCTAGCAATATTATTTATCAAGTCCGCCTCTTCTTTTAGGAATGGGCCTTCCTCGGCTTCTGGTCTCTTTTCCAGGTAGTAAACTTCTACGCTTCCCTTTTCACAGCCATTAACATTTATATCTGCTGACTGCTTCCACTCAGTAGTCTTGAAATTATTGGTCTTAAATTCTTTGCCACCAAAGGTTATCCTGGCGCATGTAATCTCCGGATACTGCCAGCTGGGGGAAATGAGGTCAATTGTTTCCTTCAGTATTTCATCCAGATTGGCGCCGGTCTTGGCCACGAGCTGACCAATTCCACTTAGACAAGCTAATTCCTTTACACGCTCTCCCAGTTCATGTGTCCGCTGCCTCAGCTTCTCATCCACCAGCCTGCGCTCGGTAATATCGCGGACGAAGCCGATAACAATAGTTCCCCCTGCTTGCTTAATAGGGGTAGTGTTTATCTCAACCCAGATACGGCTGCCGTCCTTCCTTGTTAGTTCAAACTCATCTGGCCCGGTGGACTTTCCTATAGTGTTAAGTGCCAGTAACTTGGCTGCCTTGGCCAAGTGTTTCATTGGCAGAAGATTGAGCTTAAGAAAGCCCTTGCCTATGATCTCTTCCCTCTTATATCCCGTGAGTTCTTCGGCTTTCTTATTACCATAGATAAAGGTGCCTTTTAAATCATTGATATAAACTCCATCGGGTGCACTTTCTAGATAAGTTTTCAGGCTCTTTTCCGATTGTTGTAATGCCTCCTCCGCCTGTTTACTTTTGATAAGCAAGCTAGCATTTTTAATAGCATCAGATGAAACCTTAGCGAAGGTTTCAATTATACCTAGCTCTTCCTCTGAAACCTCTTGCCGAGGGCTTGAGATGAATATTGCCCCAACCGTCTCTTTTTCATCCTTTAATGGCACCAATATATAATTCTTTGCTCCACCCAGCTTTTGAAGGCTTGAGCATGCTTTTTTACTCAATATGGGATATGCAATTTCAGCTAGGCCCTTGATAACGGCTAAATTACCGTTCATCACTGACCCAATAACAGGGTTTAGTTTAGGGTCTGCTGGAATGGACAAATTATTAATCGGAAACCTCAGTATCTTATTTATCTGGGACAGGAGTCTCTTTTTCGTAGAAAATGCCTTAACCCCAAAACATCTTTTTTCGTTATTTAGCGTCAGAATAAGAGCTGTGGTATATCCCAGGAAATGAACAGCCCCGTCGGTTACCTTTTTGAATACCTCTTCTAAATCCAGGCTGCTGTGAACGGCAGCCGTTACTTGCTGGAGCACCTGTAGTTGCATATTTTTTTCTGAAAGTACCTCCTCTTCTTGCTTCGTATGGGCAAGTCCGACCAGCTTTTCCATTTCTGTTACCTCCTTTTTATTAGCAGGGCATCTACTATGATATTCACCTCAACCCATAGCTGAGATAATTTTAAAATAGCATATTTATAATCAAAAACTCATAAAATCAGTATAAGATAAGCATTAAGAAATAATTAAAAATACATAAGCGCCACCCGTTTTTACAGGTAGCGCTCGTTTAGGTCGTCGGGGTAAAGAGTATCTAGTTGTGGTTAGGCGACCCTCTATTAAACTTATAGCCGAAGCCGGGACGGTTGATTATATACTTGGGGTGTGCCGGGCTGGGTTCTATCTTGCGTCGTAACTGCCAGATGCAAGTACGCAGTAAATCTACATCATCAATATATTCCGGCCCCCACAACTGGCTCAGTATTTCCTTCGGCTTGGCGAAATGACCAGCCTTGGTCAGCAAATAGTGGGCTAGATTGAATTCCATGGGTGTCAACCTTATCTCTTTGCCTTCTTTAAAGACCCTCTGCTCAGCTAGATTTATCCTGAGGAAATTATCATCAAATTCCTCTTGCTTCCGCGATTCATATAGTGCCGCACGGCGGAAAATGGCCTCCACCCGAGCCACGAGTTCCCTCATTCCCACCGGCTTGGTGCAGTAATCATCGGCACCCTGGTCCAGTGCCTGCACTATATCCTCCTCTTTCTCTTTGATGGTCAACATAAGTATAGGAACCTTTGATATCTGGCGAATCCGCTGCAATACTTGCCAGCCATCTATATCAGGGAGAACAATATCAAGAATTACCAAATCAGGCTGCTGTGTACGAACCAGCGAGATACCTTCATAGCCACTGTAAGCCTTATGCACCTCCACCCCAACCCGGCTCAGGCTGTGCTCGATAAGCCTTATCAGCAGGACGTCATCGTCAATAATAAGAACCTTTTTCACCCCTTTTGTTTCATGTCCCTGCATTGAGAAATCCCCTCACAGTATCAATAAAGTCTTTAACATCTATAGGCTTAGAGATATAGCCGTCGCATCCGGCTTTTAACATCCTTTCCCTATCTCCCTTCATAGCGCAGGCAGTTAATGCCAGAATTTTAGCATCTCTAGTTGCCGGCTTCTCTCTTAGCATTCTGACCAGTATCAAGCCATCTATATCAGGTAGTTGCACATCTACCAGGATAAGGTCAGGAAGAACAGATTCTAATTGCTCCAGTGCCTCCTGAGCGGTGGCCGCCTTAAGAACAACATACCCCTCTGCCTCCAGAATGTGCTGAGCCAGCCTCATGTTAATAAAGTCGTCCTCGATAAGCAGTATTTTCTTGTTTATTATCAACTTGCCCCCCAATATAGCCTCAACAAATGGTCTCTCCTATTTGGACTCTAGGTACCCGCTTTTTTGGCAATGGGAATAGAGAAGGTGAAGGTACTACCGCAGTCTGCCTCGCTCACGACCCACATATTGCCCCCATGAAGCTCTACCAACCTCTTGGTGATTGATAGCCCAAGCCCGGCTCCATGCCCCCTGGCATTGGAGCCCCTTTGTACTTGGCCGAAATCCTCGAATATCCTTTGCTGGTCCTGGGGGCTTATACCAATGCCGTTATCAATAACGGAGCAATGGAGTAGATGGGAGTTTTCCAGTCGGCAGACTATCTTTATTTTGCCCCGTCTTGGGGCAAATTTATGAGCATTAGAGATAAGATTCAAGAATATCTGCCTTATCTTGGGCTCATCAGCAAATATAGAGGATATGCCATCATCTATTTCTACTTTCAGTGTCTGCTTCTTGGTTGCCAGCATAGGCAGTATAGTCGTCTTAACATCCTCAACCAGTGTAGCTAAATCAAACTCACTCGGCTCAATGGTCATCTTGCCCGACTCGACTTTAGCAAGGTCGAGTATACTGTCAATGAGGTTAAGCAGATGCTTGGCACTGATGTGAATATAATTAAGAAACTCTTCCTGCGTCTCCGGAGCGATGGGCAACGACCCACTAAGCAATACCTCTGAGAAGCCAATGATGGAGTTTAATGGAGTACGTAACTCGTGGCTCATTTTAGCCATAAAACCTGACTTCGTCTGGCTCACCTGTTCCAGTGCCCGGTTGGCTTCCTCCAGACTTTTATTGGATTGTTGCAGGCTTTCTACCAGTTCCCGGTTCTCAGTTAGCAGCCGCTGCTCCCTCAGGGCGTTGTTTATTATATTCTCCAGTTCATTCATGGCTACTGGCTTGAGGATATAGGCATAAGCCCCTTCATTAATGGCGCCCACCGCAGTTTCAATGCTGGCATGACCGGTTATCATAATTACTGCTGCTTCCGGATTAAGCTCCTTTGCCGCTTCCAGTATCTCCAGGCCACTGATATCGGGCAGTTTTATGTCAGCGATGACAATGTTAAAGGGCTGCCTTCTAATCAACACCCGTGCCTCCCGTCCGCCGGTAGCCGTAGTTACTCTGTGCCCCATATCTTCCAGCCCGGCGGACAGCGCCTTTAGCGTCGCCATATTATCATCAGTTACCAGGATGCTTGCTGACGAGGACATACTCTATCAACCCCTCTGCAGTGAAATTTCACCAACCAGCTTTAATATCTTTCCCACATTCAGCGGTTTATAGATACAGGTGTATGCCCCCTGGGATATTGCCCTCCTTACCAGCTCCTCCTCAGAATAACCGGTCATCATAATCACGGCCACTTCAGGGTCTATTGCCTTCACCTGCTCAAATATCTCTACTCCATCTACATCCGGTAACCTGATATCCAGGAATATAATATCAAAGTGTTTTTCTTTAACCCTGGCCAGGGCTTCGGCACCGGTTTTAGCAGTAACCACACGATAGCCCCTCTCCTCCAGGATGGCCTTTAGGGTTTCCCGGTCGGCGAAGTAATCATCCACCACCAGAATCAGGGTTTTGTGAAGGGCAGACTCAATGATGCTCACTACATGCTCTATATCAAACGGCTTGTAGACAACAGCATAGGCACCCTCCTCCAGGGCTTCCCTTACCAGGTCTTCAACGGAATAGGCGGTCATCATTATCACCGCCGCCCGAGGATTAATCTTCTTAACCTCACGAAAGGTCTGTACCCCATTAATCCCGGGCATCTTTATATCCATAAAGATGAGGTCAAAAGATATTTGCTTGGCTGCCTCAATAGCCTGGTAGCCATTCTCAGCCAGGACCACATTGTGTCCCTCATCCTCCAGTATTCCGCCCAAAGTCAGCCGGATGCTCTTGAGGTCATCAACCACTAGGATATTGGTTTTCATTATTTCCCCCTTTACCTCATGATCTCTTGATAGGTAAGCACACGGTAAATGTAGTTCCCTTTCCCTCCTCACTCTCCACCTGGATGTCTCCACCGTGTCTTTCCAAGATGCTTTTACACAATGCCAGCCCTAGACCGATACCCTTAGCCTTGGTGGTAAACAGTGGGTCAAATATCTTTTTTCTGACCGCCCCAGGGATACCACGCCCAGTGTCACTAAATCCTACCTCAACAAATCCCCCCTTACCTTTAGCCCAGATGTCAAGTTTGCCTCCATCGGGCATCGCTTGCTGAGCATTGAGGATTATGTTAGCCAACACCTGCCGAATCTGGTCAGCATCCACCATTACCATAGGCAGATCCTCATCTATACCCTTGGCCAGGTCAATATTCTCAGGCAGGGGAGCATAACTCAGGGCATCCTCAATTATACCGGCTATGTTAGCTGGCGAGACGGTCGGTTTAGCCACTCGGGAAAAATCAAGAAGGTCAGTTATTACCTTGTTGGCAGCGTTAACCTCTCCATCCACGATATCCAGAAATTCCATCACCCGGGGTTCCGTAGTTATAAGGTCAGTATTGGCTAGCCGCCTCTGTATATAGAAAACGGCATTCTTTATCGCCCCCAGGGGATTGCGCAGCTCGTGCCCAACCCCGCTGGCCAGTTGCCCAATAGCCGCCAGCTTCTCAGAGCGAATTAGCTGCTCCTGCGTCTCCCTTAGCTCATCATTGGCTGCCTGCAGCTCTTCGTTAGTAGCGCGTAACTCCTCTTCGGTAGCCTGTAGCTCTTCATTAACGGCGCGTAGCTCCTCGTTCTGAGCATCCAGCTGCTCATACTTATCTTTTATCTCCTGCTCCATCCGCTTGCGCTCGGTGATGTCCCTATGAACAGCAACTATTGCATTTGGTCTACCCTCGGTATCTCTCAGAACAGAGAGGCTAATGCTTACTTGAAATTCCGTCCCATCCTTACGTTTAACCAGATAATCAGAAGCCTCTATAGGTTTACCAGAAAGCAACGTTTCTAGTTCTTCAAAGAATCTGGGGAAATCCTTTTCCACCATGAACAGTTCTTGCGGAGTTTTCCCAATTGCCTCCTCTTTCTCATAGCCGAACTGCTCAACTGCTGCTCGATTAAAGTCAGTTATTGTTCCTTGCATGTCAGTAATAGTAACCCCGTCAATCATGGCATCAATAATTGCTACTTCCTCTAGTTCTCTCATTTCTTACCTCCTAAACTGTTTTAATAGTCTTCTTATATATTTTTGCCTTGGCATCAAGGCATTCCAGCTTGCCACACAGGCTATCTGTCGGCGTCTCTGCTTCTCCCAGAATCAGATAACCGGGGATGGCAAGTGAGCTATATAACAGGTTTAGCACCCTCTCCTGAAGCTGCTTCTGAAGATAAATCAGGATGTTGCAACAAAAAATACAGTCCACACTTGTTAAGAGCGGGGTTTTGGTTGAAAGCAGATTAAAATAAGAGAAGTTAACCATTTGCCTGATATCGCTGTTGACCACATAACCTTTGCCTTGGTGGGTGAAATAACTATTCAATAAGGCATCACAGATGCCTTCCGTATTCCTATATTTACCTGCCTGCGCCCTGTCCAGAGCCTGCCGGCTGATGTCGGTGGCATAGATTGATATATCAAACTCTGTCAGTCTATGCCCCAGGAATTCGACGAGCATGATGGCAATGGAGTACGGCTCTTCACCCGAGGCACAGGCAGCACTCCAGAAGCCTAGACCCCTCTGCCCCCGCTTTATTTTGTCTGACACCAGTTCCGGCAGCACCAGCCTGGCTACCTGCTGAAATGTGTATGCATTTCTGAAAAAGCTGCTTACGTGTATAGTTAAGTAATCAGTAAGCTTTTGATATTCTTGAGGGTGAGTATCTAAAAACTGCATATACTCCAGGTATGTTCTTGCTCTTGTTGCCTGAAGCCTTCTATCCAGACGGCGAATTATCGCTTCGCGCCGATACTGTCGAAAATCGTGTGAGCTAGCCCGATATACCTTATCCAGCAACATATCAATAGCCGTGGCACTATCTTCTAAAACCGTATCTACCATATCAGAGCTATAGCTTCTCACTATATATTACCCTGCCTATTGTGCTATATAAGCATATTTTATGTCATTTGTCAACTATAATAATTAAAGAATTTCATATAAATAGCAGTTTTTATTGCCTTTGGAGCCTTTTGATAAGATGACAGAAGTGCATATATTAGACAAAGGGGGCCGATTGGTTTCGCCTTTGTTTAAGGTCTAAAACCAGTGAACTAAGTAGTCCTCCAATAAGTGCGACAAAGCACCCAGAGCAAAGGATAGCAATAGCCAGAGCCACAACAGGCGCGTGGAACATAGTCCAAGGAACCATTCCCCCTGTCGCCATATTGAGAATATGGTCAAGGTCAATAGAAATACCGCCAATGCCGCCGCAGAGCCCAGCAAAAAATGCAAGCTTCCATAGTTGATGAGTGTTTTTATCGGTATATCCCATAGCATTATTTATCCCTCTATATACTCATTTTGTGGCTGACGATGGGTTAATTACCACTCTTCTCTGGAAACTATTTTTAATTCAATCTTGCCATGAAGTTGAAGTGCATGGTTAAACACGGTGCTTGGTGGAGCATCTTTTATAATGCTGGGCTTAACTTTTTGGTACTGACCTTGATATTCTGGGATCTGTTCTCCGGCTTTATCAAATACTAGTACCATGCCGCTCTCCGCTTTGATGACACTCTTAATTACTGGTCTTTCCTTCTTCACGGCTTGATATCCCTTAGTCTGGAATTCAGGGTATTGGTTTTTATCTCTCTTCATCCTTCTTTTCCACTTTTATTTTTGGTACATACCTGCCCGATGAGGAATACCTCCTGGTGACCTCTTTTTTAATTGATTCCTTACCTGTTTCTCTAGTAATATACATTCGCCATCCCGCCACCAAAAGCAGGAAGGGTAACAAACCAGCCCTAGCGGACACTTGGTAGCCTCTTTAAGGAGTTCTTTCACCATCTCCTGCCAACGGTAAGGCTCTAAGTTAACCCTGCCCTTTACCAGCTCAATTACATCATCGGTTATCTTATCTTGAGAGATTCCCAACGCACTAGCGCAGGCCAGGATATCCTTTTTAGTCAGCATAAAGATGATGTCTTTCCCGGAATCCTGGGGTATTTTAATCATTCCCTTCCACCGTTTTAGCTCGCCTAGCGATGCTCTTTAACATACTTAGGATTAAAATAACTGCTTGCTGTACTTCATGAGGCTCTTGCCTTAACATGCTGGCTACAATAGGGTCTAGCTGCTTGCTATTTCCTCCCGACAAAGTCTCAACCTCCGTTGATGGCCAGGAGGACAAATAGCCGGCTAAAGTAAATAGCTCACCCTCGCTAAAGCCCAAGGGCCTGGTGATTCTTCGCAGAATACGGGCTGATGGAAAACGCTCCCCCCTCTCTATGCGACCCAAATGCGATGCAGATACCCCTGACTTGGCTGAAAGCTCACCTAGTGTCAATGGAATTAATATTCTCCGTTGCTTGATTATTCTGCCTAGATTTTGGCTATTATTGTCGTTAGTAATCTCCACGGCTTGACCTCCTCTTTCTCCTCAAGTTATCCCTTCCCCAAAGCCCACTCACAGCGGCGTAGGATAGCCTTCATCCTGGCCACTAATTCCAAACAACCGACCGGCTTTTCTAAATAGCTATCAGCCCCGCTCTTTACTGCCTTGACCCAGCCGGTAGCGCGTGGAACTGTGCCCATCATTAAAATAGGAACATCAACCACCTGGCGTAGCTGGTAGCAAATTTCAAAGCTATCCACCGGCAATCCCTCTCCCAATATAATCAGGTCCGGCTTTAGCTCACTCAGCATCGCCAGCACCTCAAGAGGATCCGAGTAGGTTGCTAGCTTGAAGCCCTTCTCGGATAAAGTTGAAACGTTTATCCCATTTAAGCTTTGGACACTTTCTTCAATGACTAGAAGCTTATAGCTCAACTCTTATCTCTCCAAAATAGTACTTTTACTTATATCTTAAGGTAACAATATTAATTGACCATAAAATTCTCGTTAAATTTTTATTAAAATCTAACTAAATAGCCATTACTATTGAACTATATGCCAAAGGAATCAGACTTATTGACTTATGGCATCTTTAGTGCTATTCTGTATAGCCAGTTGGCACTGAGGGGATTCACTACATTGCTAAGTCATGCCCTAGCTTTTACCAAGGATAATTATTAAGCCGACTGTGCCAACCAACCAGCATTGCGTAAGGTTTCCGGGCTTTACTCTGAAAAAGGGAAGACAATGGCTGATAAGCTGGAGAGTATATTAATCGTTGATGACGAAGAAGTGATTAGGCGGCTTCTTCATCGGAAATTGATGAGCCGAGGCTACCAGTGCGAGGAAGCTAGCACTGGAGATGAGGCCTTGGAAAAGGTAAGAAGTAAGCCGGCGGCACTTATGATCCTGGATATCAAGATGCCGGGCAAGTCAGGGATTGAGATACTCGCTGAAATAAAGGCTGACCACCCCGATATAGCAGTAATTATGGCAACAGCTCTTGCCGAAATAGATACCGCCATTCACTGTATGAAGCAAGGAGCTTATGATTATATAACCAAGCCATTCAACCTGGATGAGGTTGTCCTTAATGTAGAAAGGGCTCTGGAAAAAAGAAAACTGGAGCTGGAAAATAGGGACTATCAGGAGCATCTGAAGCAGAGGGTTGAGAAACAGGCCAATAAAATACGTGAATCATTTCTCAACGCACTAACTGCCTTAGTCTATGCCCTGGAAGCCAAGGATAAATATACCAGCGGACACTCGCAGAGGGTGGCTGAAATATCGGTCGCCATAGCCAGAGAGATGGGGCTGTCTCGGCAGGATATTGCTGGCATAAGGCTCGCCGGGTTAATCCATGATATCGGTAAGATAGGGGTAAGGGCATCTGTTTTAAATAAACCGGATAGGCTTAACGATGATGAATATCAGCATATTAAAACACATACCGAGATAGGCGAGCATATCCTGGCCCCTATTGTGGAAGATGAGCAGATTTTAAAGGCAGTCAGGCACCACCACGAGCGCCATGATGGCACCGGTTATCCTGATGGGCTGTCCGGCGGGCAAATACCGCTAGGTGCCAAAATCCTGGCCGTAGCTGACGCCTATGACGCCATTACATCCGAGCGCCCCTATCGGGAGGCGATGAGCACCCAAATCGCCTACAACATTATCGAGCGCTGTAAGGGCAGCCAGTTTGACCCAGAAGTAGCCGACACCTTTCTCATAATCAAGAAATATTCAAATTTATCTAAATTATGTCAACACGTCAATGACTGATGAGCAATAAAGGGGCTTAGAGGTCGTCCCCCTCTTCCAAGTAGATGCTTTTCAGCAAGAAGGTCAGAACCAACCAGCTTATTAAGCATCAAACATTCAAACTACCATCAATTTCTTATACCAAAAGCTTGACTTTCTATGTTTAATTTGTAACAATTGAACTAATTCAATTCATACAATTTTAATATTAATGATTAATATATACCTTAATGGGACCGCCCAAACCCCGATATATCAACAAATAGTGGAGCAGATAAAACAACTCATCGCCGGCAACAATCTTCAGCCGGGTGAACACCTGCCCACGGTAAGGCAATTGGCCCACCACCTGCGTATTAATCCGGGTACTGTATCAAGAGCTTATTCAGAACTTGAGCGGCAGGGAATGGTCGTCTCCCACCGTGGTAGAGGCACCATAGCATCAGCCAGGGTGGATGATCCCCGTGTATTAATGATGCGCCAGAATTATTTGTCAAATATGGTCAGCGACAGCATTCTAGATGCCTTAAGTTTAGGCTACACCCCGGAGGAGCTGGAAGCAGTCTTCCCTATACACCTCGCCCGCTGGCGACGAGAGAGAAGAGATGCCACAAAAGCTACAACCATACAACCAAGAATCGGTGGCAAGAACACCATAGCCATCGTTGGCAGCGATGACCTGGCACTAGACCTTCTAATAAGCCACTTAAAGCGTAAACACCCAGAAATTATTACTCAAGTCAGCTGTGCCGGTAGCCTCGGTGGCCTTATCGCTCTTCAAGAGGGAAGGGCTGACCTGGCCGGTATTCATCTGCTGGATGAGGAAACAGGTAAATATAACTATCCTTATGTCAAGCACATTTTGCCCGGTATAGAGGTGGCCGTTGTACACCTGGCATATAGGGCACAGGGATTCATACTGCCCAAGGGCAATCCCAAACAACTCAAAGGGTTGGAGGATTTAAGACACCCTAATATCACTATAGTTAACCGGCAGAAGGGCTCTGGAACACGTGTGTTGCTAGATTTGAAACTGCGCCAGATAGGCATCCTTTCGGGCGAGATAAAGGGTTACCAGCATGAGCTGGATACACACATAGCTGTTGCCACCAGTGTTGCTGATGGCAAGGCAGACGTTGGTTTAGGCATTGAAGCCGCTGCTCGTAGCTGTTGCCTTGATTTTCTACCCCTTTTTAAGGAGAGGTATGACCTGATAATGACAGCCGAAAGATACCAGGCAGAGCCAGTAGCTTCTCTGGTTAAGATTGTTAAGAGTAAGGGCTTCAAAAAAGCTGTCACCGAGATAGGAGGTTATGATACCTCGGAAATGGGCACTACAACCTTCATCAGTTAATTCTTAAAGAAAATTAAGGTGTGCCGGGCTAGAAAAGTCTTAATCTAATGCAGGTAGATTTAACGAGTAACTGAAGCAGCCATGATTGTTAGCTCAAAACAGAGCGGATTGAAAGTAAGGGGTGTTGTAATAATCTCCCTATTAACCCTGGTAGTCTTAAGCCTGCTGGCAGGGGCTATCGGCTGTACCGCTGATAAAAGGCTCCGGGTAGCCACCACCACCAGCCTTTATGACACCGGCATCTGGGATTATCTTGAACCGATTTTCGAAGATGGATACGATATTGAGCTAGATGTACTCTATGCCGGTACCGGCATAGCTCTAGAATATGGACGCAGAGGGGATGTTGATGTTATTGCCGTACATTCCAAGAGCCGTGAGTTAGAGTTCATAGCTGAAGGCTATGGTGTAGAGCGGGTGCCCTTTGCCTATAACTACTTTCTCATAGTTGGACCAGCGAACGACCCGGCCGGCATTAGGGGAATGTCACCCGAAGACGCTTTTAAAAAATTGTTTGATACAGGCTCTGAAACCTTTGTATCACGCGGTGACGATTCCGGGACTCACTCCAAGGAAAAGGCTATCTGGGCAGGTGCCGGTTATGAATATGCGGATGTTCAGGACGCTGGAGACTGGTATGTTGAAGGCGGCAAAGGGATGGGGCCCACCCTGCTTATGGCTAGCGAGATGAGGGGTTATACGCTTACCGATATAGGGACTTTTGTGTCTTATAAGGGAGAAATAGACCTGGTGCCAATCGTAGACCAGGGTAGTATATTGCTTAATGTTTACTCAGCAATCGCCGTGAACCCCGAGGCAAATCCTAAAACCAATATTGAGATGGCAAACAATCTAATAAATTTCCTTGTTTCCGATAAGATACAGGAATTAATCGGTGACTATGGCGTTGAGGAGTATGGAATGCAGATATTTACTCCTTGCGCCAGGAACGAACCTACATTTTAAAAATACACATCAGGTTTGGGAAACATTGGAAGAGCTGTGGCAGGGATTCATTAGAGCAATAGGGCTTATATTTACCTTTGACGCTGAAGTGATGCAAATAAGCGGGAGGTCGCTGGCTATTGCGGCCACTTCCTGCAGTATCGCTTCCCTAATCTGCCTGCCATTGGGCAGCCTCATTCATTTCTCCCACTTCCGGGGTAAAAGGCTGCTGATAAATATAATACAGACCTTCTACAGTATCCCCACTGTAGCTGTTGGGCTATTTATCTTTGTACTCTTTTCCAGTGCCGGACCACTGGGCGGATTAAACCTGATGTTCACCCCGATGGTAATGATAATAGGCCAGGTATTTCTGGTAACACCAGTGATCCTTGGTCTTATCATTTCCGCCCTGAGCGGTGTGGATAAAGCCATTCCAGAAACAGCAATCTCGCTTGGTGCCAGCCGCTTTCAGGCGGCTATCATTACCCTGAAGCACGCCAGATACGCAGTATTGACGGCGTTAATAATGGGCTTCGGCCGGGCAATCTCGGAGCTGGGACTGGCACTGATGGTTGGCGGCAATATCAAAGGCTTCACCAGAACCCTGACCACTGCCATTTCACTTGAGACTTCCAAGGGGGACATTGAGCTATCACTGGCATTAGGCATGGTGCTAATCTTAATAGCACTGATAATAAATCTATCCCTGAACAGACTACAGCAGAGGTGACAATGGCTTTAATAGAAACCGTCAATCTGGGACAGAAATACGGGCAGCGGCATACCCTGAAAGGTATAAATCTCAAGGTGGAGACGGGTGAGGTCTTTGCCTTGATTGGTCCTACTGGTGCCGGTAAAACCACACTCCTCAGGCTGCTGGACCTCCTGGAAGCACCAGCCTCAGGCAGCATCCTTTTTGATGGCATAGATGTTACCCGCCCCAATCGCCGTCGGCTTGAGATACGCCGCCGGATGTCTTTTGTCCAGCAAAAGCCAGTGGTATTCAATATGAGCGTTTATGATAACATCGCCTGCGGCCTGAGGTGGAGACATGAGAAGGGTGAAACAATAAAGCAGAGGGTAGCAGATGTCCTGGAACTGGTAGATTTGACTGACTATAAGAACCAGAATGCCACAACACTTTCTGGTGGCGAGGCGCAACGGGTGGCTATAGCCCGGGCGCTGACCATAAAGCCAGAGGTTCTACTGCTTGATGAGCCCACCGCCAACCTTGACCCCATCTCCTCATCAAAGATAGAGGAGGTTCTGACGCATATTATTGGACGGCACAGGATAACCGTGGTTATGGCTACCCATGACATGTCTCAGGGGCAGTACCTGGCTGGCAGAATCGGGGTGCTGATGAACGGTGAACTGCTACAGGTAGGTAGTCCCGACGATATATTCAGTTCACCCCAGGGCAGAGAGGTAGCCGAGTTTGTCGGCATTGAGAATATCCTGGATGGGGAGGTATCAGACAAAAATGGTAACCTGACGACTATAGATATTAACGGAGTCGCCATTCAGGCAATTTCTGATTACGCCGTAGGTGACAGGGTTTATGTCCTCATCAGGCCTGAGGACATAACCTTGACCCCTGCCCACGAGGTAACCAGCGCCAGAAATACATTCCGGGGCAGGATAATCAAAGTAGCCTCTGTAGGACCGCTTATCCGAATCAAGGCAGACTGTGGTTTTCCCCTGTTCGTCGTGGTAACCAAAAAGTCGGCACTAGAGCTGGGCCTTACTACCGGTAAGGAGGTTTATGCCAGCTTTAAGGCTACCGCAATTCACACAATTAAAAGGTGGTAGTGACAGTCGGTAGATTAAATTAAATAATATTGACCTCATAACAACCTATATTCGTATACTGGGTATTGACAAGTACATCATCTGTGATTATTATTCCACAGAGATTTAGTATGAGAAATTCAATGGATGCCAGATATAAGAAAGGGCAGAAAGTCACCATAGTGCCGGCCAAAGACCAGCCCTTATCCCCGAGAGACGCGGATATAGAACCGTATATAGGTCAAACCGGGGAAATTACCGATTATTACTGGATACGCCCCGGCACAAGCACCACGACCTTCTATCTCTATATAGTGCGAATTGGAACTGGCAAGAAAGAGGTCGTGGTACACGAAGACGAGATAGAGGCACATATAGAGTAGATTCTGAATGACATATCACTTGCTTTTCTATATTCCTTAAAATAAGGATGCAATAAAGAACCCGGCCATAACCAGAATAATAATTACCTTAAACAGGGCACCCAATATAAAACCCAGTAAGGCACCCAGTGCCGACCTGAAAGCCTGTTTGGACTTCTTGCCAGCTATCAGCTCACCCACAAACGCACCAATAAAGGGGCCAAGAACAATTCCCCAAATCCCGAATATAAATATCCCTGCCGTAAAGCCGAGGAAAGCACCAAAAACACCCAATCTGCTCGCCTTATATTTCCGGGCTCCCAGCATGGGAGCCACAAAATCCAGAACCAGGGTAAGCACCATCAGGATGAAGAAGATAACCACCGTTATGATTGAAATTCTTTCAAAGCCTGTACCTATAGCATAGATGAACAACCCCAGCCATGACAGTGGAATCCCGGGTAAGATTGGTAAAACCACACCCACTAAACCCACTACTATGAGGATAGAGCAGACAATGATTAAGGCTATCGTTCCCATCTATAATTGCTGCCATTCTATCAAAAAACAATCTCGCTGGCGATATGGACTCTACAGACCTGCACTCAATAAAAATCAGGATATCCGGTACCGACAATGGTAAATTAGGCTAATGTGTTAATCTTTTCAAAATTTATTGAACTAATTATTGACAATTCAATATTATTATTTTATATTTAATACCCAAAGCCTTATCTGGCATCTTTTTTTATTAAACAATCCCAACAGAATAACCAAGCAATGATTGTTAATGAGACAAGGTCAGATGGGAAGGGGATTTTATGGTAAAAAAGGTATTGGCTGTCTTGTTTATAATATTAGCAGCATTAGGAGTGGGACTCTACTTTTCTTATACCTCGGAGACCCTTTTCTTTGATACTATACCATGGGTGATTCTAGTTGCCATCGTGCTCGGGCTAGTCCTGGGTGCGGTTAGAGCCATACTCAGGAAAAAGCTAGAAATTGTTGGCGATGAAGTGGAAAGGCATGACAGCTCATCCTTCCTTGAGCACTGGGGAACTTCTATTGGCATTTTTACTCTAATAGCCTCAGGAATACTACTTGGATTTTTATTTATCCCCGGTTTCATCAAGACTTTAACAGAAGCCATTGTCCCACTAAATATGCATTTCACCGGCTTGGTGATTACCCTGTTTAGCGGCTGCTACTTTTTAGCAGATTATGTTGTAGCCAGGGATTACGACAAGCTGATACCAAATATCCCGGATATTATTGGTGGCACAGTAGCAAAGTATCTACTTAGGAGAAAGTGGACTGCTGAGGACAAATACCTTTCTTCTCAGAAATCGGCCTTCTTGGCCTTTGCCGTTTTAGGTGCATTCGTATTGATAACCGGAGCAATTAAGGTAGCGGCACATATCTGGCATATGCAGGCAACGGCATATGCAGTCACAACCTTTTTTCACGATATATTTTCGCTACTATTTATCCTGCTGCTGATAGTCCACGTTTTACTCGTGGTAGTATTAAAAGCGCACTGGTCATCACTCGTATCCTGGGTCACCGGCAAGGCAAAAAAAGATTATGTAGAACATGAGCATCCTGTCTGGAATGAGGAATTAGAGACAGGCGTTAGCCGTGGCTACAAACTGATGGGGTATAAGGAGGCTAGCGAAGTTGAAAAATAAATCGATATTTTGGTTGCTAATAGCCGTGTTGATAATGGTGCCAGCACTAGCCGCCTGTGGCAATAATACAGAGCTAGGGGATGGTATATATGTTATGCCACACGGTACAGGCTTGGGCTTTGATAACTGCCTGGTATGTCATACCGGCGGACTTTATGCCATGCCGGATGACGCCATACATAATGTCGGTATTGAGACGTGCATCTTGTGCCATCCAGAAAGCACTACTACCGTAACAACGACAACGCCAACGCCAACAACGACAACAACACCGACGATAACAACACCGACGATAACAACACCAACGACAACGACTACGCCACCACAAGGACCGATATCTTATGAAAGCCATTACTTGTATACTGATGTCAGCCTGTGTAATTTGTGTCATACAGGCTTAGCGCCTATCCTTGCCAACCCTGAAAACCATGCAGACTATGCAAATGACAGCTGTTTTGATGCCGGTTGTCATGAACTACCAGTTAAAGAGTAGAAGTTATAATATTTGATTGATGTCAGCTTGAGGGCATCCTACTTACACCCTCAAGCTGTTTTTTAAGTGTTAGTCCTACCGGTTCAACTTGTACTGACAGCTTTGCTCAATGCAAGCAGTCAGACGATTACCCTAAGCTAAATCGCCCTAGTTACCAGTTTGATGGTATACTATATATGGCATCTCAAAACCTCAGCTCAAGGATGAACAGTGCTCAAGAAGAAGAGATTTCTTATTGGTGGGCTTATCATATTTCTTGCGATAGTCTTTCTGGGCTATATGGCTTTCATGAGTGGGATAACCTATTACTATGAGGTTGATGAGCTTTTAGACCGAGGAAGCTCAATTACTGGCCAGACGGTGCGGGTTAGTGGCAAGGTAGCTACTGATATAGAGCAAGGGAATGGGGGACTAATACTGCGATTCACCATCACTGATAACAGTGGGGTTGATGCCAGTTTACCGGTAGTTTATCAGGGGGTTGTATCCGACACTTTTGGGGCAGGTAAACAGGTTGTCGTCGAAGGACAATATACCACTGATGGCATATTTGAGGCACAGGCTATCCTGGCCAAGTGCAGCTCTAAATATGTGCCAGAAGAATAACAATTTCAGGAAATAATCTATGGCTGAAATAGGCTACATTGCGCTAGTTCTGGCGCTGGTGGCTTCCATTTACTCAATAATTGCCTTCGTACTCGGTGCCAAGGGTGGACACCAGAGGCTACTCGCCAGTGCCAGAAACAGCCTTCTTGCCGTCTCAGTACTGGTTACCATATCAGTAGCCGTTCTCCTTGCCGCCCTGATCAGCCACAATTTCCAGATAGAGTACGTTGCCTCATACACCAGCAGAGACCTGTCTCTGCCTTACCTGATCAGCGCTCTGTGGGCGGGTAATGCCGGTTCGCTGCTTTTCTGGGGCTGGCTCATTTCCCTCTTTGCCGCCGTAGTGGTGCTCAGAAAGCGAGCCCTCGGTGGAGAGCTGCTGTCCTATGCCTCAGTTATTATCATGGTTACCGAAGCTTTTTTCCTTGTGCTACTACTCTTTATCCAAAACCCTTTCCATAAGCTTGACTTCATCCCTGTTGACGGGATTGGTCTTAACCCCCTGCTTCAGAACCCGGGTATGATAATTCACCCGCCGCTTTTGCTGGCTGGTTATGCTATCTTTGCCATCCCCTTTGCCTTTGCTATGGCTTCTTTAATTACCAGAAGGTTTGATGAATGGATATCGGCTATAAAAAAATGGGTGCTTCTGGGCTGGTTGCTGCTGGGCATCGGCAATTTAATCGGTGCCTGGTGGGCTTACGTTGAGCTTGGCTGGGGGGGCTACTGGGCTTGGGACCCGGTGGAGAATGCCGGCCTGATGCCCTGGCTGGTGGTAACCGCTTTTCTCCACTCCATTATGCTCCAAAAAAGGAAGGGAATGTTCAAGTCCTGGAACATGGCACTCATAATCTGCGCCTTTGCCCTAACCATTTTCGGCACATTTATAACCCGCAGCGGTATACTTGTTTCAGTACACACCTTTGGCGAAACTGCCATGGGCCCCCTCTTTCTAGCCTTTCTTATTATTACCCTTTTGGGCTCTCTGGCTCTGCTCTTCTACCGCCGAAAAGATTTAAGGGATGAAGCCGAAATCGGCTCCTTTATTTCCCGGGAAAACATCTTCCTGCTGAATAATCTGCTCCTGGTTGCCGCCACTACCGCCATCTTCCTGGGGACGATTTTCGGCTCTAGTGAAACTTTCTTCAACCAGGTTGTGATACCTATCTTTCTGGCTGTTGTATTGCTTTCCGGGATTTGCATGCTTATTACCTGGCGGCGACCACTCATCAAAAGGCTAAGGCTTAATCTTCTATGGCCGGCGGTAATGGCGCTAATTGTGGTCATAGCCCTTTTAATTTCTGGCATCAGGCAGTGGTATGCCCTGGTTGCCCTCTTGTTATGCAGTTTTGCTATCTCGGCGGTACTATCCCAGTGGTCCCGGGATTTATTAGCCCGCCACCGGGCGAAGGCGGAAAACTATCTAACGGCTTTCCTCAATCTCATTCAATCAAACAAAGGCCGCTATGGCGGTTATATTGTCCATATTGCCATTGTGCTCATTGCCATCGGGGTTATCGGTTCCTCTGTTTATGATGTTGAAAAGGAAGCGGCGCTTATGCCCGGCGAGTCAATGACCATTAATGAATATACCCTCACCTACGAGGGGCTGAATTTTTCTGGCACCCAGAACAGGATGGTGGTTAGCGCTGAAGTCTCTGTCTATAAGGGGGGTAATTTTATCAGCACACTAAGCCCGGAGGTGTATTTCCACCCTAACTTTGAACAGGGAGTCGGCGAGGTAGCCATCCGCTCTACCCTTATTGAAGACCTGTATGTTATCCTTGCCGGCTGGGAACCGGCTGACAGCGCAGACCCGAGCAAAGGGTATATCGCTGGCTTAAGTGTGCATGTAAATCCTCTTGTCGCCTGGATATGGATTGGGGGCGGCGTCTTCCTCATCGGAGGATTGCTCGCCTTCTGGCCAGAACGGCGAGAGCAATTCACCATTGAGCAGAAGGGTTCAAGGAGCTAAAAGAGATTACAGACAGGGGTTCCGAATGACGGTTTTTATTGCCTTGGTATTGGTAGTGCTGACTTTAGCCTTCATTACATATCCATTTTTAAAAGACAGGGGGTGGCAATTGACCTCCAGGCGAAAAACTATCTATACTGGCGCAAGGGAAATGGATAATTTGGCACAGGATACCAAAGTAGGGATTGAAATAGAAAAACAGGTTCGGAAGCTGCGCCAGAGCAAGCGGTTTTCCTGTTCTCAATGTGGAGCACGGTACCAGAAAGCCGACCGCTTCTGTTCTCACTGTGGTGCACCTCTGATGCCCGGGGGGCATAGTGATTAAAGGCATTGCTCTAGCCCCAGGGGATACCCTTGTAATCCAACTCTCCGGCCTGCCTGGAACTGACCATCAGGAGGTTATCATATGGGTGGTCGTGACGCTGGTAGTAATCGCCTTGGGTGCTGGTTCTGTCTACCTACTGAGAAGGAGAGGACTTCAACTGGTGTGTCACGAAGATAGCCTTAACCAAAAGAAACAAGAATTACTTGTTGAGCTCGCTCAGCTGGATAACGACTTTGAGGATGGTATAATTCAGGGAGAGGCCTACCGCAGACTGCGAGCCGAGAAGAAGTCAGAGTTAGTGGCACTGGTGCATAATCGAGAGAAGTTTGGTAACGGATAATGGACGAGGCTCAAAGTGGTTGGGCGATTGAGGTTAATCAGCTAATTAAATCTTTCGGCAATACCCATGCTTTAGCTGGCATAGACCTCAAGGTAAAGCAGGGCCAGACGCTGGCTATCTTCGGGCCCAACGGGGCTGGCAAATCCACCCTGATCAAGGTGCTGGCTACTATAATGAATCCTTCCTCAGGGGAGGTTCTGGTTGATGGCCTTAATCTGAAAAGTAACGCCGAGGTCATCAGGGCCATGATTGGTGTTGTTCCTCACCAGACCCTCCTTTATAGCAACCTCACTGCCTACGAGAACCTAGAGTTCTACAGCCGCATGTACGATGTGCCCCATTTTAAGGAACGTGTTCTCCAGGTGGTGGATATGGTGGGCATGAGACCCAGGCTTTATGATAGAGTAGGAACCCTTTCCCGGGGTATGCAGCAGAGGTTATCCATTGCCCGTGCCCTGCTTCACAAACCAGCCATTATTCTGCTAGATGAGCCGGAAACAGGGCTGGACCAGCAGGCAGTCTCAATGCTATGGAGGTCGCTCAAAGAAGAGGAGCCGGAACGCACCGTCATCTTTACCAGTCATGGACTTGAGCGAGGTCTGGAGATGTGTGACCAGGTGGTGATTCTGTACCGGGGCAGGGTCGTTTATCAGCAATCAAGCAAAGCCTTGGACCTGGCCGGCTTGAGGCACGCCTATCAGGACACTACTGGGGGTGCAGAATGAGGTTCTGGCGCAAGACATTTATCATTGTCTGGAAGGACATTATCTCCGAAATACGAACCAAGGAGACCGTCTCCTCGGTACTGGTTTTCGCCATCCTGGTGATTGTTATCTTTAATTTTGCCTTTGGCGCCAACCAGGAGACAATGCTCTTGGTGGCTCCGGGCATCCTCTGGGTGACCTTTGCCTTCGCCGGTGTCTTAAGCCTTAATCGCTCCTTTATTGTAGAGAAGGAGGAGCACTGCCTGGAAGGCTTGATGGCATGCCCGATAAGCCGGGAGGTTATCTATGTGGGCAAGATGCTGGGCAGTTTTCTCTTTATGCTCTTTGTTGAAGCCATAGTCCTGCCCATCTTCGCCCTGCTCTTTAATCTAGCGGTTCTCTCCCCCCAGCTGATAACGGTCACATTTTTAACAACCCTGGGCTTTGTTGCCGTCGGCACCCTGTTTTCCGCCCTGGCGGTAAATACCAGGGCACGCGAGATGGTGCTGCCTGTTCTTTTTCTGCCTATAGTTGCCCCCATAATCATATCCGCCGTTAATGCCACCGGGCTGGCGCTTTCCGGTGAACCCTGGAGTAGCCTGTTCTCCTGGCTCGGAATAATAGTTGCCTTTGACATTATTTTCCTGGCGGCGTCATTTTTAGTCTTTAACTTTGTCATTGAGGAATAAGCTGATAAACTTTCATCAAGGAGAAGCTATGAAGATTAAAGCCCTGCTCGGGGTTAGCATCCTGCTGATGTTAGTCGCCCTGTATATGGTTTTTATCTATGTGCCTACTGATGTAGAGACGGGCATTATCCAGAGGATATTCTACTTCCATGTACCACTGGCCTGGATTGCCTTCCTGGCTTTTCTCGTCGTATTTATTGCCAGTATTCTGTATCTCTGGAAACGGAATAATAAATGGGACTTCGTTGCCAGTTCCTCGGCTGAGGTGGGGCTGGTTTTCACCACCCTGGTTCTCATCACCGGCTCTATCTGGGCGAAGCCAATGTGGGGAGTCTGGTGGACCTGGGACTCACGGCTCACCTCATCACTTGTTCTGTGGCTCATCTATTTAGCCTATTTCATAGTCCGCTCCTATGTCTCAGAAGACCAGCGGCGTGCCCGGTTTGCTGCTGTAGTGGGCATCATTGGCTTTATAGATGTGCCCATTGTCGCCCTGGCTATCACCCTGTGGCGGACACAACACCCGGGCCCCATCATCTTTGAGGGGGGCTTATCATCGGAGATGGTGGCGACGCTTATGGTTTCTATTGCCGCCTTCACTGCCCTTTATTTCCTTCTCTTGGCTTATAGAGTCTTAATGAAGCAAGATGAAGACGAACTAAAGAAACTCAAGACATCAATTAAGGAGTAAACAAATGGACAATCTCAGTTATCTGTGTGCTGCTTTTGCCATAATCTGGGTCGGGCTTTTTGCCTATGTTTTGGTTCTCGTCCAGAGACAACGAAGCATCAGGCGTGATATTGACTGGCTAAAAGAGACGCTTAAAAAAGAAGGGGAATAGCCAATTCAGGAAATCAATAGCGGTAGCGTCTTCGTCCTTTAAAGAGATAACCGGCAACAAGGCCTAAAAGCAAGCCGCCAAGGTGCGCCTCCCAGGCTATATTTGGCAAGAAAGACAGAATTACAAAACCACCAATAACGGCTACCCACAAAGGTATTGGTGCTGGTATGGGGAAGATAAATACCCTGAGGTTGGGTTGCATTACTGCCAACGCTCCCCCCAGAGCGAAGACAGCCCCCGAAGCGCCTATAGCCAGAGCCGGTAAGTCTGGATTAAGCAGGGTTCCCAGCAGTACAAAGAAAATGTTGCCCAGGATACCGCCGCCAAGGTAGACCAGCAAAAGCCATCTACTGCCAATCAATCGGTTAAGGAAGCTACCGAAAAAGAAGAGAGTTATCATATTGGCAAAGAGGTGAAAGAAACCTTCGTGGACAAACATACTGGTAACTATACCCCAGGGGTACTCAAAGAAAATCTCAGCCGGCGACCATAATCCCAAATTAACAATCAGGTCTGATGATATCTGTACAGCAAAGAAAATCCCCAGGTTAATGGTAATTATTATTAAAATTGGGCTTAGCATAGGTCTTAATCATAGCAGTTAGGCTCGGTTAATGGCAAATCGTGCCTTAGGGCTCGTTTAGCAACCCATCCCCCTGACCCCCTTCCCTTACAAGGGAAGGGGGAATAAGAGAAAGAGGGGGTGAACCCCTCTTTTAAAATCTCCCCCCTCATTTCGAAGTGACCCATATTTTGGGTAGGGAGGTTAAGATTAGCGAAGCCTCTCCCCTTAAATCTCTTCCTCTTTTTATCGTTCTTATAATTAGGGGTGTTTAAGGGAGGGCAAAAAGTTATAAGTAAGGCTATAAACTAAAACATAGATACTAAATGGGAGTTAGGCAAATAGTAAATGGGGTGTCTAAGCTAGGTTATATAGTATAGATATTTAGTAATGGGTGGAGTGTAAATGGGGTGTCTAAGAGGGGCTTCGCCCCTCTTTTTTATATTTCCCCCTCTCCTTCAAAGGAGAGGGGGATTGGACACAATTGATACACTACAAATTCCGGAGCCCCTTCGCCTTATCCTGATAAGACCTTTGGCTAAATCGTCAAGGCGAAATATTGTCTAAAGCTTAGTCAGACCCAAGAATAGCATCTGCTATAGTAACTAATCACAATTATAGAAAGGGTATTCTGAGTTTGTAAGTGGATTTTACTTCCTTGAGCGTTAGAATTCCAGCCAGGCTTCATACTCTACCTTACCGGTTTCTTTGTCGTAATAGACGGGACGCAAGCCCTTACTCATATGGTCTACAATATCAATAACCCTATTAATATCCTCGCCCAATTGTCCTTGAACAAGCCTCCCTGCTTTACCAATATCTTCCATAATTACTTCTTTGCCAGCCTGGAATATTCTTCTTATATCTCTTATCGTTCTTATATCTCGCCCGCCCCAGTCCTCTTCAAGTTCGCTCTTTATTTGACCATCAGTACGCCCCAAGATTATCTGCTCACAGATGAACTTTATCTCTCCAACATCCGGTGATTCATTACGTCCCATTTTCGATGCCCCAAATATGTGCCTTTTATGTATATGCCATATGCTAGTCTAATCTTAGGTAGGATACCAATAAATGTCAACGCTGTCTGTCATCAGAGACAAGCATGAAGCTAGATTGTCTGAGTAGTAATCCGATGCCTACGAGGGGCATGTGAAGAGTCAAAGTAAATCTAAAAATAGGGCGCGGAATCATCGTTGTTCGAGGAAAAAACTCAAGATAGTGGTTAGATATGTGCATTCCCCAGATTTTGAAATGAGACTTTCCAGGGCAATTGATGTTTTATTAGATGCGTCGACAAGGAGATATACCAAGCGTGGAAAGGATAAGGAGAAACCTGTTGAGACAATCAGGATAACTAAGGAAGAAATCTAATTGTATTTTTAACAGCAAAGAGCAAGGAACAATGAAGACTTATCTTGAGACGGAGGAGGTAGAACTACTAGAGAAGGCAGCAAGTAATCTACGTGATCGGTTGCTGGTCAGACTTCTGTTTCGTTTGGCATGCCGTATCAGCGAAGCCTTGGCAATCGGAATTAAGGATATCGACTTCAGGCAAGGAACAATTGTCATCAACCATCTCAAAGAGCGTATCAAGCTATCCTGCCCTCATTGCGGCACAAGGCTAAGCAAATCTCACAATTACTGCCCGGGATGCAGCCGGAAGGTAAGCCAGGCAATTAAAGAAAAACTAGAACAAACGAAACGTCGTATCCTGCCGATAGACCCTGAGACCCTGAAGATGCTAAAGGAATTCATAGATCGCGGCGGGCCGGTTAACCGAAACGGCAAGTTACTTCTCTTCGATATCAATCGGCATCGTGCCTGGCAAATCGTAAAACAATGCGCTGAAAAGGCAGGTCTATCCCGTTTAGTTAATACCGAAACAGGTAAAGAGCATTATATCAGCCCACATAGACTTAGAGACGCCTTTGCCGTTAACGCGGTAAAGCATGACGACTCCGGCGATGGTCTCCGTATGCTTCAGGAGCATTTGGGATACCAGGCCATTTCCACTACAATGCGATATCGCAAGGTAGCCGGCGAAGAGCACCGGGAGTGGTATGACAAGCTCTGGAAGAAAAAGGATAAAGACTAATGGTTTTGCAGCTTAAGCCTAAAAGGGGCGGTTTTTTAAGACCGTTCGGCTGCGGTGTCTTTATCAAGTACTTTCTGTTAGGAAATGGGCCTTATTGCTCACCAAGCATCGACCCAGCTACTGGTGCCACCCAGTCCGATATCTTTTCCGAGTATAAGCAAGCCCTCATCAGGGAAACTGCAATAGACAGGGCAACTAGGCTTGAAGAAAAAAGAGCCAGGAAAGAGAAAAGGAATATCAATCCCGATAACATAGATAAGCTATTCAAGTGGTATCTGGCAAGGCTGCCCTATAAGGCTCAAGGGGCTAGATACCACTCATTTGTCACTTACTTCTCAACAATTCAGAAACTTGGATGGGTGGAGGCTACAGGGAAGGAAGAGCCTTCCCAGTTTCAGGATAACTACCCCGAAGGGCAGCCAAGAAAATACTTCCGCCTTACCCCTACCGGCATGGCAGCTCCCGACCACCTCTGGGCTAATCCCCATAAAGCCCTCTACGGCTAATTTCGGTAGCCTGAGCAAAACCCTGGAGATATTCCAATAAGCCCTCAAATAACAATTAAAGCCTTTTTATTGCGACATTAATACTGGTCTATTCATTACCACCCCACTGCACAGTTACTCTACTCCAATAACAGAAAGTGTAATGGCACTCTTTGCCAAAAGCCCTGAGAGAAGAGAAGGGCTAAGTAAGCCCTATTAAGCCCTCTCTTATTGTGCAATTTCAACTGTCCTAGCTTTGAGGCCCTCATCTTTTGGTTTTACTCCAAATAATCCTAATCATGTAAATATAGGTTCGTTCTGTCAATGCACAAGAGTTCCTTTTGTGCAATTATAAAACTGGAAAATCATAGCACCTTAACAATTGAATATCGGTCAAATCATGAACCTGAACGCTTGCCAGTAGTTATCGGGCAAATAAGATGCCCTGGTCAGCGGTAACTGAACCAGGGCAAATCTAACAAAGGCGGTAAGGCACAATGCTAGACTATGGCAAGTATATAACAGTAGCAAACAGGTATCAACGCAAGGCAAAGTATCAGGATAGAGAGGACTTAAACCACGATATAATAATTGCCCTTGCTGAAGCTCAAAAAGCTAAAGATAATAATGGCGGCGGAAACCTATCCGATATAGCAATGCTACGGATTGCCTCTTATCAGTGCCAGAGGTACTGGAGACAAGTAAGACGGCAGAGCAACATCGGTAGCCTTAATGCCGAGATAAACAACGGAGACGGAGACGGTATTGAGCTAATAGAGACTATAGC
>SDBU01001423.1_pt1 | contig 34111 bp, 25 predicted proteins | sample 2277071 | NCBI WGS metagenome assembly SDBU01 (sample SAMN10397929, study PRJNA504765) | marine sediment metagenome | isolation source: marine sediment core GS08_GC12, 126 cmbsf | place: Arctic Ocean: Gakkel Ridge, Loki's castle | collected 2008 | reverse complement strand
GGTCTGGCCGCGAAGCATCGAGGCCCAGGGCCAGGCCGGGGCGCTGGGGGATATCTGGAACATCGGCAAGTTCCCCATGACCGTCGCCGCCGACCGCACCCGCGGGCGACACACGCGGAAGATGCACCCCTCCAACGAGAACCCCATCGGGCAGTGGAACCGCTATGAGATCGACCTGGACGGCGGGGTCCTGGCCATCAAGGTCAACGGCCTGGTGCAGAACACCGCCACCGATTGCGAGGTGATCCCCGGCACCATCGGCCTGCAGTCGGAGGGCACGCCGGTGGACTTCCGCAACATCGTGCTGATCCCCATCGCCGCCGGAAACGACACCGAGTCGGCCACGTCGCCATAGGCGGATTGGGTGGCACCTTCAAAGGCCGCGAAGCGGGCTTTGTGGGTGCACGGCCTCGGACATGGCGCCTATTCCCCCCCCATAACGCACCCACAAGCTCCGTCCCGATTGCATCGGGACTCCGCTTGAAGGTGCCACCCGGCGCTACGGGTTCCGGCAATTCGCGTAGGCCCGACGGTGTTGCTACTCCGGGGCCGGTCGGGTGGACGGCGCCGCAGGCCGCGTCTCCGGCACGGCCGGTCGCGTCTCCGGCGTCGCCGGCTGTGTGGCCGGCGTAGCCGGCTGCGTTTCCGGTACAGCCGGTTGCGTGGCCGGCTGCGTTTCCGGCTCGGGGATGTCTTCCAGGAGTTCGGCGAGCGGGGTGTGCAGGTTGTCGGCCTTCCAGGAGGGCAGTTCGTACACCCACCCGGCGTGGGTTTGGGTGAAGGTCTCCGCGCTTTCGAGGGCGCCGAGGATCCTATTGTTCTCTTCCTGCTCGGCCTTCGGCGCCACCGTCCCGGTGCGCTGGTACGCCTCGATAGCGCGGTTGACCTTGTCGATCATCTCCTGCGGTGGCCCCTCGGCGCGGACTCTGATCAGGTGCTTGGTCCCGCTCTTGGCGTACTGGATCACGTAGGTGGTGTGGTCGGCGGTGCGTGCGGTGAAGGTGTGGCTCCATGTCGTCTGGGGATCCGCGGCGCGGGAGACCTCGTCGAACTGCAGGTAGTTCAGGGCGCCCAGAACCGCCGATAGTTCGGTCTCCTTGGCCTGCTTGCCCTCCGGGACGCTGTCGAGTTTCGGCTTGCCGGCTTCGTCTCGGGCGATCGTGTAGGGCCCGTCGGCGGAGGTGACGGTCACCGATTGCACGTCGTCGGCGGGGATATCGAGGATACTCTGATCGATGTACGTGATCGGCTGGGCATTGAACGAGACCACGGCTTTGGTGACGTACACCGTATCGTCATCGGTGCGGCGGACGTAGCTGCCGCCGCGCTGGTCGCTCTTGCCGATCACGACGACGACGAGTTCCTCCTTGTCTTTACCCAGCAGACGGACCACCGTCGTGTCGGACGAAGGTTTATCTTCCGTGCCGGCGGGGGCCTCGACGCCGTAATCGGCGTGGCGGTCACTATCTTCGGTGGTCTTCCGCTGGTAGCGGATATCGAGGCACCTGATCAACATCTCCCGGACGGCCTTGCTGTCGGCGGGGCGCCCGCTGCGTTCGGCGACGGCGTACCCGCCGGCGGTCCGAGTCAGCGTGACGCGGTCGGCGGCGGTCTCAATGACGATCGTGTGGATCGCCTCGGGGTCCAGCCCCTGGATCAGCAGCGACTCGGGGCCATAGTCGACGGCCTTCGGGCCGCCGGGGGCGTACAGGAGAATCGTGGCGACCGCCAATCCGGCGGCGAGGATGGCGAGAACCAAGAGCATCTTGTGCGAGACTATCATCAGTCAGTCCTCCTCGCGGCGTAGTGCTTGGCGCGGAAGTAACGGAAGGCGGCCAGGCCGGTCGCGATCAACAGAATCACCACCGGCGGCACCACGTTGTTCACGAGTTTGATGGTGGATTCGAGCGCCTCGACGTCCTCGCGACGGCGGTTCCTCAGGCGGCGGATCTTGCGGTTGGCGTCCTCGACGGTCTGCTGGAGCTGCTGGCGCTTGGCGAGGAACTCCCGCCGCACGATGTGGATGTTCTCCTGCGTGGCTGTCTGTTCCAGCGCCCGGAGGTCCTTGTCGGCCTGCTCGGCTTGGGTTGTGAAGGCCTTGATCTCGTCGCGCGTCTTCTCTTCGGCTTGCTCCTCGATCTCCTCGACCACCTTGAACGGGCGTGAGAACTTCCCGCGGGAACGGATGGAAATGAGAGCGTCGTCGCCGGAGAGAAAACCGAGAATGTTGTACACCAGCGAGGCGTTATCGGCGATCTTCTGGGGGCCGAAGAAGCTCCGCCGGTACGCCACCCGGTCGCTGATGCAGTCCACGTCGGCGACGACCACGACGGCGGCCCCGTCCTTCGCGGCCGTGATGACGTTGGCGCCCGGGGGCGGCGTTTCCGCCGGTCGAGTGGCCGGCGCCGGTTCGGCGGCATCGAGGCCCTCGGGGAAGTTCGTCTTGAATTCGCCGGTCAGCAGACAGGCGAGCACCACCGGGGTGTCCCCGTCGATGACGGCGTCACGGATATTGGCGGGACCGGCCCCCCGCAGCTCCATGACCGAGGCGGGCTGCCAGACGGTTCCCACCTTGGTGGTCGACAGCAGCGGGTCGAACCGCACCCCGTCGGCGCCGGTCTTCCGCAGGGCGCCCGCGAATCGCAGGTGAATGGCGTGGAGATCGGCCGAGATAACGACGTCTTCGCTCATGCACTCCTCGTTGAGCAACAGGAACGGCAGGAACGACTGCGGCGGCTCGTAGCGCGTACGGGAGGCCGTCTGGGCCAGCGTGCGGTCCACGGCCACCTGGGGGGTCTTCGTCTCGGTCCCCGTTTGCTCGTCCTTCTTCACCGTCCATCGCATCTCCACGCCCCAGCCGCTCAGCAGCGCGTTGAGGTTCGAGGCCGAGTCGTGCATCATGCCCGCGTAGGGATTGGAGGGGTCCTGCGGCGCCATGTCGACCATGCAGTTGGGGTCGACGAAGACGATAAGCTTCCCGCCCTTCATCACGAACTGATCGATCGCGAAGAGGGTCGGTTCATCCAGGTCCTTGGGGTGGACCACCATCAGGTAGTCGATGCCGTCCTCGACGGCGCCGTCGATAATCTGGGCCTTGCGGACCTCGTACTTGCTGCGCAGGTCCTCCACGATCATCCACGGGGCCTGGGGCTGTTGGCCCTGCATCCGCATGAACTGCATTATCTGCGGCGACATGTCGCTGCCGATGACCGGCAGGGACGAGATCACGCCCACGGTCTTCTTCTCCGGCTGCGTGAGCTCGGAGATGACCTTGGACACGTCGTACTCGACGAACCGCTGGCGGTCGGGCTCGAAGAACGGGATCACCTTCTCCTTTTCGAATTCGTTGGAGACGACGAGCCCGAAAAAGAAGTTCTCGTCCTGGCTGAGGGCGAACTTCTGGACGCCCGAACGGATGGCGTCGTCCTCGGCGTCGCTGAAGGGACGCGGATCGATGATCTGCAGATCGATCTTGCCCTTGCCCAGGCGGGCGTACTCTTCCAGCAGGGCCCGCACGTACAGGTAGTAGTTGTTCCAGAAGCGGATCTGCTCGGGTCCTTTTGTGGCGGCCACGCGGGAGTAATACAGCTTCACCGTCAGCGGCTTGCCGATGCCGCGGAGGATGCCCCGGGTGCCGGGCGAGAGGGTATACAGGTGCTCCTGCGTGAGGTCCACGCCGATGTGCCCCACCGCCCTCTGCGTGATGAGGATGGAGCAGAGCGTGATGACCAGGATGCAGACGATCGCCAGAGCTGTTCGGACGGTCGGATTCATCAGGCGGCCCTCCTTTCGTTAAGCAGCACGATGTTCGCCCACAGCCAGCCGACCATGAGGATCACGAAGTACGACAGGTCGCGCAGTTGCAGCACGCCGCGCTGCACCGACTCGAACCGCGACCGGAACGACAGTTGCTCGACCGCCTCGACCAGGCCGATCGGCAGCAAGCGTGTCAGACTCTGGAGGACATCGGGGTTGCCGGCGTACAGGAACGCCCCGCAGCCCACCACGCCCAGCACGAAGGCGATAACCTGGTTGCGGGTCACGGCCGAGAAGAAGCTCCCGATCGACAGGTACGCCCCGGCCAGCAGCACGCTGCCGACGTAGCCGGTGATAATCGGCCCCCAATCGGGATCGCCGAGGTAGGCCACGGTGATGATCATGGGGAAGGTCAGCACCATGGCGACCGTCAGCATCGTCCAGGCGGCGAAGAACTTGCCCAGCACCGCCTGGGTGGTGGTGAGCGGCAGCGTGAACAGCAGTTCGATCGACCCGCTGCGGCGTTCCTCCGCCCACAGCCGCATCGCCATGCCGGGCACCAGCAGCAGGAACAGCGACGGCATGAGGCTGAAAAACAGTTGCATGGAGGCGTGGCGGGCCTCGAAGAAACCCCGCTCGAAGGTCAGGAAACTGCTCAGCCCCAGGAAGATCACCAGGAACACGTACGCCAACGGCGTGGCGAAGTAGCCCTTGATCTCGCGCCGGTAGACACTGAGGAGGCCTCTCATTTCGCACCTCCGGCCGCTTTGGCGCGCTTGAGGGTCAGCTTGCGGAAGATCTCGTCGAGAGCGCCGCCTTCGGTGCGGCGAAGCGAGTCGGGGGTGGAGTCGACCAGCACCTTGCCGCGGTCGATGATGATGATGCGATTGCAGATGGCCTCGACCTCTTCCAGGATGTGCGTGGAGACGATGATGCACTTGGTGGCGGCCAGGGACTTGATCAGCCGGCGGACGTCGTGCTTCTGGTTCGGGTCCAGCCCGTCGGTGGGCTCATCGAGAACGAGCACGGGCGGGTCGTGCACCAGCGCCTGGGCCAGGCCGACGCGGCGACGGTAACCCTTTGAGAGCGTCCCGATCGGCTGGTGGATCACGTTGGTGATCGCCGTGGTCCGGGCGATCTTGTCGATCGCCGCCGATCGCTCGCGACGGGCGATGCCGCGGACCTGGCAGACGAACCGCAGGAATCCGCCGACCGTCATCTCGTCGTACGCCGGGGCGTTCTCCGCCACGTAGCCGACCGACCGCCGCACCGCCACGGACTGCTTGACGATGTCGTACCCGGCCACCGTGGCCGTGCCGGCATCGGGCGGCAGGAAGCACGTCAGCATCTTCATCGTGGTGGACTTGCCCGCCCCGTTGGGGCCGAGGAAGCCCAGCACGTCGCCCTTGGCGACGGCGAACGACACGCCGTCGACGGCCCTGATGGGGCCAAAGGCCTTGTGCAGATCCTTTACCTCGATCATAAGCCTGTCTTCTCCTGCAATGGGGGGGCACGCGGGGTGCGGCGCCGGTGGGTCGCGTGCAACCGTCAAGTCGTCATTTACAGTGTCCGCTTCCCGCGTTCGAGCCCACGCGAGTCATGACTGCCTGGGAACATTAACACATCTGTTTCGCTTTCGGACCTGTCGCGGTTCGAAAATTCTTGTCCTGCCACAGGTGGCCGGTAGTATATCGATGGCGATAGGTCCGGATCAAGGCCGGTGTGACGGCCCGGTCCGGCACGCCGCAATGAGGAGCGCAAGATGAGATTGGCTTTCATGAGTTCGGTATGTCCGAAACTGTCGCTGGCCGAGTTGATCGCCACCGGTGCCGAGTACGGCTACGCGGGGATCGAGTTCCGCCCCGAGTGGGGCCACGGCCACGGGATCGAGCTGGACGCACCCCCCGCGACGCTCCGGGAGGCGGCCAAGCGGCTGGCCGACAGCGATTTGGAGGGTTGCTGCCTGTCGCCGGGGGTGCGGTTCGGGCATGGGCAGGCGTACTCGCACGCCGAGGCGGTGGAGACGGTGACGCGCTACGTGCACCTGGCCGCCGAGATGGGGATCGGGCGGATCCGCCTGTTCGGCGACCCGCTGCCCAATACCGGCGCCCGGGCCCGTACAGCCTCCTACCAGGCGCAGGCCGACGCCCTGGCCGTCGCCGCCGAGCGGGCGGGGGAGGCCGGCGTCGTGCTGGCGGTCGAGACCCACAGCAACTTCCGCGCCCTCGACGCCGACGAAGTGATGTACCGCGCCGGCTACCCGGCCGCCCTGCGGATCAACTGGCACCTGGGGCACTGCATCCGCCACGGCGAGGACGTCGACGAAGCCTACCGCCACGTCAAGGGCCGCGTCGTCCACGTGCACTGGGGCCTGCCGAGCGCGAAACCCGAGAAGAAGAACCCGACGGGAACGGTCCATCTGGAGCGCCAGATCGAGCTGCTGGCAGCCGACGGGTTCGACGGCTACTTCGCCGTGGAGGTCATCGACCCCGACCAGCCCCTCGACGTCCTCCGCCGCCACGCCGACGCGTGGGCCGAGTTCCGGAGGAAGTTCGGGTTCTAGCGGCGTTGACTGGTTAACTGGTTGACTGGTTGACTCGTTAACTGGTTGACTCGTTAACTGGTTCACTTGTTAACTCGCTGACAGGTTACTGGGCGGACGGGTCAACGAATCAACGAATCAACGAATCAACGGGTCAACGAATCAACGGGTCAACGAATTAACGAATCAACGAGTTAACCAGTCAACCAGTCAACGAGTCAACGGGCTCGTTCCCCGGCGGGGCGGGCGGATGCCGGTCTTGCCGGGGCGGACGGGTGCGTCGGGGGGGCGGTTGCGGTACAATGCCCGCACGATACTTTGCAGGCAGGAGGCCGGCGCATGGCTGAGACACCGACCCCGTTGGCGGAACTGGACGCACTGATCGAGAAGCTTCGCGGCTGCGACGACCCCCGCCGCGCGTCGGCCGAGTGGAAGCAGGTGCACCGGCTGCTGGGGAAGACCGAGCTGGACCCGGGGCGATTCCAGGGCGTCGTGGGCCTTCGCGACGTCACGGCCCTGGCCGAGCTGATCGAGCAGCTCCACGGCCCGGTGGGGGCGACCGACCCGGCGGAGGTGCCCGACGCGGCCACGTGCAGGAAGGCGTTTCAGGCGTTTCGCAAGCGGGCCAAGCTCACCCGCCTCGATGATGAGTCCAAGCTGGGCCGCGGGCCGCTGTCCAAGGGCGGCGACCGGAGCCTGAGTGCCATCGCCCCGCCGGCCGAATGGCCAGACGCGGTCTGGCAGGAGTTGATCCGCCAGGGCAGAATACGCTACCTGGGCCACGGCCTGTACGATTTGCCCAAGCCGTAGCTCCCGCCCGGAAGGGCTGCCTCGCCGGCGGGGCGCCGGGCCGCGGATCGGGCGGTGGAATATGTGTGGCGGCCGCTCGCAGCGGGTGCCGATGAGCATCGCAGGGAGGCGATTGTCACATGGGCAACGTCTGGCTGGCCTTGGGGCTGACGGTGTTCGCCGGCATGGCGACCGGCATCGGCAGCGCGTTGGCGTTCTTCGCCAAGCGGACGAACTACCGCTTCCTCTCGGTGGCCACGGGCTTCTCGGCTGGGGTGATGCTGTACGTGTCCTTTGTGGAGATCTTCTTCAAGGGCATCGACGCGCTGGCGGCCGTGTACGGGGACTACTGGTGCCACTGGGTCAACGTGGGATCGTTCTTCGGGGGAATGGGCCTGATCGGCCTGATCGACAACCTGATCCCCTCGGCCGAGAACCCGCACGAGGTGCACACCGCCCAGGAGACCGCCCCGCTGCACGACCCGTCGGCCCCCATGCCGGACTTCGACGCCGTGGCCGCCGACCCCGCCCACGCGGCCCAGGGGGCCCACGACCATCGCGTCGACCAGCGAAAGCTCCTGCGTATGGGCATGTTCACCGCGCTGGCTATCGGTATCCATAACTTCCCCGAGGGGCTTGTCACCTTCCTGGCGGCCCTGGAAGACCCGAGCCTCGGCGTGGCCATCGCCATCGCCATCGCGCTGCACAATATCCCCGAGGGCATCAGCGTGTCGGTGCCGATCTTCTACGCCACCGGCAACCGCAAGAAGGCGTTCTTCTACTCGCTTCTCAGCGGCATGGCCGAACCGGTGGGGGCGGGTATCGCGTACGTCGTGCTGCGGCTGATACTGGGCGGCTCGGGGGCGGTGCCGCCGCAACTGATGGGCGTGATGTTCGCCGGCGTGGCGGGCATCATGGTCTACATCAGCCTCGATGAGCTGCTGCCCACCAGCCGGGCCTACGGCAAAGGGCACGACAGCCTGCTCGGCCTGGTCGCCGGCATGGTCGTCATGGCCCTCAGCCTGCTGTTGATGAAGTGACCCACCGTGACCGGCGGCACGGCGACCCCGCATGCCGGCTTCGGCGACCACGCCTATCCGTAGATGCCGGCCATCTGCCACGCGTCGAGCGATTTGAGCAGCGCATCCTGCCCCTGGGAACGCAGCGACACGCCGACGCTATCCTCCCGGCCGGGATACACGCGCACCGCGACGCACTGCTTACCGTTTACGAACACCTCGACGACGCTGCGGTCGACGAACACGCGCAGCGTGAGCGTCTCTGCCGGCTCGAGCAGCACCGGCGCGGTTTCCGGGGCGCGCGAGACCACGTCCGGCAGCACGGATGAGCGGCTCGAATCGATCGAAATCAGGCTGTCTCGGCCTTCCTTGCCCCGGCTGCGAGCCCGGTACCCCCGCTGCTTGAAGAACATGATGCGCGTGGTCTCCTCGGCGCCGGCCGAGCGGAGAACGTTCATTTCGATCATCGGCGCGCCTTGCGGGTCGATCTCCGCCACTATCTCCATGGCGTTGCCGCGGATGGCCTCCAGGACGATCTCCTCATTCGCCGGGAGCGTCATCGCCGCGACGCGCTGATGGTCGCCGCGTAGCGACTCGACGTCCCCGGCCGGGGCGATCTCCAGTTCGTCGTTGGCGCCCAGCGTCAATCGTCGCGGCAGCGTCATGAGCTGATTCCATCCTTCGGTGGGCTTGGCCGCGTTCATGTTGAAGATCACGATCAGCCCGCCTTCCCCGTCCGGCGTCGCGGACGGCGCATGCACACCGGCGGGGGTCGAGGGCCCGAAGTTGAACTTGCCCCCGTCGGTGACGACGAACTTGTCGCGCTGCTTGTCGTAGTCGCCCAAGAGATACTGCCCGCCGCTCATGTGGCTGAAGAACGGGAGGATGTAACGGTCCCCGATCGGCCAGAAGTACGGGCAGGCCCCGTCGTCGCCCACGAGCGTGTACCGGTCGTCCTCGACGAACGGGTGCAGATACTCCCACCTCGCCAGGTCCTTCGACCGCAGCAGGAAGTTCGCTCGCACCCGCTTGCCGCCGGGGCCGCTCGGCAGCGTGCCCCCCGACAGCGAGTAATACACCCCGTCCTTGCTCCAGATGCACGGATCGAACACTCGGTACGGAAGCTTCGAGCCGTCCGGGCCCTTCATCGGGATCACGGCCTGACCGGTCACCTTCTCCCAGTTCAGCAGCAGCGGGTCGCTGGACACGGCCACCATGTTGCCGACCTTGGTGCCGTGATACATCGCGATCACGCGGTCGGCTTCGACGAGCGTGGCGCCGGAGAAACAGCACTCCTCCGGATTGGGGTAGATCGCGTAGGGCAGGTCCCGCCAGTGGATCAGATCGTCGCTGACGGCATGTCCCCAGTGCTGTCGCGGGTCCTCCGGCGGATACCCCTGGTAGAACAGGTGCCACCGCCCCTGCCAGAAACACAGCCCGTTCGGGTCGTTGAGGGTGTGCTCGGGGTTGACGTAATGATACCGCGGCCGATGGGGATCGCCGGTGAGCTTCTCCCGCGACTCGATGAACCGCCGCAGGAGCGGATTCGTCGCCAGTTGGGCTTCCTGGGCTTCCAGACTGTCCGCGAACGTGAAGCGTGGGACACGCGACGTGTAATCCGGTTGTGTCGTCTCGGTCATGGGTCACTCCTCCCGGCCGCATCGCTGCCGGTGTCGCTGCCGTGTTGCTTCAACCGGGGGCCCGGAGGACCTCGCCCGGATACGCCGCCGGCCAATTGGTCGTGCATTATACTGCTCCATCCGCTTGCGCGTAGCTCGATCTGTGGTGCATTCGCCGTTGACGCTGTCAACGGGAACGCGGAGCAAGCTCCGCCGCTAAACGCTGATGTCGATCTGTTCATCCTGGCGTGGCTTCATCTGTGGCTCATTCGGTTTGGTTGCGGCTGAGGGCTTCACGCCTTTCCCACTTTACCTAACCGGTTCAGTCCCACCCTTGATCCGCAGGAATATGTCGGCGGCGAACCGGTGAGCGCGCGTTGCCGTTGCCGCGTCCCGCTCAGTCCCGGCCGTGACGGCAGCGGACGGGTTAGGAGCAAGAGGCTACGCGGAAAACACTTGCAGAGCCCCGGGTGCAGCAGGCAATGGCGGGGCCGCGGCCCGCCACGGCCGCGGGCGAGAGTCAGGTGGGAAATTCGGGACAAAGGACATGTTTTGGGAGTTGACAGTGGGAGGACGTGGGGTACAATAGTTCTTAGTAACGTGTAACGTGTAACGTGTAACGCGTAACTCGTGCCCGGATGGAGGGAACATTCTACCGGGACACATGTCATTTAGTGTGGACGATCGCGCGGTGGCTCGCTGATTGCTCGTCGGCGGGGCCCCACGATTGGTTGTACCAAGCTCATCAGGAGGATGTGACAATGAAGCTCAAAGGTATTCTCTGGCTCGGTCTCTGTGCGCTCGCATTCGGAACGACGGCTCCACTGACGGCCGGGATCATCACCGACGCGGACATCGTGGCGACCATCGGGAATGAGGTCGGGTCCGGCAACGGCACGCTCGATCTTATCCTTCTGACGGAGTCGGCCGGGGGGAGCACCAACAGCAGCGGGGGCTTCAATGGCGACAACGCCTACACCGGCATGCCCACGGGCTCGAAACTAGGCGACGCCAGCGGCACCTACGTCACCAGCTTCGGAGATATTCGCGATTTCTACCGGCTGACCTTCCCCGACGGTGAAGGCGGGTCCCTGGTCAAGCAGATGGTGCTGTTCGTCGATCTCAACCAGATCAAGACCGGCGACACCGTGCTGCTCGATACGCTGGAGATCGTGGTCGACTACGATCAGATTTACGGCGACGATCGGGACAATCCCGACAGCAGTGACGTCACGTCGGACCTGCAGGAACTCACCGACGCCAACTACAGCGGCGGTACGACGATTGCCTCGCTCGATAGCCCGGTGTCGCTGCCCCTGAACGAGCAGGGCGGCGGCTGGGCCGACTACGTCATCAACACCGGTATCGACCCCTTCGACCCGATCTGGGATGACAGCACACGCATCCTGTTCCACTGGGTCAGTACCGGCCACGACGACGGCGGCGAGACGATCTTCCTGAGCGGTATCTTCATCCCCGAGCCGATGACGCTGTGGCTGCTGCTCGCCGGCGGCGGCATCGGCATCATGAGGCGCAGACGGCGATCCTGATCTGCGTCCGAGCGTTTAGCGGCGGAGCTTGCTCCGCGTTGGCGTCAAGAAGATCCACATCAACGTTTAGCGGCGGAGCTTGCTCCGCGTTGTCGTCAGCGGCGAACGCACCACAGAGCACATAGAGAACGACAAGGAAAGAACTTACAGCAAGAGACGCACGAAAGTGCAAAACAGATTCGGCATCTTGAAGGTTGGTACTGCAGGGCGGCCGCTGCACGATGTGTTGAACTGGGCGAAAGTTAGAGAAGTTTGCTGCCCGCTTCATCGCTTTCGGGTACACTAATGATGGAGCGTGTGCCGCCGCGCCGGCCGCTGGGGCCGGAGGCCGTGTGGCTGGCGCGCCCGACGAGGTGAGTTGCATGTCCTGGAAGCCGACATTCATCGGCAGTGGATCGAATTCCGGCTGGAAGATATGGACTCTCGTGGCGGTGGCCACGGTGATCGTGGTCGCTGCCGTCGTGGGTCTGTGGGCCTGGAGCCGAGACGCCACCGTGTCCGGCGAGACGTCGGCCGAGCGAATCGAAAGCATCACCCGCCTGGCGGCCGAGGGGGGGGCCGGCGCCGGGAAGGCGATCGCGGGCGCTGCGGTGGGAGACAGCGACCCCCAGGTTCGATGCGTGGCCTTCGTGAGTCTGCGCACGTACGCGAGCCCGGCCGTCCGCGACGCCGTCGAGAAGGGAACGCGGGACGAGGTGCCGAAGGTCCGTGCGGCCGCGGCGATGACGCTGGGCGAGTACGCCGATGGTGCGGCGGCCACGCGGCTCGGCGAGGTACTGCTAACGGACCCGGACGAAGGGGTCCGTCTGGCGGCCGCCCGCGGGCTGGCCCGATGCGACTCAGACCAGGCCGATGACCTGCTCGCCTCGGCGATGAAGGCCAACACCTCCGCGGCGGTGCAGGAGCGGGCCCTGAAGCTGCTGCTGGAAGGAACCGGCGTGAAGCTGACGCCCGAGCCGGACCCGAAAGACGCCGCCCTCTGGGCCCGCCACGTCAGGAACGTCATGCGGCACATCGAAGCCACCAGAGCCAACGAGCCGCTCGGCCGGCGCGGCGGGAAGGAAGAACGATGAAACGGAACGCGTTCACCCTGATCGAGCTGCTCGTCGTGATCGCCATCCTCGCACTGCTGCTCGTGATCCTGGTGCCCAGCATGAAAGCCGCCCGGGCCATGGCGCGCCAGGCCCAATGCATGGCCAACCTGCACCATATCAACATCGCTTTCCCGGTAAGCCGGGGCGGCAACCCAAGCGAGCGCCAGCCCATGTACCCGTCGATCTACGATTGGCCCTCGAGTATCGAGGAGGCCGCCGGATCTACCGACATCTTCGTGTGCCCCGAAGCGCCGGACAACGTGGAAGCCGGGCCCGGGGTCCATGCGGTGTGGATCCGCGACGAGGGGCCCGAGGGGAAGTTCGTGGACTTCCAGGCCACCAACGCCCACCCCTGGCGATTGGTCTTCGACAGGGGCGATTACTGGGAGTACTGGTTCGAGGACGGCAAGATGTTCGACATCGACGGGGGCGTGGATTTCGTCTTCTTCGTGAGCAAGACGTCGCCCCGCACGGCCGTGTTCCAGGACGTGTCCCACAACACCTGGCGAATCACGTCGGTCGTGTCCGGAAACAAGGTCCTCCCCGGTTGGGAGAACCTCAGCCTCAACGCGAAAGGCGATAGCTTTGTCATGGACGGAGGCATGTGCGATTACGGCCTCAACAACGGCGTTTCAATGCAGTCCGGCGTCGCCCCGGACACGATCACCGTGCTGGACTACGACAAGCCAATCGCCAACGACGGGGAGGACATGACCGACTACCTCGGCCGCGCCGCCCGCCACATCGGCACCTGCAACCTCCTCTACGCCGACGGCTCCGTCACCGCCAAAGGCCCCATCCATCTCGACCCCCTCGTCGACCCCGAACCCTGGACGCCCAAGTAAAAGGGACGTAAGGGGGCGGTGCCGTTCGGGTCAGGGCTTTCTTCGGATCCCATTTCCGCTGCCGCTACAGCAGTTCCAGTCATTCGGCAGCCTCTGGATTGGTCGGACACCAAGCCCTTACCGGCGCATTCGAGAACTGGCTGCTGCTACGGCATTTCTTGAGCTGCTCAAGCCCCGAAGGGCGGAGTATTTTGCCGGGGGCGTAAGCCCCCGGAATCGGTCCCCCCCAGCAAACAGGCCCGGAGGGCCGGCACATCCCTTCGACGTGCGGCGCCCGCAGCCGAGGGTCTCTTCCGCCCCTTTGGGGCTCGGCAGCGAGGAGCCCGGGCACCGTGGGCTCACGCCCACGGCTAAATACTTCCGCCCCTGCGGGGCGAACGGCTTCACGGTCATCCGCCGACCTCTTTGGTTGCGGCCGGTGGCCGCGCTGTGGGGTCGATGACACCCCGGGGCGCAGGTGCCTGGCGCGTTCCGGGCGAAGCCGCGGGCAGGCCGGGCGCCGCATGGGTGTTGTAGGCCGGGTGGGGCCGACTGACCGTGGTTGGGCTTCAGGGGCTTGCCGGGGGATTCCACCTTAAACGCTTGACCTCGCGGCCGGCCGAGGAGATGATATCGTGCTGATGGGATTCCGATCTCCGGACGAGGGAGATTCTGGGTGGAAGAACACGTTCGACAAAGGGAGACAGGCATGAAGACGACAAGTACGCCAGTTGCCGCGCTAGCCGCAATTACCGCCATCATTCTGCTTGCAGGATGTGCGCCTGCACCGGGGCCGAAAGGCGGGGATGAGCCTGATGCTGTCAGAGGGACCTCTCCGCGAGAGGTGAAGCAATCTGTCGCGAAAGCAGAGCTGCCGGACGCTATCAAGAAAGCTCTTGAGGAGGCGTTTCCCAAGGGAACCATTCTGGGCATTGAGAAGGAAATCGAGGGCAAAGACGTTGGACAATATGATGTAGATATCCGCTCCGGCGGAAAACTGTACGAGGTCGAAGTTTCACCGGAAGGGGAGATCATCGAGAAAAAGGAGGTGGCTTCACGAGAAGTCGACCGTAAGGCCAACACACGGCCGTGGCAGAAGGAATTCAACCTGTCGAAGAGGACACTTCTGTCCACAGGAAGAAACACCTATTTCATTCTGGAGCCCGGTTTCCAACTCGTTTTCGAAAGCGAAGATGAGAAACTCGCCATCACCGTTCTGGACGACACGGTCGATGTCGCTGGTGTGACGGCACGTGTGGTCGAGGAACGTGAATGGGAGAACGGGAAGTTGATCGAGGTTTCACGAAACTTCTTCGCCATATGCAAGGATACCAAGGACGTATTCTACTTTGGTGAGGACGTGGACGATTACAAGGACGGAAAAGTTACAGCCCACGGCGGAGCATGGCGAGCGGGCAAGGGCGATAACAAGCCCGGTCTGATTATGCCAGGCACACCCGTTGTGGGCATGAAGTACTTTCAGGAAATCGCCCCGGGCGTGGCCATGGACCGAGGGGAGGTCGTCAGTCTCAATGAGACGCTCAAGACCCCGGCAGGCACCTTTAAGAAATGCCTGAAGGTGCAGGAAGGCTCCGCCCTGAAAACGTGGGAGAAAGAGTTCAAGACGTACGCCCCCGGGATCGGACTGATCCAGGATGCGGACCTCCTTCTGACAAAGCACGGATTCATCAAGAAGTAAAGACTGTCGAACAATTCCATGCAGACGACGCCGAATGGCGCGCCTGATGGATGGTGTTGGGCCACAAGAACACTGGCACTAAAGTCGTAGGGTGTGCAGCTAAAGTCGTAGGGTGTGCAGCATTTGTTTTGCTGCACACGGAACGATGTCTGTTCTATTGCAGTATGGCGCACAGAGGTGCAAGGTAAGTTCATGCCGAGGATCGCCAAGGCGCAGACGGGCCGCTTGGTTTGCTCTATCCGACAGCTACCGTTTCACGTTGCTCGCCCGCGGGGGGGGCGGTGGCAGGAGGCTGCACACCGGGGGTGACGAAACGGCACAACGCCGGGACGGTTCGGTCCGCGGGGCCGTAATTCTTCTCGTAGTACATGGGGGGTTCGTAGGTCCAGCCTGCGGCGAGGCGTTGTTCTTCCTTGCGGATCTTCCACAATAGGTATCGTCCGCCCAGGGCGGCGGACAATCGTGACTTGAGTCCGAACTCGTAATGAAGATCCTTCAGGATGGCAGACATCTTCGCTCGCATCGTGGCGTTCTTGCGATAGTAGAGCGTCATGGCCTTGATCGCAGCGGAAAACGTGGTCCCCAGCTCCCTGCCCTCCCATGCGTAGCGGCGGCGGATGCGTGAATTCGGATGATCCTTATAGCGTTTCCATCCGGCCAGCGTTGTCCGCGCGATCCGAGCCACGCTGGGGCCGTTGACTGCGAAATCGCGCTGGAACGCCCGCAGAAGGAACTCGCCTTCCTGCCCTTCAGGAATATGGGGATGGCGGTAGTTGAGCATCGACTGCCCGTGAATGTCGGCGTCCTGATACTCGTCAGGGGCCTTCATCTTGCCCTGGGCCAACAGCTCCGCATGAAGCGGCGTGCCGGGGATGGGAACATACAGCATGAACTGGTGGAAGTCGGTATCATGCATGACGGCGTAATCGATCGCGTCGTCGATGTTCTCGGGCGTATGCTCTTCCAGGGCGATGATGCTTGAGCCGAGCACGCGAATGCCGTGTGATTGCAGCTCGGCTACCAGTTTCCGCGTGTCGATGCCGTGCAGCTTGGCGTATTGACTCTTCTGGCCCTCCATGCCCATCCACACCCACGATATCCCCAGCGCCACAAGCTGCTCAATGGTATACTTGCGCAGCACGTTGGCGGAACTGAAGACGTACAGGGACCACGCCTTGTCGTTCAGTTGCATCAACTCCAGCAGCCGCAGTGCCCGTTTGCGGTGCAGCAGGAAGTTCTCGTCCATAACGAAGAACGATTGAATCTGCATCGTCTCTTCGAGTTGGCACATGACGTCGAAAAGCTCATCGCCGGTTTCATAGAAGTTGATGAACTTCCCCTTGCCGCCGAACATGGCCGACGTGGAGCAGAAGTTGCATCCTAACGGACAGCCCACCGACGGGATCAGCGTGGCCGCCACGTCGCCCGTCTTCTCCTTGATGGTGATGCCCATGTTCCGCGTTCCGATGCCGGAAGGGATCATGGGATGGCGGATGGGGCGATCGGCATCTTCTCCCAGATATCGGCGGAACCATCGCACCCCCTCGCCCTTGACGATGATGTCGGCATCGATGCGAGCGCCGAGGTCCGGCATGTTGGCGATGTGCCCTCCGACGACGATCGTCGCGTCCGGCAGATGCTGCCGCACCAGCTCGCACATTTTCCGAACCTTGAGAATGTTCGGCGTAATGCTGGTGATCCCGACGATGTCGTAGCCGTTGTCGCGGATCTCCTGGGCGAAGCGCTCGAGTGTCGGGAAGTCCAGCAGCGTGCAAGGGGCCTCGATGTTCGCCTGAATGAGCATCAGCCCCCAACTGCGGTGAAACATTCGCAATGAGAACGGTCCCTGAACTCGGGTGACCTGGTTGTGGTACAGCTCCATCGGGTTCATCACCCGGCTGCCGTACTCGTCGTCCTGTGCGTACGGGCCAAACACGCTGGTCAACAGGACCCTCGCCTTGCCCGCGAGCGGATGCACCGGCGGGGGGAGGGGAGTTCCTGTCTCTGCTTTACTGATGCTCTCGTTTCGTATCACTTAACTTCTTCCCGGCATTGCCAGTAAAGGGTGCTTGCGCGTCGATCGACCATCTCGGTGAGCGACACACATCTTGACTCGTTGCCGAGCAAGCTCAGGATTATACCCGACGCGGACCGAAAGGAAGAGAAAAAGTTGGCCCTTGTCGCGACAGTCGGGAGCGTGCCGGCCGCTCGTCGACGGCCGCAGTAGCCGCCTCGCGGGCTCGGCCGGGCTCGCGCCGACCGCCATGGCCGGGAGGACGGTCTTCGACAACCGGCACATGTCCTGCCGGGACGACGATCGCCGTGCTGCGTCGTACGCAGCGCAACCTATTGCATACACTTCGGTTAGCGTTGTCCGTCTAACGCCACGCCAGCTTTGTTCTTGCAGGATGGGAGAGTATCGGGTATAAGTGGGGTGGGATAGATGGGTGGGCACGCGCTGCTACGTCAAATCGGCGACAAGAAAAGGAGTGAGCCCGGACTCACCGACCGATTGCGCAGAATCTTTCATTGTTCGCAAACCGTCTGCTGAGTGCACAGCGAACAAGCTTGGTCGGGTGGGATGTTGCGCTTTCCGGGCAGTTCGGTAGGGACGGGCCAGAGGCTATCGCTGGCCAGCGAGGAGATCACCATGAGGCAATTCAGGTACGGAATCGTAACGGCGCTCTTGTGTATGGCCCTGGCCTGCAGCGCCGAGGCCGCCCTTTCCGGGTCGCTCTCGGCCTGGGGATTCAACCTGTACGGGGAGGCCAACGTGCCGGGCGGTAATGACTACACCGCCATCTCGGCTGGAGACTGGCACGGCATGGCACTGAGGCGCGACGGAACGCTTGCCCTCTGGGGACGAGGCAGCGGCGGCCAGCTCGGCATGCCTGCAGGCACGTACAAGTATATTGCTGCCGGCGGCTTCCACAGTGCCGCGATCCGCACCGACGGGTCCATCGCCTTCGCCGGCAGTACGTATCCGACTGGGCCGGCCACGCCGCCGGGCGGGAACGACTGGGCAGCCCTGGCAGGCGGCAAATACCACACGCTGGCGCTGCGAGAGGACGGCACGCTGGGCGCCTGGGGCGCCAGCAACTGGGGACAGGCCGCTGTGCAGGCGGGCACCGACTTCCTCGCCATCGCCGCTGGGGAGGGACATAGCCTGGCCCTTCGATCGAACGGCAGGATCGTCGCCTGGGGAACTAACGCCGACGGCCAGTGCAACGTGCCCGACCGTGACGACTTTGTGGCGGTCGGCGCAGGGACCAAGTTCAGCATGGGCATCACCACCAACGGTGAGATCGTCACGTGGGGCAGCAATTACCAGAACGAGAGCAGCAACCCGCCGGCGGGCACGAATTTCATGTTCGTTGACGGCGGTTCGTCGTTCGGCATAGCCCAGCGGCTGGACCGCACGCTCATCGGCTGGGGCTCGAACGGTGCGGGGCAGGCCAACGCACCTTCCGGTGACAACTTCATTCAGGCGCAGGTCGGCTCGGCGTTCGGGCTGGCCCTGACCTTCGACGTCGGGTCGCTGATGACGGGGGCGGGCAGCCTCGCCAGCGATATCGACGGCTTTGACGAAGGCGGTTACGCCACCACCGGCATGGCGGCGGGCGCCCAGGCACTTCCGCTGCTCGTCGAGCTCAGCGACCTTGTCCTGGATGGCGAGTTCGCCACGCTGCGAGTGGACTACGACAGTGAGCTTCTGGCTGCCCGCGGCATCGAGGCCGATAGCCTTCGGCTGTACTGGTGGGACGCGTCCGCCGGCGAGTGGCGCCTGGCAGGCAACGCCAGCAACCTGACGGACAACAGTGGCGACCCGAGCTACACAGGGTTCGGCCTCGGCCCGGCGACCGACGTCCTGGGGGACTGGGGAGTGAACATGGACGAGGACCACGTGTGGGCGAACATTGACCACGCCTCGACCTACGCCCTGGCGGGCATCCCCGAGCCGGCCACGCTGTCGCTGCTGGCGTTGGGCGGGCTGGCGGTGATCAGGCGCAGAAGCACATAGCCGCGCGAGCCACTCACACGCAGCCACGCGGGCGGGTCTCCGGGGCCGCCCGTTTCGCATTCCGTGATCACATATGGAATGATTTGCCCCCGCCTTGCCGGTTCGGCCCGGTGCCATGCACGCGTTTGCGTGCGCATGGCTTCCAGACTGGCGGCACGCCGGATGCCTGAGCGCATGGCCTCAGTGGTGGCCGCCGCAAGGAACGCCATGCTTTCGCGAAACATGGCGCCCGGCTATACTTCATCACTGGCCGGGCGTGACGCCGGCCAGCAACGACGGGCCCGGGTGGAGGATCGTGGCGATGGACATACAGGGCGTTCTCAAGAGCCAGTACCACGCGTCGTTGGCGATGTTGAGGCAGGCGATCGAGCGGTGCCCGGATGAGGCGTGGGACCGGGGCGAGCATCCGTGTTCGGTGTGGCAGATCGCCTACCACACGCTGTTCTTCACGCACCTGTACCTGCAGCCGGACGAGAAGGCATTCCGCCCGTGGGAGCAGCATCGCGAGGAATACCAGTTCCTCGGCGCGGTGCCATGGCCGCCGCACGGCCCGCCGCGGATCGACCCGCCGTACACGAAGGGGGAAATCCTGGACTACTGGGGCGTGTGCGATGCGATGATCGACGCGGGGGTGGACCGGCTCGACCTGGAGGCCCCCACGTGCGGGTTCCCGTGGTACCAGATGCCCAAGCTGGAACACCAGGTGGTGAACATCCGCCACATCCAGCACCACGCGGCCCAACTGGCCGACCGCCTCCGCCTGAGCGCCGGCGCCGGCGTCGACTGGGTCGGCGGAAAAACGTAACGCGGGGGCGCGGCGACGGCGAGGCAGGCCCGGAAAGGCAACAAGAAGGTAGCCTGCCCGCTTGTTCCGACACGAATGACGCGCCAGGCGGCTACTTCTTGCTCGGCGGCGGGTCGTTGACGGCGTGGAGGCGTTTGATTATCGGGGCGGTGCGTATCTTCACCGGCACGGGGAAGCGCGCTGCGACGCTGGCCGGCGGGTCGGGGAGCTGGCGGACCTCTTCATCGCCGCGGTAGACGCCGTTGCAGTCGACCCAGGCGATGAGGCGCAGCAGATCGTCGCCTTCGATCTTGACGTCGTGGTGCTTGCCGTTGGTGACCCACTCGATCAGCGGGCTGGTTGACGAAAGCATGGTCATGGGCTTGAGCGGGCCGTACTGTTTGTTGCGTTCAACGCCCATGCACCCGGCCAGGCCGACGGCCTTGCCCTTGCCCTGCGGCGCGGGGGCCGCCCAGGCCTCGTGGCCGATCAACGTGAGGTACGGTTCCTTGAACGGCAGGAGCTTTGGGTCCGTCACGCCGCGCTCGGGCACCCCGGCGCGGAGGGTCAGGTCGAGCTTCTTTCGCCCCTTGCCCTTGCCCTGGTGACACTTGCCGCAGTACTTGTCCAGGATCGGCTGGCAGAAGCGTTCGTAGCTGATGCTCACGTCGGCGCCCCACGGCGGGGGCGTTAGATCAACCGGCGGGCGGATCAGGCGCGGACGGTCGGCCCGGACCTGCGGACTGGCGTGGTGCATGCCGTGACAGCCGAGGCAGCCACGCGTCTCGCCGGGCATGACGCCGGTGAACGACCGCATGATCTGGATGCACCGCTGCTTCTCGTCGAGCAGTTGAAAGTGCAGGGCCTGGCCCGAGGGGACCTTGAATGCGACCGACCCGTCGGGCGCGATCGGTACCGTGCCAAGGATCCGCTTGACGCCGTCTTCCTGGATCACCGAGATGGCCGGCCCGGAATGTCGCCACGACTTGAAGCCCGAGGAGTAGGTCTTGGCGTCCATCTGGATAACGCGGAGGAACTTGGCCTTGCCCTTGGGCAGGCCTTCGACGCCCTCGTAGACGTTCGAGCTGAACAGCACGCCGCCGGCGGCTTCCTCGCCAGGTTTGGGCCAGGCCACGCGGTCGGGCCGGGCCAACGGCTTGGCGCGCGGGCGAAGCGGGCGGGCGTACCACGCGTTGTGCAGGCCCGTGTAGATCAGCTCGCGATTGCCGTGGATGTCCATCAGGAACAGGTCGAACGACTCGTTGCTCTTCCGGGCGGCCGAGACGAGGAAATCTTCGGGCCCCAGCGGGTAGGGGCACCGGTACGACCAGAACCTCCCCGCGGCGTGATACTTCGGCGAGGTCACAGGGTTGCGGCCGCGGGCGTCGCCCGATTCGGGCCAGCGCAGGTCGGCGGTGACCTTCGTAATGCCGTTGGGGTACTCCAACCCGCGCGTGACGTCGAGGATGCCGATGCACCCGGTCATCACGTTATGATGGCCCACGCCGACGAACATGACCTTGGTCGTTCCGGGGATGGCCCTCGCCTCCCAGATCACGTCGGGATGGGTGCTGGCATTGCCCCAATACACCGACAGCCCCGTACCGTCGGGGTTGATCGTCCAGAGCTTCTGGAGCCGCCACAGCGGGCGCTCGGTGTATTCCCATCGCGTATACAGCACGCGGCCGTCGGGCAGGAGCGAGGGGGTGTAGTCCGGCTCGTTGTTGCGGGAGATGATCCTGATGTCGCGCCCGTCGGCGTCGCAGCGTGCGAGGACCGTCGAGGCCGACTGGGGCAGACACCGCACGTAGGAGTTGCCTCGCGACGTGGAGAACAGGATATTGCCGTCGCCGAGGTAGATCGGGTCCATGTCGTCGTAGGCGCTGTTGGTAAGCTGTCGCAGGCCCGAGCCGTCGACGCCCACTTCGTACAGGTGGAAGCTTCGCTCGTCGGCCGGCTTCATGCCGAAAACGACGCGCTTGGCATCGTACGACAGGTCCATCCGCATGATGTAGCCGGTCTCGGGCGGCAGGAGGACGCGTTCGGTGGCGTCGGGGCGCAGGCCGTCGAGCACGACCAGCCGACTGCCCGACCGGTTGCCGTAGTAATACCCGTTGCGATGGGCCGATTCGTGGACGCCGGCGTAGGCGGGCGTGTCGGCCAGCAGGAGCTTGTCGAAGTTGACCAGCGGGTTCTTGAAAGTGATCCTTCGTTTGACGCGTCGCACGGCGAGGTACAGCTCGGCCGCGTCGGGGCCCGCGGTGGCCGCTTTCAGCTTGGCTTCGAGGGCGGTCAGTTCGGTCAACTCCGCCTCGAGGTCCGGCGCCTTGGAGCTCGTCGCCAAGCGCTCGGCCAATTCGCGCGCCCAGGCGATCTCCTGCAGGGCACGTCCGGCCGAGGGGTTGTCGTCAGCCTGGTACAGCCAGTCGGCCTCGATGAGCTTGCTCGCCTTCTCGGCCGTCATCGCCCCCTTACGCTGACGCAGTTCGGCCAATGTCAGGGCCACTCCGGCCGTGCTCTTGTAATGTCCGCCCCACGGGGACATCGAGACCGGCCCGAGCACCTTGGCCTTGACCCAGGCCGAGTCGTCAAACTGTGCGCCTGTCCACCCCGCGATAGCCTTGTTGGCGGCCTTCCAGTTCGCATCGGTGACGGCACTGAGGCGCGACTTGTCGGAAAACCGCACGTCGACAGAAGCGATCAGCCCGGCCGGGCCCACGCTGACGTTGGTCACCGCGATGGCCAGAACGTTACGACCTTCCACGAGCAGCTTGGTCACGTCCAGCGATTCGAACTGGTTCCACCCCGTGCCCCTGCGCGCTATCTGTTTGCCGTTGAGCCTGATCTGACTGCTGTCGTCAGCGTTGACGAGAAGACGCGCCCGCTCGATCTTCCCCTTGGTCGGCACGACGACGACGCCACGGAAGTACCGCGTCCCAGCCGGGGCGCTGCGGGACGGATTGCCCTCGGGATACCATATCCACCGCGCCTTGGTAGGCACACCGGTGGCACCCCAAGCCGTGGCCGCCATCGCCATGACCACCGCCACACATGTCATCGCGCCGGTCAGCGTTCGGCTCATTTGCATTCTCCGAGTTGTGGCGATCGTTGCAGCTATCATCCGGGACTTCCTGCATCGACTCGGACCCACGACCATCGCGGGGTCTCTTCGGGTATCATATCACCAGCCCGGGAATGAACAAGCACTTTCCTGGCTCGGCGTAGGGACCATCGGGGCGTTGCCGGGCCATGATGCTGACCGAAACGGCCCGCATGCCCGCGTTGGCTGTCGATCCAGGCAGACCGTCCCCGCCGCCTTCGCGTCCCCCGGGCGGCCGCTGTCCAACGGACGGGCACGGCGGGTCCGGGGGCGTGAGGCCGTTACGCGCCGCTCATCGCCGCCCGGCGGTCACTCGGGGTATTGGCCGTTGGGGAAGGGGTCGTCGCCGGGGGCGGGGTTGGCGGTGCGGTTCTGCTGGAAGAGCCAGCGGATGTGCTCGCGCTTGCCCCATATCTTCGAGGCGCTGGCCACGTGGGAGGTCCCAGTTAGCCCCAATGCATGGCAAGCAAGACGCCGGCGGAACGGCGAATTCACATCGTAAGTGCAACGCCCAAGGGCCGTTCCCGGCCATGCCGTGAGGACGGTGGCGAGGATGGTAAAGGCAAACCTTCTTATCATGGTTGTGCTCCAGGAAGCAACAGTCGCTTGCTGCGTCACGAATTCAGCGCGACAGGCTCCTGTAGCGGCGCCGTTCTCAGCCGGCCCTCGTGGGAGAGCTGCCGATGTCAACACCAGAACTCCGATGGCTTCCACGTGGGGGTTCAGTTCACCTGACGCCACGGGAGGTCGGACGGGATGTCGGGTCCTTCTGGGGGACATCCGTAGGCGGCAGCTGAAAAACATCCACCCCCCCTTCATAACTTCCGACAAAGAGACGGTGTCCTGATTTTGAGAGCAACACCACCTGCGCGTTTACCTTCGCCACCGAAGTTTGCGTTCCCTTTCTTACGTCTATGCGATACAGGGGATAATCCGCCGCATACAGGATGTCTTCCCCCGCGAACACCAAGGACGTGATGCGCGTCGCGCGTCGAAAGGGAATCTGTTTGACCAGTTTGCCCGTCTCCGTTCGCCACACAAAGACACCGCGCCCATCTGTACCGAGGGCAACGAGTTTTGAACTTGGGGAAAACGCGGCCGACTCGCCCCATCCTTGACCGAACCGCCGCACGATCTTCAAGTCCGGCAGGCTCAGCAGTGCAGCGTCCCCATCTGCCACCGCCATCAACAACTTGCCGTCTGGCGAACGAACCGCATCATGAACCATTTCGTTCACGCCTCTTTGCCGGGGGAAAACGACGTCACTTTCATGAACCTTCCCGGTGCCAACCTCAAAGAGTTTCAGATACTCCTTTGGAGGCCAAGCCAACGTGATATCAGTAGATAACACAGCCCATGGCAGGAGGTTCGATGTAACAACAGTAATACGCGCCGCCACGGCAGTCTTCTTAATCTGCAGGTCCTTCAACTCCGTACAGTAGACATTCCGGCGGTGGTCCACCCACCAAAGTAGCCCCTTCTCATCAAAGGCCAAGTCCTCTATGATATGGAGTTCGCGCCTCGTCGAAATGTCAACAGTCGAGCGGTCTCGTATTGTGCTAGTTTCATTGCTCTTGAAAGAATGCAAGCGTACACTGCCTTTGTAATCGCCCCAGGCCAGGAGTTTCCCGTCGAGCGATTCCGCCAAAGCTGTTATCTTATTAGCATCGTGGGGATTTCCTTTCTGCAACGAAGCGACAAGACGCAAGCTTACTGTCCCTTCTGCTGGCCCCGTGGCAACAGCCGCCTTAAGTGCCGTTGCCATGGATGCACTTGAGGAACGTGTGTCTGCCGTCATGGATGACTGTTTGCACGCAGGACCCATGTTGGCTACAACGACAAGTGCCAGTGCTACCTTGATCATCTGTTCCTCCTATTCGTACCGGAAACAAAAGGAAACAAAAGGGCCAGAAACAAAAGGGCCAGGCTACTTTGTTCGTAATCCGCCTCATCGTGAGACACACGCTGCTGCCCATTACCCCGGTTCAATACGTGCGTGGACACCCGGCGCGTGTGCACTGTGGCGATCCTCGGCATGCAGCTACACTACACCCCTGCGTACCACACCGCAAGAGACAATTAACCTGCGGTCACTCGGGGTATTGGCCGTTGGGGAACGGGTCGTCGCCGGGGGCGGGGTTGGCGGTGCGGTTTTGCTGGAAGAGCCAGCGGACGTGGTCGCGGTTGCCCCATATCTTCGAGGCGCTGGCCACGTGGGAGGTATTGGGGAACTCGACGTAACGGCTGGCGCCGCCTTGGGCGGTGATGGCCTTGTGGGCGGCCTGGCTGCCGTATTTCATGCCGCGGTCCTGCTCGCCGGTGAAGATCGATACGGGGATGTGCTTGTAGCGTTGCACCTCCAGGTTCAGCCGTGCCAGCAGCTTGGCGTCGGGTTTGGCGCCGACGCGTCCGATGGGCCAGCCGGCGCCGCACATGGCGCCGGCGAAGACGGTTCGGCCGGCCTTGAGGAACTCCCAGCACGCCTTGCCGCCGTAGGAGAAGCCGCTGTAGTACACGCGGTCGGCGTCGATATTGACGCCCGGGTCCTTCAGCAGGGAGTCGATCAGCGCCAGCGTGGCGTCGGCGTACCAGCCGTTCTCGTTGACCGCCGGCCAGTCGGGGTGGTAGAAAGGTGTGGGGCCGCCGCGCTTGCCGGCCGGCCAATACGGTTTGGGCGCCCTTCCGGCCGAGGGGATCTGCGGCACCAGGCTGAAGCACGCCAGCTCGGCGTCGTGGCGGTATTGGGTGAAGAGGTTGCGGGCGAGGATCACTAATTCCATATTGCGTACGTTATCGGTGCCGGCGCCGCCGGAGCCGGAGACCGACAGCACCAGCGGGTAGGCCTTCTTGGGATCGTAGTTCGCCGGGTACATCAGCCGGTAGGGCAGCGTGGCGCCGCCGAAGGCGAAACGCCCGGCCGCATGACCGAACAAGGTGCCCTTGCCGCGCCAGGCGATGTGGCGGACGCCGGTGATGCGGATGGCCCCCTGGGTCCGCAGGATCAGCCAGGCGAAGCGCTCGCCCTTGTAGGGGGAGGCGACGCGAGTTTCCACTCGCGGGGTGATCGCTTTGAAGGGCGTGTGCAGATTGCTCTTGGCGGTGGCGTGGCCCACGTCGCCCTGGGCCGAGTGGGCCAGGGAGAACTCGACGGTCCCTTCCCCTTCGGTCACCACGGTGATGCGGTAGTGGTTGAGTTCCTCGCCGGCCCCCGCTCGCAACGGCGGGGAGACGATGCATTTGTGCCCGTCGACGGATCGCCGGGACCAGGCGAGCACCTGCTGGGCGTTGTAATCGACGCCTAACTGATCCTGGTGCAGTTGGGCCGGCGGGGGGAACTGGGCCGGCGGGGGCGATTCCGGCTGGGCCTCCTCGGCGCAACCGGCATCGAGGGGGAAGGCGCACAGGCACAGAGCCAGCAGCGGCACCATCGGCATGCGTGTCATACGGATCTCCTGTTCCAACGGCCGGCAGCCGGCCTATCAATTTTCTTCATCGGCGTCCCGAGCTTCGCTGGCGGCATCCCGCTTGGCCTGGCCGCGAGCGGCGAGAAGCAGGCCCAGCTCGAACAGCATGTACATGGGTACGGCCAGGGCTACCTGGCTGATGACGTCGGGAGGGGTCAGGATGGCCGCGGAGACCAGCAGGATGAGGATGATGTACTTGCGGGTGGCCTTCATCTTGCTCAGCGGCGCGACGCCCGAGCGGGCGAGCACCAGCACCACGATGGGCATCTGGAAGCCCACCCCGAACACCAGCGACAGCCAGGAGACGAACGTCATGTAATAGCCCAGCCTCAGCTCCGCCGAGAGGAACGCCTTGGGCGACGGTTCCAGCGCGCGGACTTCCTTCCCGTCGAAGAAGCGTACCCGCCGATCGGACTTATTGATCCACAGGGTCCCCGGGAGGGGGTCCTCGGGGTCGGTTTCCAGGACGGGGATCACCACCGGGCCGGGCGCGGGGGCGTCGTCGTCGGTGTCGCCTTCATCGTCAACGCTCCAGATGTTCGGCAGGGCGGGGCCCCAGTCCGGCACAGGGAACTGGTCGGCGCCGAAGCCGAGAAAGAAGGTCAGGCACATGGGGGCGATCACGATGAAGAAGAACACCACCCCCAGCAGGAACAGCCCCACCGAGAACGGGAAGTACCGCCGGAAGTATTTTTGTTCGTTGTTGTACAGCCCGGGGGCGATGAACCGCCATATCTGGTACAGGCTGTAAGGCCCGGCGAGGATGGCGCCCCAGATCAGGCAGACCTTGATGTACGTGAGGAAGGCCTCGGCCGGCGCGAGGGTGCGCAGTTGGGGGGGCATCCCGCGGCCCCGCATGGCCACGGCCAAGGGCCAGCACATCACCTGCATGATGTACTTGCCGAAGATCAGGCAAATGACCATGCCCACCACGATGCCAAGTATCGCCCGGATCAGGCTGCCGCGAAGGTCGTCGATGTGCTCCCCGAGGCTCATGCGGAAGTCGTCGGGGCCGCCGGGCTTTCTCTCGCGTCTTGCCGTCTTGGTCATGTTGACCTACAGGAGCGTGACGTCGTCCTTGCCGGTCGGGCTGTCGCCGTCGGCATCGTCGGACTTGTCATCGGCGTCCGATGTGTCGGCATCCTCCGATGTGTCGGCATCGTCCGATGTGTCGGCATCCTCCGATGTGTCGGCATCGTCCGATGTGTCGGCGGCCTCATCGCCGGCGTCGCCGGTGGGCTCGACGGCGGCCTCATCGGCGGGGGGGCCGTCCTCGGCGGCGGCGGGTCCCTCGGCCACCTCGGCGGTGTCGGCGGGGCCGGTCTCGTCGGGGCCGTCCAGGTCCAGGTCCTCTTGGTCGGAGTCTTCGGCGACGACGCGGGCGACGTCCACCAGTTTGTCCCCCGGCCGGAGGGCGATCACGCGGACGCCTTGCGTTGCCCGGCCGATGGATCGCAGTCCGCTCATGCCGGTGCGGACGATCATGCCGTTGCTGGTGATCATCATCAGTTCGTCGCGGTCGCGGACGGCCTTCACGGCCACCACGTTGCCGTTTCGCTGGGTGGTGCGGATGTTGATGATGCCCTGCCCGCCGCGGCCCTGGAGCCGGTAGGCCTCCGCGGGGGTACGCTTGCCGTAGCCGTTCTCGCACACCGTCAGCAGCGTCGCCCCCTTGCCGACGACCACCATGTCCACCACCTGGTCGCCTTTTCGCAGGGAGATGCCCTTGACCCCCGCGGCCGTGCGACCCATGGGGCGAACGTCGGTCTCCTTGAAGTGGATGGCGTGCCCGTTGCGCGTGCCCAGGACGATCTCGTCGTTGCCGCTGGTGATCACGGCGTTGATGACCGCGTCCCCCGCGTTCAGCCCGGTGGCCTGGATGCCGCCCTTACGCGGCCGGCTGTAGGCGCTCAGGAGGGTTTTCTTGACCTTCCCGTCGCGGGTGGCGGTCATCAGGAACCAGTCCTCGAATCGCCGGACGTTGATGACGGCCTGGATGCTCTCGTCCTTGTCGATCTGCAGCAGGTTCACCAGCGCCCGCCCCTTGGCCGTGCGGGCGAGGTTGGGCACGTCGTACACCTTCAGCCAGTGCAGCCGGCCCCGGTCGGTCAGGAACAGCAGATAATCGTGGGTGGAGGCGATGAAGAGGTTCTCGATGAAGTCGCCTTCCTTGGCGTCCGAGCCGATGATGCCGATGCCCCCGCGGCCTTGGCGGCGGTAGGTGGTCAGCGGCAGGCGCTTGACGTACCCGGCGTGGGTGAGGGTGACCACCACGTCCTCCTCGGCGATCAGGTCCTCCATGTTGAAATCGCTCGCGTCGCCGATGATCTCGGTCCGGCGGGCGTCGGCGTACTTGGCCTTGATCTCGTAAATGTCCTCGCGAATGATGTCCAGCACGCGATTGTGCTCGGCGAGGATGGCCTCGTAGTCCTCGACGCGCTCGGACACCTCGGTGTACTCGCTGACGAGCTTGTCGATCTCGAGCCCCACCAACTGGATCAACTGCAGTCGGCCGATCGCCTCGGCCTGCACGCGGGTCAGGTGGATCTCCCCGGCGGCCGCCTTGCCCTCCCCGGCCAGCCGCCGGAGAATCGCCTTGGGCAGTCGCTTGGCATCGGGGTGGTCGACGGCGATGCGGAAGGCGCGCTTCTGCAGCTTCTCGATCGCCTCGTCGCGGGTCTTGGACGAGCGGATCAGCCGGATCACCTCGTCGATGTCGCAGACCGCGTAAATGAGCCCCTCGAGGATGTGGGCCCGCTGGCGCGCCCGGCGGAGGAGGTACGCCGTCCGCCGGCGGATCACCTCGATGCGGTGGTCCAGGAAGTGCTCCAGCATCTGCTTGATGGTCAGCGTTCGCGGCGCGCCGTGGACCAGGGCGATGTTGATGATGCTGAAGGTGCTTTGCAGCGACGTGTATTCGTACAGCTGGTTGAGCACCACCTCGGCCTCGGCGGCGCGCTTCAATTCCACGACGATCCGCATGCCGGTGCGGTCGGAGTGGTCCTGGATGTCGGAGATGCCGGCGATCCGCCCGGCCTTGACGGTGTCGGCGATGCGCTCGATGAGCGTCGACTTGAGCACCTGGTAGGGGATCTCCGTGATGACGATCTGCGTCTTCCCGCCGCGCGTCTGCTCGGTGTGTGCCCGGCCGCGGACGGTGACGCGCCCCCGCCCGGTGGAGTAGCCCCGCACGATGCCTTCGATGCCGCAGATCATCCCGCCGGTGGGGAAGTCCGGGCCCTTGATGATCTGCAGCACCTCCATGATGGTTATTTCCGGCTTGGCCATCAGGGCGATCAGGGCGTCGCAGACCTCCCCGACGTTGTGCGGCGGCAGGCTGGTGGCCATGCCCACGGCGATGCCCTGCCCGCCGTTGACCAGCAGGTTGGGGAACTTGGCGGGCAGGACGGTGGGCTCGGTGCGGGTGTCGTCGTAGTTGGCCTTCATGTCCACCGTGTCGAGCCGGATGTCCTCCAGCATCTCCATGGCGGCGGCGGTCATGCGGGCCTCGGTGTACCGCATGGCGGCGGGGGGGTCCCCGTCGATGCTGCCGAAGTTGCCCTGCGGGTCCACCAGCGTCCGGCGCATGTTCCACAACTGGCCCAGGCGGACCAGCGTGGGGTACACCACGTCGCTCCCGTGCGGGTGGTAGTTGCCGCTGGTGTCGCCGGTGATCTTGGCACACTTGCGGTGCTTGCTGCGAGGGCCGAGCTGAAGGTCGTTCATCGCCACCAGAATCCGCCGCTGAGACGGCTTCATGCCGTCCCGAACGTCCGGCAGAGCCCGATCCGTGATCGTGCTCATGGCGTAGGTGAGGTACGAATCCTTCATCTCCTCTTCGATGAGGAGGTCCTCGATGCGTTCGTTCTCGAACAGCAGCGGGGTGGGGAGGGGAGCCGCCCCGTTGCCTTCATCGGCCGGTGAGGGGCCCGAATCTGCAGTTACTTCATCAGCCACGCGGTGCAGCCTCCAGTTAGTGTTTCACCGAATAAGCCCGGCCGAACGCCCGGCACCCGAGCTACGGCGCCCGCCGGCTCGGCAGGAAACAGCGCATTCTAGCAACTCCCCGCCACGCTGTACAGCACTAACGCCGCCCCGCCTTGGGTGGCACCTTCAAGCGCCGCCCCGATGCAATCGAGGCGAAGCTTGTGGGTGGCGAAGGGGGAGGCGGACGAGGGCTGGCGGACGCCCCTCCAGTTGATCGTGGCCTTCTGGGGCATGGCCGCTCAGTCCCCAATCGCACCCACAAGCCTTCGGCTTGAAGGTGCCACTCCGCCCGCGCGTCCGCCCCCACCGGGCTTGTCCCGGTGGAGCGCCAGATTCCCCACTACCCCCGGCTGCCCGCGCGTCCGCCCCCACCGGGCTTGCCCCGGTGGAGCGTCAGATTCCCCACTACCCCCGGCGGCGGCCAGGGCGGCGGTATTGACCCGGCCACGGGGGGCACGTAGCATCGGGTCGGAGGTCCCGCGACGGCCGGGCGGATCCGGCGGCGGGGCCCCGGGGAGGAGCGGGCTATGCCGGCGACGATGGCGATACGCGAACCGGTACTGTTGGCGGCATGGGCGCTTCTGATCAAACGGCCCGGCTGCTGGTGGGGCCGGCCGCGGCCCGCCGGGCCGCTCCGCAGTTCAGCACCGACGGGCTGGGCGCCGACGGCATCGTCATCCGCACCGTCGGGGGCGACCTCATCCTGGCAGGGGTCCAGATGCCGACAACACACATGCGGCGCCTCGCCGTGCCCGTTTCGCCCGGAACGCGCCCGACTCCTGCGCCAAGCTGTCATCCACCGCCCAGGTCACCGCCGGGCGACACCGTTCCGTGTGCAGCAAAAAGAATGCTGTACACCCTATGAACTTGGCTTCTTGTCGCCGGTAGGCGCGCACTGTACGATGAGGCAGGTGAATCTGGGGTCGCCCTAGTCTGCTGAGGTGACGAATGAGCGGGAAACACGTTCGCGGGATAATCCTCATCATGGTGTTGTTGGGGGGATGCTCGACGCGCACGCAAGAGAGCGGACCGCCAGCGTCCGCAGAAGTCGCCAAGAGCCTGCCCGATAGGCTGGAGAGCAGCGCTGACCTCCGGTCGTCCGATGGACGCCTGCACGTCAACAATCGCTTCAATGACGGCGGCGGAACGATGGCCGATTACACCGTCACCTTCGATTGGGCGGACGGCGGTGAGCAACGACAGAGGGTGCGTGAGTCGGCCAAGGACAGCCAAGGCTGGGTAGAGAGCATCGGGGTGCTCAAGACTTCTGCCGGTCCTGTCTATGTCGTTGTCGCGGAGGGACGATGGGCGATGACCGAGTACACGATTCATCTCTATGCCTACAGGATCAAAGAGGGCGCCAAGGAGCTTGAGCCCGTCGAAGGTTTCTTTCCGGCGATTCCTGGGACGTCGGAGGACGGGTGCGCGATCCGTTGGGAGCATTGGCGAACACGCGGGCCGGAGATATTCCCCAGGCCCTTTGAAGTCCGAATTGACGAGAAGCATCACTGTTTGCGGGTGTGGGTACTGCCCAAAGCGGCACTGGACATCCATCCCTCGGCGCGGGACATGGCCAATGGTCGAGTCCTCACCTTGTCCCTCAGAGGGGACAAGCTGGTTTGCCCCGATTTTGGCGAAGCGGATGAGGAGGCTATCACCAAGGCTTGTGATATGCACAGAATGTGATGGGCCCGCCGCTTGAAGGTGCCACTCCTGCAGGCTGTGGACGCCGGCATTGACCCGGCCACGGGGGGCACGTAGCATCGGGTCGGAGGTCCCGCGACGGCCGGGCGGATCCGGCGGCGGGGCCCCCGGGGAGGAGCGGGCTATGGCGGCGACGATGGCGATACGCGAACCGGCGGTGTTGGGGCTGTTGGCCATGGGGGCTGTGTGGCTGGCTGTGGCGTCGCCGGCCTGGGCGGTGTCGATCGCCGAAAAGGGCGTGGCCAAGGCCGTGATCGTCGTGGCCAAAGACGCCCCGCCCCCCGTTCAGCATGCGGCGGCCGAGCTGGCGGGCTTCCTCGAGCAGGTCACCGGGGCCACCTTCCCGATTACCGCCGAGCCGGCCAAGGGCGCCGCCCGGCTGTTGGTGGGCCCCGGCGCCGCCAAGCGGGCCGACCCGCAGTTCAGCACCGATGGGCTGGGGGCCGACGGCATCGTCATCCGCACCGTCGGGGGCGACCTCATCCTCGCCGGCGGGCACCCGCGTGGCACGCTTTACGCCGTCTACACGTTTCTGGGCGATCCGGTGGGCTGCCGGTGGTGGTCGTCGAAGGCCAGCACCATCCCCGCCAGGCCCACGCTGGCGGTCGGGGGGCTCGACATCCGCTACGTCCCCCCGCTGGAGTACCGCGAGTCGTTCTGGTTCGACGCCTTCGACGGCGACTTCGCCGTCCGCAACCGCTGCAACGGCCATGCCGCACGCGTGGACGCCAAGCGCGGCGGCAAGCACCGCTATGAGGGGTTCGTGCACACTTTCTACCGGCTGATCCCCCCGAAGACGTACTTCAAGGACCACCCGGAGTGGTTCAGCGAGATCGACGGCAAGCGAACCGCCCACCGGGGGCAGCTCTGCCTGACCAACGAGGCCATGCGTAAGGAGCTGGTGGCCAACCTCGCCAAGCGGCTGCGCGTGAACCCGGCCGCCACGATCGCCAGCGTCTCGCAGAACGACTGGCACGGGGCCTGCAAGTGCCCCCGCTGCGCGGCCGTCGATGCCGCCGAGGGCGGCCACGCCGGCACGCTGCTTCGCTTCGTCAACGCCGTCGCCGCCGACCTGGAGAAGGAATTCCCCCAGGTGGCTTTCAGCACGCTGGCGTACCAGTACACTCGCAAGCCCCCCAAGCACGTGCGCCCGCGGCCGAACGTGATCGTGCGGCTGTGCAGTATCGAGTGCTCCTTCAGCCGCCCGTTGACCGACGCGCGGAACAAGGCCTTCCGCGACGATATCGTCGGCTGGTCGAAGATATGCAACCGGCTGTACATCTGGGACTACGTGACCAACTTCCGCCACCACGTGCTGCCGCACCCGAACCTTCGCGTGCTGGGGCCCAACGTGAAGTTCTTCGCGGCCCACGGCGCCAAGGGCATCTTCGAGCAGGGCGCCTACACCACCGGCGGGGCCGAAATGGCCGAGCTGCGGGCCTGGGTGCTGGCGAGGCTGCTGTGGGACCCGTCGCTGGATGGGGCCAAGCTGATCGACGAGTTTCTCGACGGCTACTACGGCCCGGCCGGGCGGCACGTGGCGGCGTACCTGGAGGTGATGCATGACGCCGTGGCGGCTACCGGCGACAAGCTCGGCTGCTTCTCGGGACCGGCCCCGAAGTTCCTTACCCTCGATACCCTCAGCCGCGGCTGGGCCCACCTGAAGGCCGCCGAAGCCGCCGCCGGCGACGACGCGGACCTGCGATTCCGCGTGCAGGTGGCCCAACTGCCGGTAATGTACGCGCTGATGATGCGATGGGACCACTTCAAGGCCCGGGCCGAGGCCGCCAAGGCCCCCTGGCCGATGGAAGAATCCATCCGGGAGGTCCACAAGCGATTCGTGGCCGTCGCCAGGAAAAAGGGCATCACGCGCCTGGACGAGTGGAAGCCCGGCTACGGCGCGCTGGACAAGGCCGTCAAGGCGACCAAGCGGTAGCCGTCCGGCCCAGGTACTCTGTGCGGTGCCATGCCCGCGCTTGCGTGGGCATGTTCGCCTGGTATGGTAACCCGGCATGGCCACGCAAGCGTGACCATGGCACCTGTCAGTAGTGGCGGGACAGAGCCGGGTGCCATGCTTCTGCTCGCAGAAGCATGCGTTGGCAGACTTGCGGCACGCTGGACGCCTGATCCCATGTGCCTGCGTGTTACCGGCGGTGGGC
>SDBU01001422.1_pt1 | contig 34144 bp, 20 predicted proteins | sample 2277071 | NCBI WGS metagenome assembly SDBU01 (sample SAMN10397929, study PRJNA504765) | marine sediment metagenome | isolation source: marine sediment core GS08_GC12, 126 cmbsf | place: Arctic Ocean: Gakkel Ridge, Loki's castle | collected 2008 | reverse complement strand
AACCAAATTTGTCATTCCGAGCGCAGCCGAGGAATCTATTCAAATAATCCCGCGAAGCGGCTCCTCATTTTGAAGTCAGGTTTTGTTAGAGCCTCTTAGTTATTGCCGATTGCCTGAGCCTGTCATTCCTGCGAAAGCAGGAATCCAGACCCTTCCAGTCGGCACTATGTCTGGTTCTATCGGCAATCTTTAACTGTAATTGGTATAAAACTGACAGCTGCGCTGCTAAGCCTGTCAACTCAATAAAAATATCAAATATGCCTGGTCGGTACAATGATTATTTCTTGTGTTCCTCTCGCCTCCCAACCTTCTAACCGCCTGCCCCCGACTCCGATCGGGAGTCTAACCGCACCAAACCCGAGCAACAAGAGGTTAGCTAATGGCACATTTTCTTGGAATCTGTCATCGCAGAAGTTGTCCACCATCTCCTGAAAGAAAAGAAAGAGTCGAAATTTCCTTCAATAAAGTTTCGATTAACGAATTTTTTTCATACGGCCATCCTCATCTACTCAGCAACATAGTCGTTATAGCTTATTGCGGCATTCAGCGGCGTACGTACACCTCATATTTGTAACTAAGGTACTTGCGTTCTCCCGGGCCTAATTCGATTGTCCAGGCAAGATTCACGATTCCATTCATCCGGCGTAATCCACGCGCCTGCTTTTCAATTGCGGCTACCGGCTCCGACGCTTTAACCTCACCTGATAAGGTCTTGGTAATCTCAAGCGTGATGGCCTTCTGCTGCAAGTTTCTAACCGAAAGTTTGCCCTCCACTGTGATCAGGTCAAAATAGTCACCGTAAAATCTCTCTGCCTCCCGTTTTCTTGCGGTTTCCAGTTCTGTTTGCTCGGCCTTGACGCTCACCGCTTTTGTGATGCGCAGCGTTGTCTTACTTTTCTGCGGCGTATATTTTAGCGTATCCTGGCCAAGGATCAGACCCTCTTTGACCGTCTCTGCCGGTGCGGTTGTCCACGGAACCTTGGTGTTGTTCTCCATCCGCAGGCAGTGCCAAACATCCTCTTCCCGCTCGCGCTTCTCACGCCGACGCCGGTAATAGTAATAACGTTCCTCCTCATCAACGTAATCCGGTATCTCCCACAGATAAATGTGCTTGAACGGTACTGACTCGGTGAACAGCGGATAATACCCGGCCTCGCCTTTCTTGAGCTGCACATTTTTAACAGGATAAAGAAACAAATCCTCCGCTGCCTGCCCTTCTTTTGGGACACCATACTCCGGCATCACTGGCGCCCCTTCAGTCTCAATAAAACCACCGCCATAACCCCCGCCACCATAACCGCCACCACCATAGCCACCAATACCTCCAACAATCTGCCCCATCACACCACCCATCCTCTCACGCCCGCTCTGTACCCATGCAAGTGACTGCAGGAACAAACTAAGACTCTGCCTCCTGGCCACAGGGCTTACCACGTCTGCAAACCTGAGATGGGGAACTCCCGTCACTAATTGTATTGTCATATCATCCAGATCGCACACCTCGTTGATTACCACGGCCTTCGCTGATATACGCGCCTTATCACCATCAGCAATATCCACTATATAGCTGGGCGCCCACGTAATGCCCTGGGCCAGATAGCTTATGGTCAGCTTCTTCCCACTCGCAGCTGCGCCCATCTTTACTTCCAGTTGCATCGATTTGCTATCGCTTCTGACATCCTTTTTTGCTTTGCCGTCAACGAATTCGGCTTTCTCGACATTTGCTGGATCGATGCATACTTCTCCGGAATCAGTCTCCACTATCATTAAGCCTGACCGTACTGATGACGGCATATAAGATCGGCCGCCGTAACCTCCCCACGCCCCCGCATAAGCCTGGCTTCCAATGTCCTTCTCCTCCCTTGCAACATATGTTATCTTGCCTTCCACCGCCTTCTCTCGGCCGCGACACAATATCCTCACCGAACTGCCCACATTAGCTCTAAGCATATCTGTAATTGTCACCGCATCCACAAATTCCTGGGACTCTATCTCCTTCGCGGTAACTGCTTCCAGCTTCATCGACGATGGATGCGATACCCAGAAAGTCCCATGGCAGGCCTTGCCTGGCGGGATTATGCTGAATCTATCTTTGCCGGATGGAACAGGCACTTCCAAAACGAAGAAAGCCAGGCCATTCTTGAAAAGGGCCACACGCTTCAACTTGGCATCAACTCGTGCTGATTCAGCTTTTGCCATGCCATAGGCGCCACGAATGAAAAACACTGAACTGATTGCGACAATCAAAATAGTTGATTTTTTGACACGCTCCATAGCTAAGACCTCCTACAGATATCCACCTGACATTTCCCATATCAAACGCTCGGCTACGCAACCAAGTCTTCCAATTCCACGATAATATCAAAAAAACATGTTCTAAATTATTCTTCTCGTTTCTTCACCTCTTGAAAATTGTTATTGTTTTTACTCCCATAAAAAGGGCACCGCTATCTGTGTTTTTTAAGGCCCATAAGTTGCTATCATGAGGAGCGTAGAGCGGTGCCCCTTTTCAGGACTAAAGAAACCCGGATTTATTGCTTTGAGAGACTCCAACCTATTTTCTCCGTTCATAGCTTAACTCCATCAATGAAGACCAGATTATTATATGTTCTCTGCCGCCCAAGTCAAGAAAAAAACCACAAATTCCAAGTCTCGTCAATATAAAGAGTTCCGGCATAATTTCCTATTTTAGCGGTGAGAAAAATGAAATTTTTTATTAAAAAGTTAGATTTTTATTGAACATATACATAGAGTTTGGTATAATGTAAACATGTAGACATGTTTAGTCGATAGTCGTTAGTATATAGTATTTAGCCATAAGACTTCTCTGTGAGCTCTGTGGCCAATAAATAATGAGTGAAAATTTATGTTAATTCGTGGTTACGCAATACGCTATACGAGATATAGCGGAGAACCGCCTGTCCTGAGCCTGTCGAAGGGCACAAGTAGGGCAAGCCGCCCAAGTCTTAGTATCAGCAGATACACGCACATAAACCTTTATTTGGCAATCAGGGCAAAGTTTTGAATTTGAGTCATTTAGATTTTGATATTGTTTCGAATTTCGTGCTTCGTATTTCGTATTTTATTCGTCGGGTCACGAGCGACAAGCGACGAATTTGCCCTCTACAACTGTAGAGATTCCTCTACAACTGTCATGGACTCACTACAAATCAGACTTTTTATGCAAAACAAAGCCAATTTCCGAAAAAGTCAAATGAACGTAAATAACGTATTAACAAAGAATTATGAAAAAAAGACACTTGGTCAACGCGGGAAAACAAAGCCAATCAAAGCCAATCAAAGCCAATCAAAGCCAATTAAAGCCAATAAAATGCTAAAACAAAGCCAAACTTCGAAACGACAAAAACCAATGCAAACCTCTTTGCCGCAAAGGATTATGAAAAAAACCGCGCTTTTGGCTTCCGACAAAACAAAGCCAAACAAACCCAATCAAACCCAACTTGTCCTGCGTAGCCTCTGGCGAAGCCGGATTAAAACCAATTTCAAAGGAAAAAAGTCGACATGGGGCGTTGAAAACTGTTAAAATAAGGCGCAAAAAAGAAAGTCGTAATAAACCATGAAAAAAACGTCAAATACTGAAAATCAAAGAATGGAGGTATAGAAATCATGAAATATAGATTGGCTGCTCTTGGATGTTTGGTTTTAGGAGCTTGTTTATTGAGCACGTCGGCCGTGGCGGTGGATACTTCAAAAAAAGTCAAAGTCTTCATATTGGCCGGGCAGTCCAATATGGAAGGCAAGGCAAAAATGACTTTGCTGGAATATCAGGTTGACCAGCCGGAGACCAGGGATTTTTTCAAGCATCTCAAGAAAGATGGGGAATGGGTGGTGCGCGATGAGGTGTGGATCAACTACCTCGATAGGAGGGGCAATCTCACCATTGGCTTCGGCTCTCGCAACTGCATCGGTCCGGAGCTGGAGTTTGGCAATACTGTCGGAGACCATTTCAAAGAACAAGTGCTCATCATAAAGACGGCCTGGGGCGGTAAGAGTATAGGCCGGGATTTTAGGCCTCCCAGTTCGGGCCTGCCGAGCCAAGAGAAGCTCGAACAGATTCTCCAGCAAACCAATGAACGCAACAAGAAACGTAACAGGCCGGAAATCACCCTTGACGATGTGAAGGATATGTATGGCAAATTCTACCGCGAAATGATGAAGGAAATCAACACAACCCTTAAGGAACTAAAAACTCGTTTCCCGGACTACAAGGGACAAGGCTATGAGATTGCCGGCTTCGTTTGGTTCCAGGGCTGGAACGATATGTTCGACAAGGATTTCCTGGCCAACTACGGCAAACACATGGCCAACTTCATACGCGACGTGCGGAAGGATTTAAAAGCCCCCAATTTGCCTTTTGTCATCGGCCAGATGGGGCAGAACGGTCCTGATGGCGCCAGTGATAAAATGCAGACCATCAAGGATGCCCAGGCCTCAATGGAGTCAATCCCCCAATTCAAGGGTAATGTAAAAGTCGTCAAAACCGATGTCTTCTGGGACAAAAAGGCTGCTGAGCTTGTGAAAAACTGGCGAGACCACATCGACGAATGGAACAAGGTAGGTTCGGACCGTGGTTATCACTATCTCGGAAGCGCAATCACCTTTTCGAAGATTGGCACCGCTTTTGGCCAGGCAACTCTGGAATTGATGAAAGCCGAGAAATAAGGCAAAACCCTCACAGTCCCCATTAAGAGCTCTGAGAAGCGCGAAGTGAGAAGTGCAGGACATGAGCCCTATCCGCTCTGTTCGCAAGCTGCACTTCCCTATGGTTGGTTGAGGAAAAAGATATGCGTCTGTCAAAATATAGGAAGTTGTCAGGGCATGAAAGACCACTCATCACACGGCCCACCACAGAGATGCTTTAGATGTGTTTGGGGAAAGGAGAGAAAAACATAGAAACATAGCGAAATCAACACTATACAGGAAATCTCAACTAATCTTGTTAAGGGAATCTATAATATGTCGGGTCTTTTAACACGTTTCTCTTGACGATACCCAGTGTTAACAGAGCCGCAAGGCTGAATTATCGGCCATCCTTTGGCCTGGTCGTTAATATGGTTATTGATAAAAGCCTCTGTTTCACGTTTTGCCTTGTGACCTATCTTGTCTACGTCTTGTGAATCCATGGCTTTTGACTTCTTTCTTTTCATGTTATTTATTCCTGGAACATATTACACTCATATATATAGACGTTGCTGCCGCCGTTTTAGTTACAAAATATTTTAAAAAAATTTCGTTATCCTTGATTTTGGCCAATTATGGCAGTACCGCTGCAATATCGCCTTTTTCATATTGATAGCGTCTACCATTTCTGCCCTGGTTATTTCCCACTCAAAAACCGTAAACCATTCTTAGCTGCTCTTCTGTAGGCACATTTGGGTAATATTCACCTCTTGGGCCAACAAATCCGGGGCCGCTTTTGTGAAGGCTTACAGACGTCTGGGAGCCATTGGAGTTGGTTATCCAGACTGTAACAGTCGTCTGCTCGACTGCTATTACAAGTGTCGTAACGGTGACGGTCGGAACCAGATTTACTGCAATCTGCCTTCTCCAGGGCCGTCTTACAACGACAACTTTATGGGGGCGTGGCCGTCTCTTCACAAACGTACGATGATGGGGGTGAATTAATATATGCTTCTTATGGAACGGATGATTATAGACTCTGGGCATAATGGGCCGGGCAATCCGATGTCCACGACTGGTGGATGACCGGATGACCAATGTTCCACCCAAAGCCTGGCCGAAGCACGCCAACAAAACCGTTCCAACGATACTTATCAGAATGATTTTCTTGCTGAACATTTTATGCTCCTTTCCATGATTGGTAGTAGTCTGCAAAATGATTTTTACATGAAATTTACATTCGCTGCTGTTTATTATGTTTATATTTCAAAAAGCCGCACAAACCTGGCAACTGCGAACTCTTTTTGTTGCCTTTCACTTAGATAAGGCACTTTGAAGCACAAAAGATAACATCTTTTTCCGGGGTTTCTGGAAATGACGGGGTATTTCCTGTTCTGAGCAAGAACAATGGAGAAGTTTGAAAAACGCTTCCAGATTAGGATGATTAAACAGTAGTATTGGCGAACTGCCCCGTAGCCTCAGCGCGGAGATACTGAAGAGGTTTTTGGGAGAGGGAGATTAGTTATAGCTATCATCTGGATAGCCCTAAACATTAATCTCAATCAGTACTAATTCAACGTTCTCCTCCTTTTCTATTCTGCTGGATTGTTTGCCATGCTTGTAGTATTATAAAGGGGCTATGAAGGTAATTTCATAACTCGAACTTCAATAACGACCAGGAGAGTGAAATTATGAATCACGTTACGAGAAGAAGGTTTCTATGTTCGATTGGTAAGTACGGTCCTTTATTTTTATTTGCACCACGGTTGTTTGCCCAATCATCTCGGGCAGACAATCCCAAAAAGCCGAACATCGTCCTTATTGTGGCGGATGATATGGGCTGGGGAGACGTTGGGTACCATAATCCAAGTCTCAAAACGCCGGTAATTGACGGTCTGGTCCGAGCCGGAGTCGAGTTGGATTGCCATTACGTACAGCCTCAGTGTACACCAACACGGGTTGCCCTGATGACCGGTCGTTACCCCAGTCGTTTTGGGAGACACTGTACCCAGGCCTCTAATAGTCAGGCCTACCCGATAGGTACATTGACGATGGCTTCGATGTTGAAATCACTTGGCTACGAAACAGCCATGAGCGGAAAATGGCACATGGGGTCCAAACCCCAATGGGGACCCAATCACTATGGATTTGACCACAGTTACGGTTCTCTGGCTGGTGCTGTTGGCATGTACGACCACCGATATCGTCTCAACAGCCCATACTGGAAGACATGGCACCGCAATCATGAATTTATTGACGAGGTTGGGCATGCAACCGACCTGGTGACAAAGGAAGCTGTTGGCTGGATCAGAAAGAAGCACACCAAGCCATTCTTCTTTTATGTCCCGTATCACAGCGTCCACACGCCCCTGGTGGCCGGCCACAGGTTAATCAGCCAGTATGACCATATCAGGAATCCCGACAGACGCCTGATGGCTGCTGCTATCACTCACCTTGACAAGTGCATTGGAAAAATCATCGAAGCCCTCGATAAAACTAAACAACGGGAAAACACACTCATGATTTTCTTTTCTGATAACGGCGGTATTCACGGAAACTACGGAGGAAATAATTATCCGCCGCCTGACCCTGCCTTGACAGAGGGCTTCAGCCTGAATAAGCCGTTACGGAGCGGCAAGACCCACGTATACGAAGGGGGCATTCGTGTCCCTGCTTTTGTGAACTGGCCTGGTAAAGTGAAACCGGGAAAAGTCTCACAACCTATGCACGCTGTAGACTGGATGCCTGCGTTAGCAGCCCTGCTCGGATTTTCACCAAGCACGGATCCGCAGTGGGACGGGCAGAATATTTGGCCCTTTATTATTGGCCGGGCAAAGCAGGATTTAAAGCGCCAGTTGTATTGGGTATGGGGTTCAAGACGAAATCGAGTGGCCCTGCGTCGTGGGGACTTCAAGATATTGCGTGATGAAGCCAAGGCCGATTGGGAACTCTATAACCTTAAAGACGACCCATATGAAGAAAATAACCTTGCTGACAAGATGCCTGACAGGAAGAAGGAACTTTTACAATACTTCGAACAGGAAAAAGCAAAAGATTCGTTGTAGGCTAAGAGGAATGACTACAGGGTACTACTAGTTCAAGAGCAATGGAGAAGTCTGGAAGATGCTCTCAGATAGGATGAGTAAAAGGTAGTATTGGGCAGCTCCGGCACAGGTTAGGAACAAAGATATTAGAGGACTGTTTGGTGAGGAGGAGACAGGATTTTTCAGATCATTTTTTGATGATACTATTATTTCTTTACAATCATCAGTATTCTTATGGCATACCCGGCAATTGTTATTGCTTTACCCGCAGACCACCTGCAGGTGACATCATTACAGTAAGGTTCAAGTAAAATACCGATTTCCTTATCATTCAGCTCAGGAATAAACTGTATATCTTTTTCACCCTCATTGAACAGTATATAGAAATCAACATTGTTTTTAACTACATGACGAACCCGCAGGTCTTTGGTTTTCGGGTTAACCTGAATATCCGGTTTTACGAGGCTATCGACTTTTTTTACAAAAACAATATCATCATTATCCTCTTGCCAATAAATAACACGCCCTGCATCTTCGAGAATATCAATCGCCCTTTGAGCTTTTCGAGGAGGCCGGCCTTCTAAAATCAATCCCTTATAGTGCATGTTTCGAATGCGAATCCCCTCCCCGTTTACATCAGCATCTTCCCAAAGATGACGTGCTTCCAGGTAGTTAAAATCACGCTGATGCTCATAGCACATCTTGGCCGGACGCCAGGGCAGGTAATCGTTTCTTCCGAGAATTGCTAATTCACAGATATGTTGGCTATCGGTGTTTAACCAGCACAACCGCCGGCATGCCATTGCGAAAGGTTTGTAATCTTTCCACCACGGGCTGTTAGGTCCCACATCCGGCGGCCGTTCGTCCACCCGGGGACCACGTATCGAGTAATAAAATGCATGGGGATACAAAAGGTTACATCCCCGCACAATCAGCCAATGTGTTAGCCACTTCATTTCTTCAAAAGTAAAGTTATGACCAAATGCACCGCAGTATTCATTTGAGTTCCGCCGCCTTCCCAAATGAATCATCGCCGAAGAAGCACACTTGGCCTGTGTTGATTGCTGTCCCTCCAAGGCCGATTTTTTGCCGGGTTCGATATACCGCCAAACGATATCCTGGCCCGGAATATGGAAATGCCGGAGGTGTCCGATATCATCAGGCCCCATTGGGTGTCCCGTTAGAGCAATGCCATGCTCGGTGCACCAGTTTGATATTTGCCGGTAAAACGTATCTTCCAAACGCCCCTGAAGCGCTCGATTGTAATCCCGTTTATACTTTTCAGCATCCGGTTCATCAGGGTACCAAAGGGCCGGTAAATATTCCGTAAAATCATAACCCAGATAACGATTAACATGTCCCAGAATCCCCTGTGTACCCGGTACCGCCCCTCGTTCACCCCGCTTTGCCAACAGCGAAGGTTCGTCTGTGAAGATAGCTTTTACTGTTTTGCCGAAGAAGGTTTTGAATTCGTCATAATAACGCTGATAAACAAGCCTGATGAAACAGGCCACCGCCTCGGGATTAAGAATGTCTGCTGCCGGTGGTTTGTTCTCTGGAACTTCTTTATGGTCCGACCTGCGGGGAGGGTCTTTCTCCAGAAAATGCAAACCCCGGATGTGTGAATACCCGGCTCGAATCGCCCTGTCGAAGATGACGACACGGTGACCATCCTTCTTTCGTTTAACTTCGGCAATCAGGTTTATTCCCTCGCCGGGTGCAGGTCTGCCGGAATCATCAATCTGCAGACCATATTTCACAGCTCCCGGATTTGCTTCATCCAGGTCTACACAAAACAATCCCCGTGTTCGATAAGCCTTATTCTCAGCCACTACTTGCCCACTTGACGAACCACTTGGATACATCCCCTCGTCATAAAGTACTACCCACATCCTCCGTTTCTTTGCCTGTTCGATGGTGTAACGCATAAAATGAACCATTTGCTCGCTCATCCATCCGATACTGCGCGGCAGTCCGGCCCGTGCATGAATAACAAACGCTTGCACCTCGTGAGCTTGAAAATCCGCTAATTGACGGTCTATTTCTTTTTCCGATAGATTGTCATTCCAAAACCAGAACGGACATAATGAAAATTCCCTCGACGGATTCAGCCAGCCGCGGGGTAATTGAGATGCTTTTGTATAAGCACTGCTGCAACCCTGCAAACCACTGATGAAAAATAATCCGAAAGTATGCTGACCTATAGTTTTCAAAAAATTACGGCGATTCATTTGTATGGATTCCTACGAACTAACCTGATGATATAAATACCGAACTGATCATTGTAATTGATTTTAGGCTCAGAGCAAGAGAAATGGAGAAGTTTGAAAAACGCTCTCAGATAGGATGAGTAAAAGGTAGTATTGGCACAATCTCGGCACAAAGGCATTTCAGAGATGTACAGGGTGGGAAATAATACTTTTGACAGGTGCAATTCAAACGAGATTTTGATATCATAGCTAAACTTATAGAAAATATTGATGTATATTCCCGGACCTCCTGGATTCAGGATAGCACTAAAAAAAGGAACAAGATAATGTCTGCCATCAAACACTTCCGTATTGTGCTCATTGGAGTAATGCTGCTGCTTGTAGCTCCCGGTTCTGTTGCCTTAGCCAGAGAGAAGGTCATTCTCGACAGCGATATGGTCCTCTTGTATGACGATGGTGTGGCGATGATGATGCTCGCAAACCATCCGGATATAGAGCTGCTCGGCGTAACCATAGTCCCCGGAAACACCTGGGTCGCAGAGGGTACGGCATATGGTATTCGCCAGCTTGAGGTGCTAAATCGCAGGGACATTCCCGTTGCGATGGGTATACTTTACCCTCTTCGCCCGGGGCGTTATGAAACTATGGGAGTCGAGCGAAAGATGTTTGGCTTTAGCTCAAGCTATATCGGCTGTTTTAGAAGGATTGAGCCGGCCTCGTACCTTGACGTGTACCGCACCGAATTCGGTGGCATACCAATAATAAAACCTGTTGATAAACACGCGGTGGACTTTCTGATTGATACCGTCAAGGCCAATCCCCACCAGGTCACCGTTATGCCCATAGGACCATGTACGAACCTGGCAATCGCAATAAGAATGGCTCCGGAGATTATTCCCCTCATAAAGAGGGTCGTGTACATGGGTGGAGCGTTTGATGTTCCGGGAAACACTACCCCGGCGGCCGAGTTCAATTGGTGGTTTGATCCCGAGGCCGCCAGGATGTGTGTTCGTGCACCCTTTGCTGATCAGCTCATTGTAGGCTTGGATGTCTGTAATAAATATCATTTCAACAGGAAACTGTATGATCGCATTACGGCCGTAAACTCATCAATTGCAAAAATGTTTAAGAAAAAGTACGGCCCGGAATTCAAAAAGAACCAAAAATATACTCGATTGGTTTGGGATACCATCGCTGCTGCCGTTGTCATTGATCCAACATTAATTGCCGAAGAAGAAACTCGCTGGGTAGATGTCAACTCGGAGTATGGCCTGGACTATGGCCGAAGCCTCGGATACCAAAAACAGGGCCCCGCCGGCACTCAAAAGGCACGCATCCTAATGACCATTCATGAGAAGCGATTCTGGAATCTGATGGTGGAACTGCTCACAAAATAACCTTACTACAGAACACGCTTCAGGTCAAAAATGGGCAATTTAATGAAGTAGCCTGAGCTTGCCATTTTCACCTTCTCATTATGATTTGCCCGAACCGGATACGTATTCGTACAGTTGGGCGTACGTACAGGGCTTCAGTCCCAGCGCTCGCACATGAGTAAACGTCAGCTCCAGCATTTTCATATCCGGGTCGAATATCGCCAGCGACCAGGGATGCCAGATAAGAGATACGAAAGGTTTATCTGTCCCCAATGCCTTATCCAAAAAAACCTTGTTCACTTCAAATTCATCCTTTGGGGTTTTGCAGAAACCTTCCGGTATCGCTTCAGGAAAAGGCGGAGGCCACAGCGTCAATCTTCTCGGTCCCCACCGGTTGTGGTCCTTAAGCAGGTTCTCATGCCAGCCATGGCCGGGCAGCTCCCATAAGTCGGGGAAACCTTCGGCTTTATAGTTGAACGGCTCGCGCAGCAGGGCCGGCATCGAGTAGTCGGGTCCCCAAAGAAGACTGCTGACATACTTAAAGCCCGCTTTTTGAACCAGTTCCAACACTGCCGGTTCGCCTCTGAAAGCATTGACGAAACCGCAGCCCGGCCTCATACCAATGCAGTCCCGCTCGAAGACACGCTCAACAGTCTCTTTGCCTTTAAAGATTTCCTTTCGTCTCTCGTCCATCGAAACAGCCGGTCCGCAAAAGTCGTTGTCACGCAGCATCTGATGGCTATATGTGTGCGAGGCAATTTCAAAAAGCGGGTCGTCCAGGAGCTTGCGATACTCGGCCGCATTGGCATCAAGAACCTTACCCACAATAAAAAATGTGGCCGGCATCTCAAATCGCTTGTGCACCTCGACAATCTTACGACATGCCGCAAGACACCCCGGCGACTCAGTATCATAGGCTGCGATGTAACGAGTTTCTGTTTGCCTGGTTTCCTGACCTTTCGTCAACTCGCCCAGCACGGCTGCTCCGATACCGCCTGCAATCGTGTTACTGACAAACTCTCTTCTGGAAATCCTGTCCATTTTCTTTACCTGTCTTTCATACGTTATGGCCGGATGCAATCATATAAACTCGGTGACGATATTTCTTGTATCCCCAGTTGTGTCCACACCAACCTAATCCTCTCCACCAACTTCTAAATATTAAGCTTCTTCCTTGGCTTAAAATTATGAGATTCGATGTTATTCAAATTTCAACAAATTCAATCCGGTAGATTCATCAAGTTTCCTCTTGGCCTCTACCTGGTCAATTTCGATAATCGTAACTTCCAGAATGAGGAATGTGCTTGCCCCGCCGCGGGGACAGCCAACAATCACCTGGTCTTCTTTTCCGATGGCGGTATGGATGTGAAGTTTAGGCTGCTTATCATCGCAGTAGATCGTCCCAACACCGAGGACCTCCCCCGGTCCGGCGAATGGTTTGAAATTGCCGACTATCCTGGGTTTTTCCTGCTTCGGACCAACCACCACATCGGCTTTCCTGAATCCCCCTGTTATTAATACTGCGGCCGCTTTTATGTTCTCCTTGCGAGCTATCGACTCGATAGATTCATAGATATCTTCGCCTTCGAACAGGCGAGCCGCTATAATTCGACCTGGTTTTCCTACCTGATATTCCATGGGAAGCACTCCAATTCTGTTGTTTGTCAAACCCACCGTTTAGTTTACAAATAGAACATGGACAGTATTTCACTCGCCACCGGTGGACATCCGGAAACGAATACTCCACAGCTTTTATGTTTGGCGGTACAGTTACCAACGCACAGGGTACCGCTCGGCAGTTCCTCATGACCTTTACCGATAGCGATAACAATATCTTCATCATCAGGTTTTGTATCACGTAACTGATTACCGTATTTCCTGAGGAACATCAATAACGTTGATTGGCACGCACTGCAGGATTGTTGGTCTAAAATTTCAAACCCGGCAAATTCTATCGACAGTTCATCAGGAGGCCGAGTGAAAGGACTCTGTACATCCTTCCAGTTTTCAGGATGTGCACCGATTGAATCGAGATTAATTACACCGTATCCTCTTTCCGCCCCCATCCGTAAATGTGGAACATCATGGGCGGATATTCCCATTATACCACATGCCAGCGAATCCGTCGCAAAGGCATCGACACCGGCAAGCACCACATCCAATGCCTTAGGATTGCCGGCACTGGGCCCCAGCCCTTCCATACCAATTGTTCCATCGATGATTGACAGATGAGGACGTAACACCGATGACAAATCAGCAATGGCTATATCCAATGGTTTTTCCTCGTGCCCGGAAAGTTGCGGCAGCATATGTAAGTCTACTTTGGAACGTCGCCACAAACATCCCTTCATATTTTTCACGGATAGTGTCACGCCTGTATGCATGTGCGTTTTCATCACGGGAATTGAAACGACAATATCATATTCTGCAATCTGGCTGCATACTTTGAGCGATTTAATCGCAACACCTTCAGGGATTTCAACGGTTGCATATTGACGCACATCCATATCAATCAATGGGCAATTTCGCGTGTCGGCAACAGCGGCAATACCACTGGTCTCAAACGCCTCCAGCGTTGTAACGCCGGTTATTGGGCTTTCACCTACGGCAACGTCGGCCCCGCATTCCCTGAAAGCATCAATCGCAGCAGCTACGACCTGCGGATGTGTTGTTATGCCTGTTTCAGGCGCTACGTTCCGGCCGACATTAGGCTTAAGCAATACGCGCTTGTTCTTTGAGGGTAATAAATCAATATTTGAAATGGCTTTGCGTGTATTATTATAAGGGCCGTCTCCCGATGCCCAAAATACGGATGGATGGGAGCTGTCATGCTTAAAAGGTGTATCCGACAAAATTTTGTCGAGAGCAGCTTCCTTATCGGTATCCGGGGAGCTGCGTGAATTGTCAGTGTGATTTTTTTTCATAGTATTATTGTGTTTGCCTTCAGGTTACTGATGATACGAATTACAAGCTATCCATGTTCGATTATCAGGCGATTTTACCATAAGGGCAGGTACAGTCAAGTTATAAAGCAAACAGGCAAATAGTGATCCGCTCAGTCAGGCTTGATGGTTATTGATAATCCTTTTGATAGTCCTGTAGTTTTTTGATATTCTTCTTTGACTAAGGGAATTTTGGACAGTAGATGGTTGCCCAATGTGAGCAAAGGAAAATTATATGAAAACAAAAATAAGCAGGCGAGAGTTTGTCAGGGCCGGGTGTATGGGAGCGGCAGGGATTATTGCCGGGCAAAGCCTGGTCGGCTGTCAGTCAATAGCAGGCGGCAGGCAGAAAAAGCCAAACTTGCTGTTTATCTGGACCGATGAACAGCGTGCCGACACGATGGCTGTCTATGGCAATACTAAAATCCATGCACCGAACCTTAACAAGCTGGCCGATGAAAGCGTGGTCTTCCAAAAAGCCTATGTGACCCAGCCGGTGTGTACACCCAATCGTTCAGCAGTTATGACAGGCCTTTGGCCGCACACAAGCGGGTGCACAGAGAACAACATCCCACTGCACCGGGACATTCGCTGCCTGCCGGAAGTGCTCAACGACCCTGATTATCGAACAGGCTATATGGGCAAATGGCACCTGGGTGACGAAATTTTTGCTCAACATGGCTTCGAAGAGTGGGTGTCCATTGAAGATGGATATACAAACCATTATGGTAAAGAACGTGACCGCAGCAAAAGGAGCGACTATCATCATTTCCTTATCGACAAAGGCTATAAGCCCGACCGGAGTAGTAAATTTAGCCGATCATTTGCCGCACGACGCCCCATTGAACACTGCAAACCCAGCTTTCTGGAAATGAAGGCTTGTGAATTCCTGCGTCGCCATCGCAGCGAACCGTTTATTTTATACATTAACTTCCTCGAACCACACATGCCGTTTTTCGGACCGCTTGATAACGAGCATAATCCTGATGATGTGGATTTGCCCGCTAACTTTTCAGACCCTCTGGAAGATAACGAACCTTTGTGCTATCGTCGTAAACGAGAACAATGTATCAAGAAATATGGTGCCGATGAAAAGGACATAAGAAAACTAATCGCCAGATATTGGGGTTTGGTCACCCAGGTGGACCGCAGTGTAGGGGCGATTCTCAGGACACTGGAGACCCTGGGGCTGGCAGAAAATACAATTGTTGTCTACACCAGCGACCACGGTGATATGATGGGATCGCACCACATGGTTGAGAAAGGTGTCATGTATGAGGAAGCAACAAGAATCCCCTGGCTGATCCGTGTCCCCCGGATGAAGGGAAAAGGCCGCCTGATTAAGAACTGCGTCAGCCAGATCGACATGGTGCCGACCCTCTTGGAATTATTGACCGCTAAATCTACAGACAGCCTTCCGGGCCAAAGCCTGGTTCCGCTCTTTACGGGGGGCAAGGTTGACCAAAAAGACGTATTCATCGAATGGAATCCGTACAGCAAAAAGCGTCTTGAACATCTGTATACCCGTACAGTTATTTCGCCGGATGGCTGGAAACTCTGCCTTAGCGATGTCGATAAATGCCAGCTTTTTAACCTAAAAGAAGACCCGGGCGAGACTACTAACCTTTTCGACTCAGGACGCCATACCGATATTATTAACCGGCTTAGGAGCAAGATTCACGAATGGCAGGAAAAGGTGGGGGACAAGGCTAAAGTGTAGCACCTAACGTATGAGGAAGAATCATACTAACACCTTGAATTCTAAACAAAAACAGACAATAAGAAATTGAGGATTCAATGATAAAACAGCCAACCTCCAGAACATGTTTTGTGTGCGGTCGTGAAAATGATTTTGGGCTGAAAATGGTATGGTATAACAATCCTGAAGCAAACCAGGTTGAAGCGACTGTCACTATCGGCGAACAGTTTAACGGATACCCGGGGATTGCACATGGTGGAATTGTCGCCGCGATTTTAGATGAGACTGCGGGCAGGGCTGTCATGTTGGACGGCAATTTTGACAATCTGTTTATGACTTTAAGACTGAACATAACTTACAGAAAACCTACTCCAACCAAGACACCCCTGAAGGTAATCGGCTGGCTGAAGCATAAAGGAAATAGAGGAATGAAAGTCGCATCAAAATTATTATTGCCTGATGGAACACTTACCACAGAATGTAAAGCGGTTGTTATAAGACCAACCGGCGAAATATCCAGGAGCTGGGAACCTGAAAGAAAATTCTGGCGAGTCGAAGAGGATTAATGTTCATTTGTGAGCCGATATTCAAATATAAACGCGATGGCTGAAAAAGCTTTTTACAGCGAAGTCTTTATTTACTATGATCTCGATAGCATAATTTGTAAAGGAATAGACTTTTAATTATCGAAATCGGACGATGTCTTTGAAATATTGGAGCTATTGAAAAGTAGTCGCTGGTTACAGAAGAAGGTGGAACAATGCCCATCGCAAAACTTGCTATATTGGCTCTTGGATTCGTTTTGGCCTTCTTCATCGGCAAACGTGTATTCCGCCATGCAAAGCGCAAACGCCTGTTCGCCGCAGCGTTTCCCCGGGAGTTCAAGCAAATTGTGTGCAGGAATGTGCCCCTTTACAACTGTTTACCTGATTCGTTAAAAGAACAGCTTCACGGTCTTGTAAGTGTCTTCATAGGCGAAGCTGATTTTGAGGGTTGTGGCGGCCTGGAGATAACTGATGAGATTAGAGTCACAATCGCAGCTCAGGCGAGTATGCTGTTGTTGAACCGAAAAGCAATCTACTTCCGCAAACTTCGCACTATCCTGGTATATCCTCATACTTATGTGGCCAGGACAGTATCTTCAAACGGCACAATTACAATCAACGGGCAGAGTATTCGCCTCGGAGAATCCTGGCAAAATGGACCAGTCATCCTTTCCTGGGATAGCGTGACAGGTGGAACGTTGAATATTACCGATGCCCGAAATGTCGTACTTCATGAGTTCGCTCATCAGTTAGACCAGGAAGATGGAGCCGCTGATGGAGCTCCGATTTTGGAGCGCCGATCCAGATATACAACATGGGCTCGTGTGCTGAGTAAGGAATATGAGGTATTGCAAAAGAACAAGAGAAAACGCAGGAGGTCGGTATTTAATAAATACGGAGCAACGAATCCTGCCGAGTTCTTTGCCGTAGCTACGGAGACCTTTTTTGAGAAACCGAAACAGATGGTGAAGAAACATCCCGAACTTTATGACGAACTGAGAAATTACTACAAATTGGATCCTGCTAAGTGGGTGTAAGCTTAATAGGCAAAAACATTACCTTATTATATGCTCAATCTTATCAATAAAATATGACAAAGGGCAACTATGGCAAAAATAACTTTCACTCTCAAGGAGCTTATGGAAATCCTGATTTCCAATAAACTTCTGCCTAAAGAGATATTACGTCCAAAGATTGAAGGCGAAAGAATCCATTTCGTGATAAGGACTAACTCATTCATTTTGCCGTATATTCCTGCTTCGTTAAGATACTTAAGTTTTAATGATAACAATGCGATGTTCGAGCTCGTTATTGTGAGCAGCCATCAAAACAAAGAAGTCCGTCGGCTTAATCAATTATTCGAACTCAAAATACCGGCATATATGAAGCTTGAGTATCCAAAACTTTTCGTTGATGTCGATAAGATGCTAAAAGAAAAGAATATTAGAGATGTTCGAGTGAAGGACATCTCTTTTGAGGCAGGAGAGTTTACGATTGTAACTTGTAATAAATGAAGCTCAGAAGAATATTTTCACTTTGCAAAGGATTTGTGGGACAGCAGGCTCGGCACAGAGACACTTCAGAGGTGTCTGGCTTTGGGGGAGAGATAAGAAGAAGGTGATAGTCTAATCCTTTCCTCGGCAGACCAGCCTGGGATGAGAAAAGAATTGTAGAGACAGGTAAGAACAGGTAGAGTGGACTTATGAGCTTATTCTTCCGCTTGGGGACGCCTCTTGGCGGAAGATTTTCTTAAATGGTTTCGGATTTTACCCTATGCTTGAGTTTATTACAGATAGAAAGATATATGAAAAAGTCATTTGTGAACATATCCCCAAGACCAGGAGGTTTCTTTGGCTGGGAACTGCTGACCTAAAGGATCTGCACGTAGATAAGCATGGGAAAATGGTGCCATTTTTGGAAGTGCTCTCTGATTTAGTCACAAAGCAAATTGAGATAAGATTACTTCATGCAAAAGAGCCGGGGCCGGCTTTTAGAAAGGATTTCGACAGATACCCGAATCTAATAGATGGTATCGAAAGAATCTTATGTCCAAGGGTGCATTTCAAATCTGCGATAATTGATGGTGAATTCGCATATACAGGAAGTGCAAATCTTACTGGTGCAGGTGTGGGGGCAAAGAGTGTTGCCAGAAGAAATTTCGAAGCTGGTATTATTACTGATGATAAGGAAATTGTCGGCAGGATTATGGACCAGTTCGACAAAATCTGGAGGGGTGAACATTGTAGAGAATGTAAAAGAAAGAAATTCTGTGCTGACTATAAAGACTTGTTATTGAAATAAAACTTGCGCCGCATCGTGGTCTATGTCAGAAATCGATGCAGTCGGGGATGAAGTTCTAAGGCAAGTCCGGCAAAGCCTCAGCACAGAGTTGCCGGAACCTAATCCCCATACCAATCCGCCTGCCAGAGCCAATCCGCCGCAAACCGGGCGTAATCCATCATATCAATCTGCTTATTATTAAATAAATCACAGAGCACATACCAGTTCGCATCCTTCTCCACCGCCAGCCAGCTATTCAGTAACACCGACAGGTCGCGACCGTCAATAATTCCGTTCCGGGTAAAGTCCGCCTGTTTCGGCCCCACTTCGTCGCTGCCCATATCCACACGATTATCGCGCATCACCCGCGGCTCTCCGTCGATATCTTTATCAGATGGCTGAGGTACGTATCCCAGGTCACCCGTATCGATGCAGAGCGAATCCCAACGCAGATGATAATCACCACCCGACGTATCCACAAAACATGGGTCCGCATTTATATTGCCCATGCCGGTGTAACCGCCCTCAACGTCAGAGTATTGGACCGATATGGTTTTGCCTTCCACCTCAGTTGCGTTGTTGTTCCAGAGAATGCAGCTTCGCAGCGTTGCACTGCCGGTAAGATGACTATAAAGGAAAATCCCGCCGCCCATATCATCCGCCGTGTTATCACTGATCGTACAGTTTTCCATATAAACAATTGCTTTCCAGACGAACATCCCTCCCCCGTTTTCATAACTGTAATTTCCGGTGACGGTACAGTTTTCAAAAGTTATCGTACCGTCAAAGGCGCTGATCCCCGAACCGCCCCAGCTATACTCACCGGCCTCATTATTGATAATACGACAACGGGTATAGCTCGGATTTCCCCCGCGTATCTCCAATGCTCCACCGGTGAAATCCGCCCAGTTATTCTCGAACGTACAATCGATGACAATCGGACTGCAATCATCCCGGCTGTACAGTCCGCCCCCGAAACTCGCCTCATTATCTTTAAATAAGCAACGTACTATCCGGGCATTGCCGCTGTCGCCATTCGCCATCCCTCCGCCAACCCCGGCAACATTTGCGACAAATTCACAATCCTCTACGATGGGACTGCTGTCGATATTATACATCCCTCCGCCGCTGTTGCCGCCCAGGGAATTACCACTGAACCTACACCTAATCACGTGTGGATTGCTGTTATCGTTGTACATCCCGCTGCCGCCGCCGCTCGATAGGTTCCCGCTGAAATTGCAATCCATAATCACAGGATTACTGCCGCTTCGGTTCAGCATCCCGCCGCCATTGGCGTGAACATACATCCCGTTCGCATTGCCTCCACTAACCACAAAGCCGTCCAGTACCGTATTCGAGTCAAGGTTCTTACCCACTACGACGTGATAGCTGTTATTATGATAATTTAGAAAATCCGGTCCATCGTCTTCATTCAGGTCGCCGCTCAATATCGTCGGATGTCCCTGCAAGTGACGCGCATCCGGATTGGACCCCTGTACACCCACGTACCCGCCTCGCAAAACCATCCTGTTCTTCAACATAAAACTTAACTTCCGATTGCCGTTAGGATCCGCCGGATGATAAATTCCCTGTGCTACCCGAATCTCCGGAATCGCCGACAGTCCCTCTATCTTCTCCATCGTTAATTTCAAATCCGTAAATGCATCCGTCCAGCTCAATCCCGTTTCATCCCCCGTCGCCGCTTTATCCACATAAATAATCGCCGGCACCGGCTCATTATCCGACTCTACTGCTGTAATCTTCGCCGTGGGAAAACCTGCTGCGCTGATAACAATTTGCGCACTGCCATTAGTAAAATCATCATCCTCCGCCGCTGCCAGTTCAACCATCTGACCCAGATGATAATTATTACTGTCAAAATTCAAAATTCCGCCCGACTGCACCGATATATCCGCATCACCGCTGTGATAGCTCACGGTCACCGTCACCGGGCCCTCTGGGTCCAATCCCAGTGACACCATAAACGAACCTGTCGAACCCTCCGGCACCACCACAGGTCTCGGCTCAATCCGAAATCCCTGGTAAGGCCCCTCGTACGCCCCCATATCCACTATCGGCGTTTGAGGATTCGGCCCCGTCAATCCGGTATCCGGCGTATTGGGGTCATCCACTTTGCGCAAGCCCCCATCCATATCGAATGGTACCGGCTCTATGAAATCACCATCATCGTCCAGGTCCGCCCGGTCCTGGGGTATCTGGTTGTTGTCACCCGCATCGACACAAGGCGAACCCGGTCCGGGCCGAAGATTATCATCCTCCGTCCCCGCCATCGCATCCGGACCATCGGCATCAAGAAACAGTGGTTCAGCGTCGATATTGCCATCCTTATCACTATGGCCGATATCCACCCAACCCTGGATACAGTTATAATGCAGTCCTAATGACATCCATTCATAAATCTGTGCATCAAGACCCGCTCCGTCTAAGTCCTGATTCTCCCAGAAAATACTATTCGAGACATCCCCAGTCGCTTCCGACACACGCATCCCTCCACCCCAGCTCAATGCCTCGTTATGATAAAACGTACTGTTCACAACCTGAAGCGAGCTGCCTCGAAGCCATATCCCTCCGCCAATGCTTTCGGCCTGATTACGACTGAACAGGCAATTCACTACTATCAGCGTACCGTTCGGCCCAATAAACATCGCTCCGCCAAGGTCACCGCGATTGTTATAAAACCGGCTGTTCACAACATAAGAATCACATTCACCGTAATCATCACCTATCGCTCCGCCGCCCCACAGACCCTCATTATCCACAAAATCACAATCCACTACGATTGAATCAGCATCATGCTCATTGTAAATCCCACCGCCAATGCCATACGTAAAATTATTCTCAAACCGACAACCCGAAAACAACGGATAGCTGCCTGCACTGTTTCCTACCGCTCCGCCACCAAACTCATCCGAATATGTCGAATCCGTAATGTTATTGATAAACGTACAATCCGTCACAATGGGATGACTGTCGTTATAGTTGTCCATCCCGCCGCCCATCAAATGCGCCGCGTTACCGATAAATTGACAATTCGTTACCGTAGGACTACTGTTAGTATCAGCTATCCCCCCGCCGTAAACTCCCACGTTATTGGCCAATATACAATTCTCAATGGTCGGATTGCTCTCGTAGCAAACAATACCACCGCCGATGTATCCTACATATTCTGCATACCCGCCGGTGATTGTAAAACCACTTACAACCGAATCGGCTTCCTCCCCGTTATGAAAATAGAATCCACAACGAGGCTCATCCACACTACCCTGGCAATCAATCACACAAAATTGGGGCCCATATTCGCTCTGTACCGTGATTGCCTTGCCACCAAAATCCAAGTCACGGTTCCCCTGGCCTTGATAAATTCCATCTGCCACCAATACTGTTTCACCCGGCGCCGCCGCATTTATAGCCGACTGAATCGTCGGATATTCAACCGGCACATGCAGTCCCGGCATCTCCGACAGCGTCGTAAAACTATAACACTGGCCGTCGTTATCGTCGGTTGTCTCATTTCCGAATTCATCCGTTGCGACAATCTCAAAACGATAGGTCTTCTCACTACTCAAATTATAGAGGTACACATTATGACTTAATGATAGTGCAGGGTCCTCTCCTGTACCGCCCTTGAGGTTATGACAATTCCTGCCATAGTTCACTAACGCCCGGCTCGGCTCATCCGTCTCAAAATATATCCGTGCCCAGTATGCCCCTTGCGCCACCTGAACATTTAAGATAACGGGCCCCACACAATCCACCGCCGCCGTATCTTCGCTCACCGCCCCGTTACCTGTTCCGTCGTTCGCATCGATATATGTAACTGTAATCGTCTGCCCATGCGTTACCTGTACTACGCCGTCTCCGCCATTTGCCGTGCCGTATTCAGTCGCTATTGTACCGTCATACACTCCCATCCCCGATGAACGCTCGACCAGCTCTACACTTTCCGTATCGCCCCCGGTTGTTTCGATGATTACCGGATGACCGCCCTGTCCGGCCAGGTCGCCGTCCGCCAATATTACCGAGATCTGGTCCGAACACGAATACGCATCCTGCGTAAACTGTACACGTCCCCGCGTCAGTACCGCTTCCTGCAGCATATTCCATATATTCAACCGGCTATCCGACAAACAAATCCCCGTTGCAATCGGGTCCCCCGTCGTCATCAATAGGTCATACACATCATCCCGCGTCAGCACCGGATTCGCACCGATTAGCAGCGCACACGCGCCAGCCACGTGAGGACAAGCCATCGACGTACCTGACAGAATCAGCGTATAATCATCGTAAGGTGTCCCGAAATACGAACTCGCCAGGCTCGCTCGCAAAGACAAAACATCCACTCCCGGCGCCGCAACGTCCACCCAACTGCCGTAACTTGAAAACGCCGGCTTGTTATCATTAGAGTCCGTCGCCGCCACAGCAATCATCGGCCCGTAATACGCCGGATACGTCGGATAACTCGAATAGGTATTCCCCGCCGACGCCACAAGGATTACTCCCTGGCTGGCCGCATAATCAAGCGCCTCCTCAAGTGTTTCCGAATATGGACCGCCGCCCCAACTGTTTGAACACACATCCGCCCCGTTCGCCACAGCATAATAAAATGACTTCACCGCACCCGAGGTGGAGCCGCTGCCCCCCGCTCCCAGAAATTTCACTGCCATAATCCGCGTCTGCCAGCAAACACCGGCGATGTCCTGCGCGTTGTCCGTTTCCGCCGCGATGGTCCCCGCGCAGTGCGTCCCGTGACCGCGGTCATCCATTGGGTCGCCGTCGCGATTGAAAAAATCATATCCATAGATGTCATCGACGTACCCGTTGTAATCATCATCCACACCCAGCGTCCCATTTAGCTCCGCCTCATTCACCCACATATTATCGTCAATATCTCGATGGGCATAATCCACACCCGTATCAATCACCGCCACCACCACCTCCGCACTGCCCGTGAAAATATCCCACGCCTCCGGCGCATCAATATCCGAATCATACTTTCCCGGCGGATGATTGTAACTGCCGCTCTCAGGATACATCTGAGCCGTATTTTCCAATGGCCACTGAATCGAAAAATAGGTGTCGCTTGGTGCCTTGTGCTCATATAGTAAATAGTTTAATTCCGCATATTCCACCCCCGGGTCCTGCCGACACGCCGCCAGCGCCGCCGCCAGGTCCTGCCCCTCCTCCAGCTCCAAAAGATAAATCCTGTCCAGCGCCGGCACTTCTCCCCCAGTTCGCGCCCGCTTACCTCTCTGCAACAGCCGTTTCTCCAACTTCGTCAATTGCCCCGGTGCCTTCTTCCGTAATCCTTCCATCTTCCGCTGATATTTCGAAAACCCCCGAAAAACCTTCTCGCTCTTTCGCACTCGAAACCGCTGATTCAACCGGTCAAGTGACTTTGTGACTCCTACTCCTGCCTCATCACCATCCAGACTCGCTTCCGGATGTCCCGTTTTTTCTCCGCCGTAGGCGGACTCCGTTGCTTCCAGATGCTCCGCTACCTCCGAATGCCTCGCCGCTTCCTGCCGAAATTTCACCAGAAGCTGATTCGGCACATACTCCCACTGCAACTCCGAGTCTTTAACAACCTTTACCTCACCATCGGTCGCGACAACCCTCTCGACTGCTCTTTCTGCTAAAAACGCAAAAGACAATAGAAAACAAAGACTTAGAAAAACCCTGCCTCTAATCATAATGGTTCCATCCTTCCTTTATTAGTCTTCGAACTGACACATATTAATCCACCACGAATATTGGCGGATTAATAATAATCTTATTATACAGAATTACCCTTCTTATTACAAGGGCCACTGGGGGTACTTTCGTTACAATATGTCCCAACAGGCAGAAAATCCGCCACAGCCTCGGCAAGGAGATACTGGAGAGGTGTTTGGGGAGGGAAGAATAATCCTATCCCACCGACAGATCTTAAACCTACCCCTACTAACTCCTGACCATAAACTGTTTCCTATAGCCAGGATGGAGAATATGGTTATAATTATCGCTGTGGATTAAAGGAAAAAAGAATATGATGAAAAACTTAGGACTTTTGATTTGGTTCGTTTCACTTGCTTTTTCTGGTGCAAGTCTCTCGATTGAACGCACCGCTAATGCAGAATCAAATTCAGGAAAATTGAGCCTTACGATTCTGGATGCGTCAACCGATAATACAATTGCTTGCAGAGTCCATTTAGTCAATGCCAAAGGCCAGCCACAGCTTTTCGAACATCTCCCCTCATTTCGTGACCATTTTTGTTGCGATGGCCAAGTAACTCTTACTTTGCCCGCTGGAAGATACACTTACGTCATCGAGCGGGGACCGGAATATAAAAGATGTAAAGGCTCCTTTGAAATTAAAAGTGGTTCTCTCACTGAATTAAAGGAGAAACTATCTCGCATAATCAATATGGCCTCAGAAGGCTGGTGGAGCGGTGAATTGCATGTGCACAGACCCGCTAAAGATATTGAGCTGCTTATGCGGGCAGAAGATCTTCATATCGCTCCCGTCATCACCTGGTGGAACCGCTCAAATATATGGAAGAATTCGCGAATTCCAGAAACAAGAGTAGTTCGCTTTAATCGCAATTACTTTTATGACCTGTTAGGAGGTGAAGATGAGCGTAATGGTGGGGCTTTTATGTATTTCAATATGCAGGTGCCTATAGACATTACCGGGGCTGAACCAGAGTATCCCTGTCCATTACATTTTATTGAGCAGGCAAGGGCACAACCCGGTGCCTGGATAGACATCGAGAAGCCATTTTGGTGGGATGTTCCCATTGCGCTGGCATATGGCTATGGTGATTCGATTGGATTGCTTAATAACCATTGTTGGCGGTCGAAGATGCTGGATAGCGAGGCCTGGGGAAAGCCAAGAAACAAGAAAGAGTTTCCCTCTCCACTGGGAAATGGTTTCTGGTCGCAACAAATTTATTACCATATTCTCAACAGCGGTATTCGCATAGCCCCGTCAGCGGGAAGTGCGTCGGGAGTTTTGACCAACCCCGTAGGATACAATCGTGTCTATGTTTATACAGGTGATAACAACCTCAAATATAGCCGGTGGTGGGAGAACCTGCGAAAAGGGGTCTCTTTTGTAACTAATGGGCCTTTGATTTTGCCGAATGTTTCGGGTCATAAACCTGGCCATGTCTTTAAAGCTGACAAAGGCCGGACAGTTGAGCTTGACGTAAAATTACATGTGACCGGCAATGACCCTATTCGGTGTATTGAGATAGTCAAAAACGGCTCCATTGAGAGAACTGTTCCCTATGCAGCATTTGGTAAGGACGATAAGTTCGGAACCCTGCGCTTTACAAAAAGTGGCTGGTTTCTTATCCGTGTGATAGCAGATGTACCACATACGTTCAGATTTGCGTCAACTGCGCCATATTACGTTGAGATTGGTAATGAAAAACACTATCTGAGTAGAAAATCTGTTCGTTTTTTCAAAGACTGGGTTGATGAAAGGATCGGACAAATAAAAATCAAAGACCCCGAAAAACTCGAAGAGGTACTCAAATATCACCGTAAAGCAAAGCAGTTCTGGCAGCAAAGGTTGAGTTTAGCAAATGCCGTTCGGCCTTGAGGCTCTCGACAGGCTGATTGAAACTATCTTCTGCGAAGTACCCAGCACCAAAAACGAACCCCCGCACCTACTTTGAAAGTTGAAAGTCGATTCACAAAGTAGGTGCGGGGTTTTGGTGCTGGGTCAAAGTATGATACTACTCTGAAATACTATCTGGCTGTCAAAGATGATCTTGTTGATAAGGCAGGAAGAGCTGTGAGGCACAGGATCAACAAGGAGATGCTTCAGAGGTGTTTGGGGGGCATATCTATTTTTCACACACTATTTTTTCTTAATATCGAACTCCATCAAGACATCACCGTGACGGATATAAAGCCGACCATTACACACAACCGGATGTGCCCAATGCTCACCCGTCCCCTTAGTAATCTTGAATGAGCTGATTAGTTTCATATGATCATGTCTTGGATCAACAAGAGCGAGAGTGCCTTTCTCACTATAGCAGTACAGCATTCTATCTGCACATATGATGGAGCCTTTGGCGTCGAGCAGTTTTTCCTGGAATATTACCTCGCCGGTACTGATATTCTGACACACCCAATTGCCTTTGCTGTCAGAGCCACAGAGACCGCGTTGAAAAACAATCCCTCCATGAAGGCAGTCTAAAGCTTTGCTGGACCAGAGTTCTGTATAATTGCTGCCATCCTGTGGAAATCTAATCATTGTTCCGCCGATTACGTGACTGGTAAAATACACTCGATTTTGACAATACGCAAACGGTGTGACGGCGGCTATGTCATTCCGGGTTTTGTGGGGAATCGTCCAAAGAACCTTGCCGTTCTTACTATCCACACATACAATCAACTTCTTTACCATCGTAAACAACAAGCGTTTTGTAGCTGTTTCGTAAAGTACGGGTGAGCAATAAGCAGAAAGATTGCTCAATCCTTTGGTGCTCCAGATGGTTTGCCCTGTATGCTTGTTCAATGCAACAATCGTGGCATCTTTACCGCCCGGAGTGCAGAAAACTTTATCACCGTCAATCAACACGGATTCAGCGATGCCCCATGTGATGTTCTTTCCCTGGAATTTGTCCAGCGTATCTACCTTCCAGACCAAATCACCATTGTCCCGTTTGAGACAGACTATTCTGCCCCGACCACTCATAATATAGAGCCGGTCGCCGTCAACGGTTGGCGTTGTGCGAGTTCCCGGATGTGAACCGGTCCATTCCGGGCCATATTCCTTTTTCCATTTGAGCTTGCCGTTATCATCAATGGCAAAGAGATAGCCTGTCTTCTCAAGCATTCCTGTGGTGTAAATGATGCCGTCGACTACCGAAACTGAAGCGAATCCCACTCCCAGCCCTTCGAAAGACCACAGCATAGTGGGACCACCGTCGGGCCATTTCTGAAGAAGAGATGATTCAGTGGAACTCCCATTACGGCGGGGGCCACGAAACTGATTCCAATCCGCACCTGTACAGACTGAAGTGCTGCATAAAAACACAATTGACAAAAGTGACCTAACAATTCTTTTCATCATGAATTCCCTTGTGAAATCCGGACAATATCCTGGTGAGCTTTATACTCACCTTTAGTATTAACCTGTAGTATACCACTATTTACTGATATGAGCAAAAGAATAGGAGGCAAGTAGTGAACTTAACTGGTAAATGGTAACTGGTAAATGGTAACTGGTAAATGGTAAATGGTAACTGGTAACTGGTAAATGGTAAATGGTAAATTCGTCTTAATAGTCAATCACCAATCACCAATAACCAATCACTAACGGTACTTCGGCCCCGTGCCCTCCAGCCAATGCGCACAGAACTCAACAAAATCATAGATATCAATCCTGGTATCCCTGTTGAGGTCGATTCCAGAGCACCAATCATTGCCGGCATCGCAGCCTTCGGTCTGCCAATATGATGCAAGTACGCCATAGTCGGTGAAGTCTGTATCGCAATCGTTGTCGAGATCGCCACGCAGGCAGTACTCCGACATGTCACTTTCGACGAAATATAGAGGCCATCCGAAACCATCTGAAAGTCCGACAAGTCCGTCACCGGCAGCAATATCAAGATACGTAATCCTTAGCTTGCCGTTATAGAACATCTCGACCTGGAAGCTGTTGGAATTGGATAAGCTAAATTCCGGCACGTTCTCAAATGTCACCACAACTCGGTCGTCGAGCTGTTTCCACGAGACTGTCCCACCTGCGTTAGGGTCCAGGTCATCAAACAAAGCAGATATTCGAGGCAGGTCAAAGTGATTGTCAAAACTCTCAAGGCGATGATAGTCCCCGGATGTAAAGGTGATATAACCGTTGCTTCCGACATAGATTGTGTCATAGCTTGTGCCGTAGAAGTCAATCTGCTCACCGCTGAGGTCTATTTGTATGTAATCATCGTCCCTGAGCAAGATATTGGTTCCGCCGGCAGGGTCAACAGGAAAACCGGTGGCTTCAACAACGCAGGCTTGATAATAGCTGCCCGAATCGTCAGGCATTAGCGTCAACATCCGATTCGACATATCATTGCAATTAGAATCAAAGCAATCAAAGGGATACTCGAACTTAAACAGCTCGGTAAAATAGTCTATCTGCTCAATATTCATTGTCACCGGGATGATTATCTCGGGCGTATATGGGTCATTGCTATAAACTATAATCTGACCTTCGTAAGTTCCAACCGGTCCACTAGCGTCAAATATCACATTGACATCGTTTACTCCGTCAAGAGAAACAAAACCGGCATCGGGCACGATATCAATCCAGACCGCCTCTGTTTCAAGAATAGCGCTGTGTAAGTTGAGCCGTCCACCGGAGACACAGCGTCCCGTTAAAGCCGGCAGCGGGTCGACCGTTCGCATAATTAAATCCTTTACCTCCATATGAGAGGATCCCGGATAGACAGACCAGATAAGGGCACAGGCACCGCTAACGTGAGGAGCAGCCATCGATGTACCGTACTTCCAGGAGTAGCCCCCGTCTCTATAGCAGCTAAGAATTTTGTTATCTGAGTCACCACCTGGAGCGCCAAGGTCAACGGAAGTTAAGCCGTGGTTCGAGTGCTGTGATAATTGGTCATAATGGTCGGTCGATAGTACCGCAATGACATTATCCAACTCATAACTGGATGGATAGTGAGGGTAAACGTCATTACTGTTGCCCCAACCATTGCCTGCTGAAGCGATAAAGAGAATTCCTGCATCCCCGGCTGCCCTTATGGCATCTTCAAGGGCGCTGCTGTAACCGCCGCCTCCCCAGGAATTGCTCATTACTCTCGCACCCATAAGAGTAGCGTATTGTACGCAGGAAATCGCATCAGAGGTGTAGCCGCTGCCACCTGAGAAGAGGAACTTCAACGCCATTATCTTGACATTCCAGCATACGCCTGCTACACCTACACCATTGTTACTAACAGCGCCTATCGTTCCAGAAACGTGTGAACCGTGACCATTGTCGTCTATCGGGTCACCTTCATAATATGCAAAGTCGTAACCATAAATATCATCAATATAACCGTTGCCGTCATCGTCAATCCCCGCAGTTCCATTGAACTCGGCCTCATTGACCCACATATTCGCTGCTAAGTCCGGATGCCGGTAGTCAACTCCCGTATCAATAACAGCTACGATGACTTCACCGCCGTTAACGGTCGTTATATCCCAGGCCTCCGGAGCATCAATATCAGCGTCAGCAGTTCCGCCGGTCTGGCCTGTATTGTGCATATTCCAAAGTTCATTGAACCTCGGGTCATTAGGAATTAATGATAGCGCCTCAACTTCGTAATTGGGCTCGACATATAACACATCATTGCTTTCACTAAGTGCTATTATCCCCTCTTCGACAGTCATTCCTTCAGGTAGCCGTATCAGGCACAATTCCGGTACGATTGAATATTCCCGCTCCACCGAACCGCTGCTAAGGATGCTCATTAACATACTTGCCTTGTCGACACTTGGCTCACAGGCATCAACTTGAGGCGCAAAACGAACAAGTAACTCGCCCTCGGCATAAGGTATGTCAAGTTGCGCCGAAGGGCGTCCCAAAGCGGACAAAGCAGCCTCAGGTTCGGATTCATCACTTACGTCGGCATCGCTAATCTCTTCAGCTGAGCTCGTGTCAGCTTCACCTTTCGAAAACGGTATGAAACTTACCTCACGGCTTTTGAGAACATACTCTAAGTCTCCATCGCCTACGTTTCCAATGGTCAGGGTTTCACTCTGAAACTCTCCGGATAGAATTGTTAAGTTAAGGGATTGAGGCCTTACCCAAACCTTTGGTTCGGCTTGAATTTTCAAAATAACCGTGCGATTGTGAGCTACAGTGGTCGTGATATCGGTGAAAATCGATTGGCCGAGGTGCTCTCCTGCCGGCTTAGTATTGGCTTGAGAATTGGGAAAAACAACAACTGTCGCTGAATCACCAGATTTGATGCTGCCACTCATCGGGTCGGCACCCAGCCAGGGAACATTCAGCTCTACAGACCAGTCGATAGTAATCGGGCCATTGTTGGTCAGGAGATAGGGAATATTCGACGGCAGGAAAGGCCCTCCAAAACGACCGGAGAACTCAAAATCTTCTCCTGGGTCAACTACCAAATAATCAGGTATCCCACTACCGCTCAATTGTATCTCAACATCGGGCTCATCGTTATCGTTGCTTGTTATAACAACCACAGATTCGTATTCTTTCACCTCTGTCGGCGCAAAAATTACATTGAATTTTATATTTCCTATAGGCGGTATGACAATCGGCAAACCAGGAACGCCCTCCAATCTGAACACCGGCTGTATGGATACGTTATCTACAAACCAATCGTCATAAAGGCCGTAGTAACCTGTACTTCTTATTCGCAATCTAAAGTTCTCGTGATATGCTGCGGCAGGCAGCCCAACCACCGATTCGACGTAATTTGACATATTCGGACCCCCTCCAAACTGACGTTCCAGTTCTACCCAGCCCGTGCCGTTCCAGTACTCAACGATCAGGTCATCATTGTATTCGGGATGCTCACCTCCGCCGGTTCGCTGCCACCAGTATCTAAGCTCTAATCCGCTCAGCCCCGAAAGGTCTATCACACGCGACTCTACCGCATCTCTCCCATTTGGATCACCATTCAAACGCAGCGAATAAGGCGGCGATGGTTCTCCCAATCCGACATCGTCAATAGTGGGAACGATGCTGGTGCCTGTCCAGTTTGCTGGATTCAATACAGTGGTTGGGAAATCGTCAAAGAAAACTTTATATCGTGCCTGTGGAGTTGATATTTCGGAGACTATTAGGCTGTTATCCGGACTCAAATTCATAATCATGATTTCTACTGCGGCTGATGACTGTCCTACGATAACATCGCCAAATGGCATATTCAGGTCATCTATAGGGGAAATATATTCAAATACCTCTATCTCTGGTGGAATTGGTATTACTTGCAGTCTCACAACCCTAATCTCACTGTATCCGGTGGTCATATTGGTAAACGTAATTAAATCATTGTAATCACCTGGTGGTAGGGTGTTGGCATTTGCAGTCATCGAAACTACAACCACCTGAGAATCACCGCCGTTAGGGTCGCCATGAGGGTCAAGGGTGCCGCTGCTGGGCTCGATACTAAGCCAGGGCTCTGTAATGGTCGCAGTCCATTCAATAGGGCCGGCACCAACGTTGGTAAGGGTGTAACTATCGCTTGTGGGTGTGAATCCTTCCTTACTACCCCAAAAGTCGAGACCTTGTGTTGGTGACACCCATAAATCATCTTTCAGAAGCGGTAAGTTCAATACTGCATTGCCCACAATCCGGTCCTGCTCAAGATTGGACTCAAAGTAGTCATGGCCGATGAGAACTACATGGCCATGTCCCATCGTCTTATGAATGACTACCGGGCCATAGCCGGTCCTTTCTACTATTGCCGGGCCATCGATAGTGTAATAGTAAGAGCTGTAACGACTGGCAGCATAAGGGCTGGAAACTCCCTTTACGATTAGGTCATTAGGTGCTACTACGTCAACCGGCTGTCCGCTGAAATTCGAACTTGTAGTAATATTCATTAACCCGGCTCCGGTAAGGATGCCGTATTTCTGCCCGGTATCACATTGAATTACGGCTCCTCCCCCGCTAACAAAGTCCTGCAGGATGGACGCCCACGCTATGCCAATGTCGAACAACTGGGGCAAGGTTGTATTCTCCTGCTCCGGAATAAGCAATATCTGGTGCGCGGCCAGCTCCGAAGACAGGCCGGTGTAGTCGGGCAAACCGGTAATTGAAAAGTTTGTACCGGTAGAATCAATAGCTTTTATTGTATTTTCGTATTCGCCGCCAGCAGACATATCCGCATACTGGGTATAGACCAGCACCCTTCTTATCCCGATTGAGAGTTTCACGTATCGTTTATGAACTGTGCCACTGGTCAGATTTACAAAACTCACAGGGCCGGTATGAACACCCTGTGGTAAAATATTGGCATAGGAATTGATAGAAACTGTAACCGGCATATTAGTGCCAGGCGGCAGGCTTCCAGTATTCGGGGTGACGTCCAGCCAGCGCACGTTAGGATCCACAGCCCAGTCAAGTGCAAGAAAACCGGTATTACTAAGGGTATATACCGTGCTGGGCGGGTCAAAAGGCCCTCCCTCATCGCCTATTGAAATAACATCTTCCGATGGGGTAATTTGCAGGTCATCGGGAGAAATTAGACTTAGATTGACCAGGTACATATATTCACTTACCGATAGCCCCCGCAAGGCCACACTACTGAGGTTTCCTGTTTCTAATGAGGCGATGATGCCCCTGGCCTCATCAATAGAACTTGCGCGGTTATTTTCTTGAACGGCAAAGGTAAGAAATGCGACTGTTTGACCCGGATTAACAACTACATTGTCGTACCGCCAGACGAGTTTATCGGGTTGAGGAACTCCATAGGGTCCTGTTCCATACAGTTCAATATAATCGATGGGCTCATCGGCTCCTGTAACCTGCACAATATGGGCCAGCGAGCAGTCACCTGCGCCATCAAATTCGTCATCGGTGGCAACCCATTGGTCTGTTACCTCGATGATATTATCATCATCGTCGGTACCGGTGATTTGTGTGGAGGCATCAGACCCCAGATTACTAAAGTATTCGACGCTTACAGTAACTGGCGAGCCTGTCGGATTATAGAGCGAATCATACCAGCGACCAAAGTTGCCCAATGGTCCATCCTTTAACACAGGTACGTAAAGCTTGCGGGTGACCAGTAATCCACTAAGTGTCTCGGTGGTACCAATGATATTTCGGCCTGAGATTGTAAGATTAGTTGCGTTATAATTTACGCCATTAATCCTTAGGAAATATGCATTATCATAGGCATCGAGCGTCCCCGCTGCAATACAGGTACCGGCACCGGTGGATACATCATATCTATAGCCATCAGGGTCGTAAAGAATCTCATACGTGGAACCATAGCAGGGTGGGGCCGAAAGAGCGAGAACCGTGAAAGCTGCTAATAGAGAGACTATGTGATATACGTAGCTTTGAAATTTCATAACAACCTCCTTAAATTGCAGTGCAATATGGGCAAAGAATGAATACTGTTATAATTTTACAGAAATTAGCCGCCGGTGTCAATGATTTTATGGGACTTTCTTCTGTTTTCGTGTAATTTTCGGCAAATATAGCCTCAAAACCAACAAATCGTATTTTATTTAATTAACCTGCCCCCCATATTTGGTCCGCTTATAATAAGAATTTTTCGGTTCAAGATATGTTTGCCTCTTCGCAGGATTCTACGGATTGATAACACCAGGTGAAGGTGTGGCCGCTTCCCAATTGATTACGTCATTGCCATAATCATTCGGGTCTCTACGCGAAAGCGATT
>SDBU01001421.1_pt1 | contig 34170 bp, 44 predicted proteins | sample 2277071 | NCBI WGS metagenome assembly SDBU01 (sample SAMN10397929, study PRJNA504765) | marine sediment metagenome | isolation source: marine sediment core GS08_GC12, 126 cmbsf | place: Arctic Ocean: Gakkel Ridge, Loki's castle | collected 2008 | reverse complement strand
TTGAGCCATAGAGATATCGATCTGTTTTCCCCTTCCGGATTCTTGACGCTCCATCAGTGCCAGCAAAATTTGGGTGAATGCTTCGTCTCCGGCTTTGAGGTCGATAAGAGGAGGGCCGCATTGAAGAGGCGGCCCGTCGGCGTATCCGGTCAAATCCATGTATCCACACAGCGCCTGCAGTACAGGATCATATCCTGGAATCTCTGGATAGGACAAACCCATAGCCGATATGCTGCACCAGATGAGATCCTTTTTGGCCTGTACCAAAGCTTCATAGTCAATTCCAAGTTTTGTATGACGGACGGGCAGGGTGTTGGTGCAGAAGATATCGACACCTAGCCTTTGGATGAGGCGCTTCAAAAGCTTCTGCCCTTCTTCGTGCTTGAGATCTATGGCCAAGGCTTCTTTGCCAACGTTGGGTGAGACAAAATAACTGTGACGGTCTTCTCCGGCCACCGGACGCCCGATATATCGGTTAGGATCGCCCTTGGACTTTCTTCCTGGAATCGGAGTAGGTTCGATTTTGATGACACGCCAACCCAGGTGGACCATGCGCAGAGTGGCGTAAGTTAGAGTCAGAGCCTGCTCCAGGCTGAGCACGACTATCGGTTTCAAGATTAAATTTCCTTTTAATTCTTAAATGAGTGTATCACACTCAAAATGATACGAGTTTATTAAAATCTGAAAATCTCTGTTCTATCCGGTCAAGGGTTAAAGATTTGAGACCTTCAATACCAAATTCATCTATGGTGAATGAGGCCATCACACTTCCATAAACGGCGGCACGGCGCAGGTATTTTTCATCAAAAGACCGGACCTTGTCCAAGTATCCAAGGAAACCGCCGCCAAAGCTGTCTCCTGCCCCTGTGGGATCCACGACATTTTCGCAGGGAAAAGCCGGAGCCCCAAAGACAAAGTCTTCACTGAGGAGAAGAACTCCGTGTTCGCCTTTTTTAATTATCATTAGAGAGGGGCCCAACTCCATCAGCTTCTTCCCCGCTGTGATAAGGTTGTTTTCCCCTGCCAGCATCTTAACCTCTTCATCGTTTGCAAAAAACATATCCACATCCTTTAAGACTTTAAGGAGAGCCTCACGTTTGGTGTTGATCCAGAGATTGATTGTATCCATGGCGACCAATTTGGGTTCATCCAGCTGAAAACGGATATATTCCTGAATATCCGGATCGATGTTGCCAAGAAAAACAGTGCTTGCTCTACGGTATTCGGGCAGAAGCTCCGGTTTGAAGTCCTGGAAGACATTCAACTCTGTTTTTATGGTCGTTCTCTGGTTAGGATCATGCCCGTACCGCCCTTCCCAGTGAAATGTTTTTCCTTCCTCGACTTTTAGGCCGCGTGTATCGACACCCCGGCTCTGGAAGAGATCGATAATGTCGGTTGGGAAATCAGTCCCCACTACGGCCACAATTTTCGGATCGGTAAAATAACTGGCCGCGAGAACCGCGTAAGCACAGGAACCGCCGACAATTCTTTCTTTTCGTGTTTCCGGTGTTTCTATGGTGTCAAAAGCTAAAGATCCAACAATGACAAGACTCATTTCTTTCTTCCTTTAAAGATACTTCCCGATGATATATTTGAGGTTGTCTTTGATTTCATCCGGGATAAGGTCGGCCCGGGTTACGATGCAGCTCCGGAGGGACTGCTGACAACCACAACCTTCAAACGGATGATCCGGAAGTGTCCGGACAACCCGTTTGAGTATTTTCTTGGCGTTTATGATGTTTTCCCCCAGGTTCTCGAAAATAATCTCGGCTGTAACCGGTTCCTCACTTTCGTGCCAAACATCATAATCCGTCACCAGGCTCAATGTGGCATAACAGATCTCAGCCTCCCGGCAAAGCTTGGCCTCGGTTACACCTGTCATCCCGATGATATCGCATCCCCACTGCCGATAGATTTTTGATTCCGCCTTGGTTGAAAAAGCAGGCCCTTCTATACAGATATATGTCCCTCCCTGATGGATAGACAAATCCAGCTCTTTGCCGGCATGAAACAGAAATTCCGAAAAATCCGGACATACAGGATGATCAAGACTGACATGAACAGCGATACCTTCACCAAAAAAAGTGCTTCTTCTGTGTGTCCTATCAAAATATTGATCGGGCACAACAATATCTTTTGGTCTTAATTCTTCCTTCAAAGAACCCACGGCACTGACTGAGAGAATCCGTTCAACGCCAAGCATCTTGAAACCGTAAATGTTCGCTCTGTAATTCAACTCATGAGGGAGAATCCTGTGTCCCCGGCCATGACGGCTGAGGAAGACAACCTTTTTTTCCTCCAATTCACCAATAATGTAGGCCTCTGAAGGCTTGCCAAAGGGAGTGACAAGTTCGATCTCTTCGATAATCTTCATGCCGTCAATTTCATAAAGACCTGTTCCCCCTAATATTCCAAGGTCAACTTGAGGCAATCCTGATCTTATTTCCGGTTCCATTATCACTCCTTAAACAAGACTATTTGTATACAATGAACAGCAGCCCAAGTCAAACTCACAAACATATTGCATGTGCCTTTTTATTGAAATGTTTATTAGGGTGTGGTAGTAGCTATAAAAAAAGCTTAAATTTCGGAGGAGCTCATATGCATTATAAATATTTCTATAACCTAAAACTTTTTATAAGTTCTGTATTAATATTTTTGTCGGCCTCTCTGTGCTTCAGCCAGATCACGACTCCCGAAACTTACCTGGGATTTAAACCCGGCGATGATTTCCGTCTTGCAACCTATGAGCAATTGGTCGGCTATTTTGAGCTCATCGCTGGTGAAACCAGTCGTATACAAGTATTTGACATGGGCTCCACATCAATGGGCCGGCGCATGAAATACGCCATAATTTCTTCTGAAGAAAATATGGCCAATCTAAAAAAATACCAGGAGATCTCCAAAAAACTCAGTCTGGCCCGAGGAGTTTCAGAAACGGAGGCTAAAAACCTGGCTAGAAAGGGGAAAGTTATCGTTTGGATTGACTCAGGGATACACGCCACGGAAACATCCCCGCCTATGCATCAATTTCAACTTGTCTATGACCTGCTCACAGGGAATGAAGACCAAATTCGTTTTATCCGTGACAATGTAATTTTGCTGCTTGTCCAGGCCAATCCGGACGGGATGACATTGGTATCGGATTGGTACAGCAGCAATATTGGGACTCCCTATGAAATGAGCCGCTTACCCTTCCTGTACCACAAATATGCAGGTCATGATAATAATCGAGATACTTTTATGGCCAATCTTCTTGAAACTCAGAATATGAATCGCACAGTAGGAAAAGAATGGTTTCCAGAACTCATGTATACCCAGCATGAATCCGCACCTTTCCCGGCCCGCATCTGGATGCCGCCAAATCCGGAGCCGGTCAATCCCAATATCCACCCTATCGTGACTCGATGGAAAAATTTGGTGGGAGCTGCCATGGGCCAGGGATTCGATGCGGCGGATCAACCCGGGGCTCTCTCCCGGACTGCTTTTGATCTCTGGTATCCGGGATATGCGGATGGCCCGGCTGTTGAAACACACAATATTCCGACTATTTTGACCGAAACAGCCAACTTTGGGTATGCGACACCTCGCTATTTCCGGATCAACGATTTCCCCGAACCTTATCGTGATCTCACTGTGGGAACATTTTATCCAAGTCCATGGAAGGGCGGTTGGTGGAGAATAAAGGATGCCATCGATTACAATCTGACAGCCTCCAAATCCGTACTGGATGTGGCTGCGAAGTATGGCTATGAATTCCTCTACTATAAATACAAAATGGGAAAGGATGTTATGGAAAAATTCAGTAATGAGCCCCCCTACGGCTGGATCATCCCACTGGATCAAAGAGATCCCGGCACATCTCTATTAATGCTGAATCGATTTATCGGATATGGCATTGAGGTTTATTCGGCAGATGAGTCCTTTACTCATGAAGGCATTCCTTATTCAAAGGGAGCCTTCATCATACCGACAAGCCAAGCCTTCGGGGCTTATGTGAAAAACATTCTGGAGAAACAAGAATACCCCGACTTGAGGAAATACGGCCATCTCTGGCAGGGACTGTCGAGAACTGTTCGTTGGGAAGGAGCTCCACTCGCTCCTTACGATGGCGTAGGCTGGACACTTCACCTCCAAATGGGAATAGATGTAAATAAGATGAATACGCCTCTCTCAGTGGCTAAAACACTTATACCGGAAACGATTTCTGTTCCAGGTAATATTAAGGGAAGCGGCACACATTACATTCTGTCCTCCTCTAGCAACAAAAGTGTCACGGCTGCAATCCAAGTTCTCAAAGCGGGTGGAAGAGTCTCTCGGGCACTTTCTAGTTTCCGTTTAAATGGGAAGCTATTCCCAAGCGGATCGTTTGTCGTTGATTCCGGGAGTCTTTCCAAAACCGCTCTTGTTGACATCGCCTCTGAAACGGGGAAAACATTTTATGGTGGGAAAGTTTCGGTGAAACTTAAACATTTACAAATTCCCAGGGTCGCACTTTACAAATCCTGGGTCGCAAATATGGATGCAGGATGGATTTCTCTCATATTCGATCGATTTGAAATCCCTTTCCACGCGCTGACCGATGCCGAGATTAGAGCCGGCAATCTTCATGATCGATTTGATGTAATTATTTTGCCGGACCAAAATCCCTCTTCAATCATTAATGGCCACCGTAAAGGAACCATGCCGCCTGATTATGTGGGTGGCATCACAAAAGACGGAGTGGAAAACTTAAAAGCCTTTGTGAACAACGGCGGCACTCTGGTGTGCAATAAGGGCTCAACCGGATTTGCCATCAATGAGTTTAAACTCCCTATCAAAAACGTTCTCAAGGATGTCAAATCCGATACCTTCAACTGCCCCGGTTCGATTTTAAAAGTGTCTTATAAGACCGGTCACCCATTGACCTTTGGTTTAGAGGAAAACGGCGTGGGATATTTTTCAAGGGGGAAAGCTTTTGATCTTGTCATTGAATCGGACGAGGGAAAGCAGGAAAAAAACAAAAAAATTTCCACTCAGATTGTTGCATTTTATCCGGATGAGAGCCTGCTGCTCAGTGGTTGGATTCTCGGAGAAGAACTTTTATGGGGAAAATCAGCAATTCTGGAAGTTTCGTATGAAAAAGGGACCATTTTACTCTTCGGATTCAACTTTCACAACCGGGCTCAATCTTATGGAAATTTCAAACTTCTCTTTAACGCAATTTTTAATTAAACTAAAAAGGATTTAAGGATTCTAGGGGTCAAAGAATTGCTAAAACTTATTGAATCTTAAAAAAAACACTTGAACCCTTGAATCCTCGAATCCTTGAATCCTTATGATTCAGATAATCCTTTGCATAAACTGCATCAACCAATCAGGAGAAGAACAAAAAATGAAGGTGTCAGCAGTTTTTATGAATAATTCAGGCTTACGAGGATGAAGGATATTTTGCGTTTTTAAGACATTTTCGCTATCCTATTCTCCGAAGGTAATACATTTTGACGTAAAGGACAAAGCACAGATGAAGTTTCTCTATTTTGACGCCACTTCCGGCCTCAGCGGAGACATGATTTTAGGTGCTCTTCTGGATCTAGGCGTACCCAAAGCTTTGTTTTTAAGAAAAATGGCAGGACTGAACCTGCCTGTTGATATCCAGATAAAGGAAACAAAGAGATCGTCTCTTCGGGGGCTCAAAATCGATGTTTCCGTCAAGAGAAGCGCAAAAAGCCCGGCCCGGAAGTGGAAAGATATAGAGACCCTCATCAACTCAAGTTCTTTCTCTACTCGCATTAAAAAAAAGTCTCTCTCTATTTTCAAGAAACTTTTTCAGGCAGAATCGCATGTCCACGGCCACACCTTCAATTTAACTCACCTGCACGAAGCAGGTGCAGACGATGCCATTATTGACATTGTTGGCTGCTGCTTTCTTGCCGACTTTCTCAAAATAGACACATTTTATTCCTCCCCATTAAATGTCGGTCAAGGATGGGTCAAAACATCACATGGCAGGCTTCCTGTTCCTCCTCCCGCTGTCGCCGAACTCCTCAAGGGCATCCCCGTCTATTCGGCATGGGCCAAAGAAGAACTGGTCACGCCCACAGGAGCGGCCATTGTGGCGACTCTTGTCGAGACATTCATTTCATTCCCCGAAATGAACTATGAAAATATCGGCTATGGAGCCGGAAACAAAGACTTCCCGGAAATCCCAAACATTCTCCGTGTCTTTCTAGGTAAAAAGGAACAGTTTAAAGTCTCCAAAAAAATCTTCACCATCGAGGCGAACATCGATGACAGTACACCTCAAATACTGGGGGGATACTTCGAAAGGGCATTTAAGTTGGGGGCACTTGACGTCTCTCTCACACCCATTGTTATGAAGAAAAACAGGCTGGCCACCAAACTGTCAGTTATCGTCGAAGCCGATAAAATAGACTCACTCATTCGTTCGATTTTTGAGGAAACGAGCTCGATTGGAGTCAGATTCTATCCTGTTGAAAGACGAGTTCTTGAACGCACTTTAACAAAAATAAAAGTACTGGGTGAGGACATCACAGTAAAAACCGCTTGTCTTGAGGGAAAGGAAATCCATGCACACCCTGAATATGAGGACTGCAAAAAAGTCGCCAGGAAAAACAAAATGCCGGTGAAAACAGTTTATGAGATGGCACAGACAGAATTTGCTCGAGGAAAACGTAAACCTCGACCTAAATAAAACTTAATTTTTAATTAGATTTTTAGCGAGGAGATAGAAAAGTGAATTCAAAAAAAATTGAAGCGGGCATAAAACTTATTTTAGAAGGAGTGGGAGACGACCCCCAAAGAGCCGGCCTGCAGGGTACTCCTAAAAGAGTGGCCACTATGTTCGCTCAAATTTTTGGCGGAAAAGATGAAGATCCAGCCAAAGAACTGATGCCTATGGACGGCGAGAAACATGATGAAATGGTCTTGATTAAAAATATCCCCCTCTATTCAATGTGCGAACACCACATGCTCCCTTTTGCGGGTGTAGCTCATGTGGCCTATATTCCTAAAGGCGGACGAATTGTCGGCTTGAGTAAGATCGCCAGGGTTGTGGATATATATTCCCGGAGACTTCAGGTACAGGAACGGCTCACCAAACAAATTGCCGATCTCATTGAGACCCAGTTAAAACCCTTGGGAGTTATGGTTGTCATCGAAGCCGAACACATGTGCATGTCCATGAGAGGAGCCAATAAACCAAAATCTATGACGATCACATCAGCCGTCCGAGGTTCGTTCAGATCGTCAAGTGCCACACGAGCGGAAGCCATGACCCTAATAAGGGGAGGAATTGGTAGTGGAAGAGAAATCTAAGAATACTTTTTACATAACGACACCTATCTATTATGTGAATGATATCCCTCACATAGGACATGCCTACACAACCATCATCACAGATGCCATCACACGCTTCAAAAAACTGGCAGGCTACGATGTCTTTTTTCTCACCGGAACAGATGAACACGGACAAAAAGTAGAAAAATCATCCCAGAAAAAAGGATTGACCCCCATCGAGCTGGCCGACAAAATGGTAGTCCGCTTCCAGGAACTCTGGAAAGCCCTCAATATATCGTACGACTATTTCATCCGAACCACACAGCCCATCCACGAAAAAGGTGTCCAGAAGATTTTTCAAACACTAAAAGACAAGGGAGATATATATAAAGGGACGTATGAAGGGTATTACTGCATTTCTGACGAAAATTTCCTGTCAGAAGACGTTCCTCTGGAAAAAGAAGGTCACAAAATATGCCCGGACTGCGGGAAAAAGTGCAGCCTTGTTTCTGAAGAATGTTATTTTTTTAAACTCTCCGCTTACCAGGATCGTCTTCTCGAATTTTATGCTCAACATCCCGATTTTGTACGACCCCCCAGCCGGATGAACGAAGTGATCAGTTTTGTTAATCAAGGACTTAAAGATCTCAGCATCACACGAACAACAGTGAAATGGGGTATCCAGGTGCCGGATGATCCCGAGCATACGATCTATGTCTGGTTTGACGCCCTGAATAATTATCTGACAGCGATCGGGTATGACTGGAATTTGGAGCTTTATGAAAAATTCTGGCCTGCAGATGTCCACTTCATAGGGAAGGACATTCTTCGTTTCCATGCGATTTATTGGCCGGCTTTTCTTATGGCAGCCGGATTTCCCCTTCCAATGACCGTTTTTGGTCACGGATGGTGGCTCAAAGATGACACGAAAATGTCCAAATCCAAAGGCAATGTCCTCGATCCGCATGTGATCCTAAAGGTGTTCGGCCCCGATCCTCTGCGATATTTTCTTCTCAGGGAAATCCCCATCGGTCTGGACGGGAATTTTTCACATGAAGGTTTTCTTCACAGGATTAACTCAGACCTGGCTAATGACCTGGGCAACCTCGTACAGAGAACCTTGACTATGATTTTCAACTATTTTGGCGGACACATCGACAGCATGGGTGAAGAACAGAGCGAGGATGAAGCTCTGAGGTTAGAATTTGATTCTTTGAAGGACCGAGTCATAGATCACTACGAAAAATACAATTTAAACAAAGCTCTGGAAGAGATCTGGGGATATTTGAATAAGATCAATAAATACCTGGCCACACACGAACCCTGGAAAATCGCAAAAGATCTCACACAAAAGGAAAGACTGGGAAGGATTCTCTATCAGGCGGCCGCATCCATTAGGGCCATCTGCCCCCTTCTTTTCCCTGTGATGCCGGAATCCATGGAAAAAACATGGAATCTTCTCGGCGAAGAACACTCCATCGAGGACACCAGATTATCTCAGTTTGACTACCAGGACTTTCGTATCACGGGCAACATCATTAAACCGGAGCCCCTCTTTCCCAGAGTTAAACTCGAGGATTTTTTAAAGGAGGACAAAATGGAACAAATCTCTTTTGACGATTTCAAGAAAATGGATTTCCGTGTGGGAGAAATCATAAAAGTCGAACACATCGAAGGAACAGACAAGCTCTTGAAAATTGATGTCAATATCGGAACAGAGACCAGGCAAATGGTGTCCGGAATTGCTGACACATATTCTCCGGATGATTTGATCGGCAAAAAGATCGTGGTCATTGTCAACCTTAAACCTGCCGTAATCCGGGGAGTGGAATCGCAGGCCATGCTCCTTGCTGCCGATGTTTCCGGAAAAGCCGATCTTCCCTTCTTTCTCACTGATATACCTGCCGGATCAAAAGTCCGTTAAAATCAAGATGAAGAGAAGAAAATTTCTTGGCCGTTTCACGGGAGGTCTTGTGGGCTTTCACGCCGGCCTTTCCTCCGGAAAATACCGCTTGAACTTTGACTCTGTTTCAAGTCAGAATAACAATGAATCTGATATCCTAGTCAAAGTTCTTGGAACGGCTCAGGATGGAGGGATTCCCCAAATCGGATGTTACTGTCCAAACTGCCGGCAGGCAAGAAAAAACCCTCGCTCCTCCCGCCTCATTTCCTCTCTCGCCATATTGGACCTGGGGAATAGCAAGGCCTATATTATCGATGCCACTCCTGATCTGAGAATCCAATACGCCACGATCCACCAACGGTTGGGGAGAGAAAAATCCGGCAGAAAAAATGTCCCGGATGGGGTCCTTCTGACACACGCCCATATCGGGCACTATACAGGATTGATGTTTTACGGATACGAATCGTTATCCACACAAAACCTTCCTGTTTACTGCTCCCGGCAAATGGGAGATTTTCTCTCGAATAATGGGCCATGGGATCAACTTGTTCACATGAAGAATATTTCCCTTCAGTATTTTAGTCTCGATAAAAAAGAGAATATCACGGGAAATATTTCTGTAATTCCTTTCCATGTTCCACACAGAAATGAATATTCAGACACCCTTGGTTTAAAGATTTTTGGGCCAAAAAAAAGTCTGCTCTACATCCCTGATATACAAAGTTGGAGTGGATGGGATCGATCCATCAAAGAAGAAGTCGAAAAAACAGACATCGCAATTTTAGATGGGACATTTTTCAGCTCTGCGGAACTTCCAGGGAGAGACCTGACAAAAATCGGCCATCCTTTTATCACCACATCCCTAAAAATTTTGAAGAACTCCGTCCAATCCGTGAGAAAAAAAGTCTTTTTTACACACCTCAATCACACCAACCTTGCTCTCAATCCTGAGGGAAAAGAAAGGAGAGTTGTTGTTGAGGCAGGTTGCGGCATCGCCTCTGAGGGGATGGAATTTTTTCTTTAAGGGCAGCGTCACCCCAGGTATTTTTCTAATAAAGAGGCTGGAATAGCCCCTTCCCTGAGGATCTTTACGATTCCTGTTGAAATATCGACAACCGTAGAAGGTTGAATGCCGGGAGTTAGCCCCCCATCTACAATCAGGTTTATTTTCCCGGAAAAATCTTTACGGACATACTGGGGATCGCTGGCGTCTCCTCTATCAGAGAGATTGGCACTTGTCGCGGTGATGGGGAAACCGGTGTACCGGACTAGGGCTCTCAGCCAATCATAATCCGAATATCTCACACCAATCGACCCGGAACGGCCAATAAGTATTTCCGGCAGTTTCTTTGAAGCCCGGAACACCAGCGTAAGCAGGCCCGGCCAGAATTCATTGGATAAAGATTTGAAAATTGGAGGGATGTCCTCAACAAGTTCTTCTAGTTCTCCCAAGTCCGCAATGATCACTGAAAGCGGCTTGGATAAATCCCTCCTTTTCAGCAGATAAACTTTCCGGATGGCATCCTCTGAGAAACAGTTGACCCCTAGACCATAAAAAGTGTCGGTGGGATAGGCCATGACTCCATCTTCTTTTAACACAGCTTTTATCAAGTCAAACTTATCCAACTCGACAAGCTCCGTGTCCACCTTAATGATTTCGGTCTTCATATGTTCATAACCTGCAAAAGATTCATTTTCATACTAGAAAGCGTTGAGATAAAAGTCAACTCGGGATGCTCACTTCACAGAGGAGAGGCTTGACTCAAAAGCGTATCTGGCTTATAAACATAGTCTTGGTATGTTAAGAAAGGGACAGTTGACCTTTTTTGGAAACAGCCGCGCGGTTCCAGTACCCTGTGGATAATTACGTAAGACTTGGCACAATATTTGCATATATTTCCAGTAGAGGAGAAAGACAATGAAGAAAAGTTTAATTATTTTATTTGTGCTCACCCTGTGTCTGCCCGGATTTATTTTTTCCGATTTAGTAACATTCAAGGTTGGCTATTATATTCCGCACGCCATGAGTGATTTATGGGAAATTGAGTTCGAGAACATGAGCTACACAAAATCCCAGTTTCAGAACACAAATTTTGCCTTTGGTTACGAATATTTTGTTTCCCGTGAATTCAGCCTTATATTAGGTGTGGATGGGTACACAAAAAAGAAATCCGGCATCTATAACGACTATGTGGGAGAAAGAATCGACAGTGATGACTTTGCCTTCGATTACGGAGAAGGATTTCCTATCAGCCACGTATTTTCTGTCTCAATCACCCCCATTCAGGCATCTATTAAACTCCTCCCACTTGGGAGAAAAGGAAAACTCATCCCTTATGTCGGAGGCGGTGTCGGCGCCTACATATGGACGGTCCGGCTTCAAGGGGAAATGATCGATTTTGATGCAGGAGAAGAATTCCTCGATGTAGACCTCAACGACATCGTCATTGGCTATCCCATATATCCTGTCGATGCTCGAGAAGAAAACAAAATCAGCTTCGGATTCCATGTTTTTGGCGGCATCACGCTCCCCATTGCTAACAGGATCAGCGCAGAAGGGGAAGTTAAATACAACAGATTGTCAGGAGCATTTAAAGACGGATTCATAGGATTTGATCCTTTTGATCTCGGTGGGTTGACCATCAGCATTGGCATGAATTACTGGTTTTAATAATGCCATCATGCTATCAAGTCGATATCATTGATAATAAATGAGGATCATCTTCAAAAAAGTTGGCAGGATTATAAGGATTCAAGGATTCGAGTGACTTGCTTAAAAAATATAATAATTGTTTAAAAAAACACTTGAATCCTTGAACCCTTGATTCCTCGAATCCTTTGCATTTCATTCAGTCTAGAATTTTTCATAAGAGATAATCTCATCCAGGCTTTTCCTGCCTCTGTCTTTGGGGACTTCATTCGGGTACCCCAAGGGTGTTAAAGCCAAGACTTTGACATCCTCGGGCACTCCCAGATGAGCTTTTATTTCTTCTTCCCGGAATGAACCAATCCAGCATGTACCCAGACCTTCTTCCTCTGCTTTGAGCATAAGATGATCGACCGCGATGGCGACATCCACAGGCCAGGATTTCATGTATCGCCCCATCCTGGCATAGGAATTCTCCGGGTAGGCGCAGGCGACAATTAAAATCGGCGCTTCCGCGATAAAATACTGATGCGCCGAAGAGACGGCTAATTTTTCTTTCAACTCGTTGTCTTTAACGATGACAAAATGCCAAGGCTGAAGATTTTTTCCGGAAGGGGCAATGCGTGCCGCTTCCATCACTCTGAGAAAAACCGCCTCAGGGACAGGGTCCGGCTTATACTTACGTGTGCTTCTCCGTGTCCGCATCACATCTATGATACTCATTTCTCCTCCTGTTTTTCCTCATATTTTTCGATGAGGTCAGAATAATAATTAACTTTTGACATCTTATTTCTTTTCCCGAATCCAGATATTAATATCTTGCATTTTTTTATCAGCTCTCCCCTCACCTGCTCTCTCTGCAGAGAGGATAAGTCCATCCGGAAGGCCTTTTCCAGAGCTCTGACACGAAACTCATCCATTCCCCAATATTTGCGTGACAGCTGGTCAGAATGGCCGCCTCTCTTGATGATTAGAGATTTGGTGATCAGATGGATAGGATATCTCAAAGCGACTCGGATCCCAAAGTCATAATCTTCACAGGCAGGGAGATCTTCATCAAAAATTCCCACCTCTTTAAAAACTGATCGATGGAACACGGTCGACGAGAGGCTGAGAAGACAGAGGGGAAGGACTTTTTCAAAAATCCATCCCGAATACTTTTGGTGTTTTTTTTTGGGATTCACAAACACCATGTTCCGAATCCAGATTTCTTCCGTATAACAGATTCTGGTCTGCGGTAAAGAATTCATCAAGCTCATCTGAACATTGATTTTGTCTTTTTTCCATAGATCATCCGAATCCAAAAATGCCACATAGTCCCCCCGGGATAATTTGATTCCAAGATTTCTTGCCGCACTCACACCCTTATGATCCTGATAACGGTAGACAATAGGAGAGGAGAAGGAATCCACCACGGTTTTTGTCTGATCCGTGGAACCATCATCGATAACCAAAAGCTCAAATATGGATGCTTCTGAATTACCGGAAAAGTAGTCTTGGTCCAGAACAGATTGGATAGCCTCTTTTAAAAATTCAGCCCGGTTATAGCTGGGAATGATGATGCTGATCATCTCGGGTATTTTATGGGGAGTTTTTTGTTTATGGAAAATGGAATTTGCATTCGACCCCACTGTGTCAGGAATCCGATTTCTCCGGAGAATGCCGCCTCCACATCACTTTTCAGGAGAATGGAATAAAGTTGTTTCCCCACATCAAAAAAATTGAGGAGAAGATGAATAGTGAAAACCCTTTCTCCCCGTGTTTCGATATTTTTGTCCCCCTCAATTTGACCTGCGTCAACAGGATGTCCGTCCAATTTCAAACTGTACGTAATTTCATGGACGCGAAGATTAAATCCGTTGCCGTTTTTGAATTTGACATGGAAGTCCAGATCGGCACCGGCCATGGAGACCGAGTTAGCATCTAGCGCTACAATTTCGACTTTCGGAGCTTTGAAGACAGGGAATTCTCCGTTAAAGGCTATGGGAAGGCTGCCTCGCTCTCTTTTCCCGTCACTGAAAAACAATTCTCCCATCAGATAACAGGACACGGAGTCCATCTCGCTGACGCCCTCAATAGCTTGGAAAAGATTCTCATAAGTGATTTTCACAGGGATCTTGACCATTGTCGTCACTGACGGCCTAAGTTCCATTCCCGCAGAAGGAGCTGTATTGAGCTGCAGATATTCCTCTTCGTTCACAACAAAACGGTATCTATATCTGGTTAAATAATAGGATTTCGATGAAATGTTTTTTATGTTGAGATAGAAGACATAGTTCAATGATGTCGTCGAAAGATTTTCAACCTGTTTTACTTCAAGAGTAATCAAAAGATCATTATCCAGTGGTCCTGCAAAACCAAAGCAAACAACTATCATCAAGAGAGATGGAAGATAAATAAAATTTTTTTTCATTACAGACAAGCCCGGAATCTGAACACTAAGGATACATTTATCCCATCCAAATTTCAACTTTAAGCAGACTGAAGAAAACGTCCCTATTTCTATTTATCTTGAAGGAGATGAAGGAAGGGCGAAGCGGTGTATCTCTGCGCGCAGCGATCGGAGCGAGGACGGAGGTGCGCCGCGGAGGGGTCCCGCCTTCATCTCAAGAGGCATGTGTGTTGATTTAAGACAGGGAAAAAGAGTAAACTTCAATGAAGACACACTCGGGAAAACAACATTGAACACACAGAAGAAGACAAGACAGCTTCCCGATGTTCCTTTCCGTGACAAAGACTTTTTCATTCGGCAATTCGGAGAGGATGTTTATGCTGTAGGGGGTTTTGTCCGGGACCTTCTCATCAACCCGGAACAAAAAGATGCGGATAATGTCGACATCCTGATCATTCATCACTCTCTCGAAAAGATTGTAGAGACACTTCAATCCTATGGAAAAATCGACTTGGTTGGAAAAAGCTTCGGTATCATCAAATTTGTACTGAAAGACCGGACATACGATGTTGCACTCCCAAGAACGGATTCTCCAAAAAAAATGACCATCCGCGGGCACAAGGATTTTATCATCAGGGCCGATCCCGAGATCCCCATTGAAAAGGACTTGGAAAGACGAGACTTCCGGTGTAACAGCATTTCATTAAGGCTTTCTGACCACGAAATGTTCGACCCTTTTGATGGAGAAAAAGACATAAATAATAAAATTATCCGGCTGACCAATCCGGGCGCTTTTCCTGAAGATCCTCTCCGGGTAATTCGCGCTGCCCGCTTTGCCTCAGTTCTTGGCTTTTCAATAGATCCGGAAATTTATGCGGCTTCGAAAGACATTGATTTATCTGGCTTGAGCATAGAGCGAATTAATGAAGAATTGTTCAGAATTCTCCTCGAGTCCCCAAAGCCATCGATAGGTCTCGAAGAATTATTCAAGCTGGGCGCTCTGCGCCAGATTTTCCCTGAGCTCTACAGGCTCTCTCTTTCTATCCAGGATTCTATTTTTCACCCTGAAAAGGATTCTTTCGGCCATCATACGGTGTGGCAGCACATAAAAATCACCGTGGACCAGGCTAAAAGACTGGCAAAAATATTCAAACTAACTACCGAAAAAGAGCTTGTCCTTTTGTTAGCCGCCCTGTTCCATGACACAGGCAAGGCGGCCACGGCCCAATGGGAATTTAAGCGGGGAAGGATGGTCATCACCAACTATGGACATGACATCACCAGTGCAAACATAACAAAAAAAGTATTCAATCGACACAAAATCCACTCATGGAGAGGAAATGACCTGAGAAAAACAGTTTTATCCCTCATCAAAACACATCATCGGGCTTCTGAGCTATGGCAGAATCGGGACTCGGTCACAAAAAAAGCATTCAACAGGTTGGCCGCGGATGTCCACGGAGAGATTGAGCTTGTTATTCTATTGGATGCCTCCGATAGAGCCGGAAGAGATGAAAAACCCATTCAAGGGATGGATAAAGAAGGCCAATGGCTCTTGAACAAATTTGAAGAGATGAATGTATCTAAAACAACCATCGAGCCTCTAATCTTGGGCCGGGATCTGATCGATCTAGGTGTTGCGCCGGGCCCACGGATGGGTGTGATCTTGAAAAAATTATATCAACTTCAACTCGACAACGAGTTCGAAACTAGGTCAAGAGGTTTGATATTGGCTAAAAAAATCATAAAAGAGGACAAATAATGAACATCCTCGTTGCAGGCGGAGCCGGTTACATCGGATCCCACACTGTTCAGGAGCTCATTCTTGAAGGTTATGACGTCACCGTTTTTGACAATTTTTCGACAGGAAAAAGAGAATTTCTCTCTGGCGGCAGTGTTATTGAAGGCGATTTGATGAACACGGAATCGGTTGAGGAGGCCTTCGACAAAAACGAATTCGATGCCGTCCTCCACTTCGCTTCACTCATTGAGGTGGGAGAATCCTATATCCATCCTAATAAATATTACACTCACAATCTCATCAGCAGTTTGAATCTTCTGGATGTCATGCTCAAGAAGGGTGTTAAAAAATTCATTTTTTCTTCAAGCGCTGCCGTTTACGGTAATCCTGAAACTTCTCCCATCTTTGAGGACCACCCCCTGCGGCCTATCAATCCCTATGGACAGACCAAATACTTTGTGGAGAAAATTCTCGAGGATTACGACAGAGCCCATGATCTTAAATTTATCTCCCTCCGCTATTTTAACGCTTCCGGAGCAGACCCCCAATGTCAGAGAGGCGAGGTCCATAACCCGGAAACACACCTTATCCCAAACATACTGCGGTTTCTTTTAAATAAACAGGACCGTTTTTTTCTCTATGGCACTGATTTCCCTACACCTGACGGCAGTGCTGTGAGAGATTACATCCATGTTAAAGACCTGGCCAGAGCCCACGTCCTTGCCTTAAATAGACTTTTCACCAAACCCAAAAGTGAGTTTATTAATCTCGGAACGAATAGAGGATATTCCGTTCTTGAAATTATAGCCGAGGCTGAACAGATCACAGGGAAGACGGTCAGCTACACAATCAGCCCAAGACGACTTGGGGATCCCCCGGTTCTGCTCGCCTCAAAGGACAAAGCCGAGCGCCTCTTTGGCTGGACGCTCGAATATTCAGATATCGAAACCATAATCCGAACCGCCTGGAACTGGCACTCCAAATATACTTGATATTGACTCATAACCCTGAAAAATGCTACCTTACTCAGTAATGAAAAAGAAAACAAACACACATATATTGTATATCAGTGCTCTGCTTGCCCTGTCCGTAATCCTGCTCGGCAGCTGTACGACTCTGGATAAACCGGCCCAGAAACCGCCTGTAGAAACCGCCCAACCACCCGAACCGGTGAAACCAACGAATCAAATACCAGGAGAAGAAGAACAACCTCCGGTTGAAGAATCCATGGTGATCCAAGAAATATCCCGGCAAGCCATCCAGGAAACTGGGATCGAAGACATTGATCCGGCAAAAAAGTTGGAGGAAGCCGAGGACAATTTCAGCGATGCCCAGTTTGCGTGGGAACACGGAGATATGGATACGGCTTTAGAGGCTTTGGACCAAGCTTACCGTCTCATTCTCGAAATCCAGCTTCCTCCGGATTCACCTCTGAACCAGGATAAATATAATTTACGCCTGCTTATCGCTCAACGTATCCAGGAGATCCATGCTTCTCTCCGGACTGCGATCCACAACAATCATAAGTCCATCCCTCTCGAAGAAAACAAACATGTCCTCGCCGAGATCAAAAGTTTCCAGACCGTTGAGAGAAAGGATTTCGAAGCCTCTTACAAACGTTCGGGCCGATACAGAGAAATGATTTTTAAGGAGTTGGCAAAAGAAGGGCTGCCGGAACAGTTGGCATGGATGCCCATGATCGAAAGCTGGTTCAAGGTCAATGCCTATTCCAGAGCCCGAGCCCTGGGTCTCTGGCAGTTCATTTCTTCAACTGGATTACGGTTTGGACTTAAAAGAGACCAGTGGATTGATGAAAGAATGGATCCTATCAAGGCATCCCGGGCCGCCGCAAAATACTTGAATGAGCTTCATTCCCTCTTTGGGGACTGGACGACCGCGCTGGCCGGTTACAACTGCGGAGAATTTCGAGTCCAGCGAGTGATCAGAGCTCAGCGCATCAACTATTTGGATAACTTCTGGGACCTCTACGAGATGCTTCCCCGAGAAACAGCCCGCTTTGTGCCCCGGTTTGTTGCGACACTCCTCATCATTAACGATCCTGAAAAATATGGGTTTACCCTTCCTCAACCCGATCCCCCCCTAAGTTTTGACACGGTCTCCATCAACCGAGGGGTCAGCCTGGCTTCATTGGCAAAGACACTCGGTTTAAAAGAAGAGGATTTGACATCTTTAAATCCTGAACTTCGCTATAAATCCACACCTGAACACGAATATTCCCTCCGAGTCCCGGTAGGATACGGAGCAAAAACGCTGTCCTCCATTGCTTCTGTTGCAAAATATGTCCCTCCTGAAGCTTCATATGTTACCCACTACGTCAGAAGAGGGGAAACCGTTTCGGGAATTGCCGAACGCTATAGAACATCTACCTCCGCTATCGCAAGACTGAACAATCTCCGCAGGAACTACCTTATCCGCCCCGGTCAAAGACTCAAAGTCCCCTCACGTGGGGGAGGAAACTCGGCCTCAACTTCACGAGAACTTGTCCAGGAAGGAGAACAGCACATCTATGTCGTAAAACGGCGTGATTCTCTCTGGGTCATCGCAAATTACTTCGGCACTACTGTGACTAAACTGAAAAAAGACAACAACCTAACGAGCAATATTCTCAGAGTTGGACAAAAACTAACGCTTCAGTCAGCTAGACCCGTAAATTCCGTTCAGTATACCGTCAAGAGCGGCGATAGCCCCTTCAATATCGCCAAGCAGCACGGAATGAATCTAGATGTCTTTTTGCGAATAAACGGCCTCAGCAGACGTTCCAAAATATATCCCGGTCAAAAACTCTGGGTGATTCCAAAAACCAACAGATAAAAAAAAGTGAATTAAATAATTAAAGGGACATCATACTTAATTCAGTCGAATTAAGTATGATGTCCCTTTAATTATTTAATTCACTTTTTTTTATTTGTTTTTATCTTTTTTTTCTTTAGCTTTTTCTTTGATTGATTTTTTCTTAGTTTTCTTCTTGAGTTCCGAACCGATCATCTCCAGTATTGCCATTTCAGATCCATCTCCATCTCTTGGGCCTAATTTTATGATCCGTGTGTATCCGCCGGGTCTTTCCGAAAAACGAGGACCAATCTCTTCAAACAATTTTTTCACGACATCTTTTTTGTAGATAAATCCTAACGCACTGCGTCGTGCGCTGAGAGAATTTGTCCTCGAAAGGGTGATCATTTTTTCGGCCACCGGTCGTGCAGCCTTGGCTTTAGCCAAAGTCGTTCTTATACGTTCTTTCTCTAAAAAGGATGTTACGAGATTCCGCAGCAGTGCCCTTCTTTGGGCCGAATTCCGTCCGAGTTTTTTACTTCTGACCAGATGCCTCATTCCTCTTCTCCCTCCTCCGATTCGATCTCTTTCTCCCCCTCAATTTTCTCTAAAAGGCTGGGATGGAGTTCTAAATTCAAGCCCAGTCCCATGTCCTGAAGAGTCTCCTTGATTTCTGTTAGAGATTTTCGGCCAAAATTTTTCGTCTTTAAAAGTTCATCTTCTGATTTTTGAACGAGTTCACTAATTTTATCGATTCCGGCTGATTTGAGGCAATTGTTTGAACGGACGGAAAGCTCCAGGTGGTCTATAGATTTTGATAAGATATCGATTTGAGAAAAATAGGGGATCTCTGCCTTCAAATCTATCAGATCTTTTTCGGAGGGCTCATCGACGACATTAAGGAAAATCACCAGATGGTCTCTCATGATTTTTGAAGCTTTAGCCAGGGATTCATGGGGAACAATGGCTCCGTTTGTCCACACCTCGATCGTCAAACTTTCATAATCAATTCGTTTTCCCACCCGGGCAGGATCGACCTTATAATTCACTTTAAGAACCGGGGAATGAGAAGAATCAATCGGAATATAATCCACACTCAGATCTTCCTGGAAATTCTGATCGGCCGGGATGTACCCCCGCTTGTTCTCGACTATCATCTCTATATCCAGTTTTCCATCATTGTCTAGAGAGGCAATATGAACATCCCCGTCGAGAATCTTAATATCCGAATCATGTACAATATCGGACGACAAAGCGGCGGCCGGACCTTCTTTCTTTAAGGTCATCGTCTTTGGTTCATTCCCTTCGAGCTGCATCGGGATGCTCTTCAAGCTGAGGATTATATCTGTCACATCTTCAACAACTCCAGGAATTGATGAAAATTCATGAAGAACTCCTTGTATACGGATATTTGTAATAGCGGCTCCGGTTATTGAAGATAACAGAATCCTTCGCAGTGAGTTTCCTATCGTTATGCCAAATCCTCTCTCAAAAGGCTGGGCAGAAAAACTTCCATATTTAGTTGTTAATGTATCATAATCACATTCTAAATACCGCGGTTTTTGAAATCCTATTAGTGTCATGTCTCCTCCTCTAGTTTCCTATTTCGAATAAAGTTCGACGACCAAATGCTCTTCCACATCGAATGTGACATCGTCACGATTTGGGAAAGACAGAACATTGATCTCTTTATTGTTCCAGTCTACGCTCAGCCATCCGGGAACAGATTTGGTCTTGTTGGATTCGACAAGAGCACCATACTCCGGATGATTTTTCGATTTTTCTTTAAAGGACACAATATCGCCCTTGTTTATTAACATGGACGGGATGGTAGCATAATGTCCATTCAACCTAAAATGGCCGTGTGTAATCAGCTGTCGAGCATGGTATCGGGAGTGGGAAAAACCGGAAATATAAATGATATTATCCAACCTTCTTTCCAGCATGGACAAAAGGTTTTCACCCGTCACACCCTTTTTTCTCTCTGCCCGCCTGAAAAACAAACGGAACTGATTTTCTGACATTCCATAAAATCTCTTCAGTTTCTGTTTTTCTCTCAGCTGGATTCCATATCCCAGTATTCTCCTCCTACTTCGACCGTGTTCGCCCGGAGGATAAGGCCTTCGCTCAACTGGACATTTATTCGTCAAACACTTATTCCCTTTTTTGAACAACTTCACTCGCTCAACGCGACAAAGGCGGCAAACTGATTCTCTATATCCTGACATTGACTACTCCTTGTATACACATATCTTAGACTCTTCTTCTTTTTCTTTGTCGACACCCATTATGAGGGATTGGTGTGATATCTCTAATCGATTTGATTTCCAACCCCCCTGACTGAAGTGCCCTGATCGCCGATTCTCTTCCGGCTCCAGGACCTTTAATTCTGACATCAATATATCTAACGCCAAAATCTCTAGCCTTGGCAGAAACTTCTTTGGCTGCCAGTTGAGCAGCAAAAGGGGTGCCCTTTCGAGCTCCCTTAAAACCGGCTGAACCCGAACTGGCCCAACACAGTGTATTCCCCGTTTTGTCGACTAAAGTAATAATTGTATTATTGAATGTGGATTGGATATAAGCAATACCGAATCCAATATCTTTTCTTATCTTTTTTTTCTTTGCTTTCTTTTTAGGTTTTGCCATCAAGCACTCCTTCTATCGCTTTTTAACGCCGTCCCAGGGGGCCCTTGCGTGTCCGGGCATTTGTTTTCGTTCGTTGTCCACGGACCGGTAATCTCCTCTTGTGTCTCATCCCTCTGTACGAACCGATATCCATCAATCGCTTTATATCCATGGAGATTTCTTTTCTCAAGTCCCCCTCAATTTTTTCCTTCTGTTCGATAATCTGACGGATCCTATTGATTTCACTCTCTGTTAAGGTCTTAACTCTTTTATCTTTATCGATCTTGGCTTCTCCGAGAATCCTTATCGACTTTGAATGCCCTATCCCAAAAATATAGGTCAATCCGATTTCGATCCTCTTTTCAGAGGGCAGCGTAACTCCAGCTATTCTTGCCATTTTTACCTCATTTATCCTTGTTTTTGTTTATGTTTTGGGTTTGTACAGATAACGCGAAGAATCCCTTTTCTTTTGATGATCCGACAATTTCGACACATTCTTTTCACAGACGCTCTGACTTTCATTATCCTTTCCTTCTATTTATATCGATACGTAATTCGTCCTTTGGTCAAATCGTAAGGTGTTAGCTCCAGCGCCACTTTATCACCAGGTAAAATCCGGATGAAATGTTTGCGCATCCTTCCTGATATATGGGCAAGAATGACATGTTTGTTGGCCAATTCAACTTTAAACATAGCATTAGGAAGGGTCTCAAGGACTGTTCCTTCAGTCTCAAAGACGTCTTGTTTAGGCATGCCTCAACTCCTTGATCTGAGATGAATCGGAATCCGTGTCCAACAGACTTAAAATCTCGACACTGTTATCTCTGACAGCAACGGTATGTTCATAGTGTGCGGAGAGACTCCTATCTTTGGTGACAGCCGTCCAATTATCGGCCAGAATTTCTATATTCCAATCTCCAACCGCAATCATTGGCTCAATGGCCAACACCATCCCCGGTTTAATCTTGGGCCCATGTCCAGGGGAACCAAAATTTGGGATTTGAGGCTCTTCATGCAAAGACATCCCGATTCCATGCCCGACGAACGTTTTGATAACGGAAAAACCATGAAACTCCACATACCTTTGAACGGCACAGGATACATCGGAAATTCTGTTTCCGACCTTCAGATGTTTGATCCCTTCATAAAACGATTGTGTTGCGACAGTAATAAGTTTACGGGCTGTTGGGCTGATCTCTCCTACCGGATGAGTGACAGCGGCATCTCCATAATAACCGTCATAGATGACACCAAAATCAAGACTGATAATATCCCCTTCCATAAGTATACGTGAAGAAGGGATGCCGTGAACAATTTCTTCGTTTATCGAAGTACACAGAGATGCAGGAAAGCTTCTGTAACCTTTGAAAGCAGGTATGGCCCCAAATTTCCTTGCTGCGCTGTGTGCATACTCATCCAGCTCACGAGTCTGAATTCCGGGCTTCACCATTTTCCCCAAATCAGACAGAATCTTTGCCACAATCTGGTTGCTCTTCTTGATGGCCAGAATTTCTTTATCACTCTTATAGACAATCATAGGACCGTATCTTCCTCAATCGTATGCTCTATTATTCGATCTAGGAGAGAGCAGATATTTACGAAAATGTCATCCCTATCCGCATCTCCTTCAACACACGTATAAACATTTTTTTCCGTGTAAAATTCAACGAGTGCATCCTGCTGCTCATGATAAACTTTTAAGCGGTCTTTAATAACCTCAGGTTTATCATCAGGTCTCTGGGTAAGTGTCCCTCCACAATCCTCACAGATTTGCCTATGCTCGGGGGATTTCGACAAAAGGTTGAAAATATGGTTACAACCTGAACAGATGCGGCGGGCAGAAATTCTATCGATGACTACCGAGTCGTCTAAATGTATGTCGATAACAATTTCAGCTTTTTCAGGACTCATTTTTTCGAGGACGAGAGCTTGAGATAGTGTCCTTGGAAAACCATCGAGGATATATCCTTGTTGGCAGTCATCTTTTTCAATTCTCTCTTTGATCATTTCAATAACAACATGGTCACTTACAAGGTCCCCACGTTTCATCACGGCTTCGACATCTTTCCCCAGAGGGGTGTTGTCTTTTACTGCTTGGCGGAGCAGATCACCGGAAGATATTTTAGGGAAACCAAATTTCCCGGTGATAAGATCTCCTTGAGTGCCCTTTCCACTCCCAGGAGCGCCCAGCAGTATAATTCTCATCCTCTCCGTCCTTTTATACGTCCGCGCCGCATGAAACCGTCATAATGGCGCATGACAAGCTGAGCCTCGATCTGCTGCATGGTATCCATAGCCACTCCCACGACAATCAGAATGGATGTACCACCAAAATAAAATTCAATATTCATTCCCTGTGTGAACCACTGAGGAAGATTTGCTTCCAGAAATGCACCCACCCAGGGAAGAGCTTGTACCTTTAAACCTCGAGTCAAAATCTCAGGCAGAATAGCAATACCTGCCAAATAAGAAGCACCCACCAGTGTCAAACGAGAGAGCACATTATCAATATAATCTGACGTATTCTTACCCGGTCGAATTCCGGGGATAAATCCTCCGTATTTTCTCAAATTATCCGCCACATCCGTGGGATTGAAAATGATAGACACATAAAAATATGTAAAGAAAATGATTGTCGCCACATAAAGAATGACATACAACGGCATCCCCTGACCAAATTGAACCGCGATGTTCTGGATGAATGGGACTTTGACCATCTGAGCGATAGTGGCGGGAATGGTAATCACGGCTGCAGCAAAGATAATTGGGATGACTCCTCCCGTATTCACTCTTAGAGGTAAATGCGTACTCTGGCCTCCGTATATTTTACGCCCAACCACTCTTTTAGCATACGATACAGGGAGCCTTCGCTGCCCTCTTTCAACAAAGATAATGGCCGACACAAGTGCAAGCATAATAGCTCCAAATACAATAACGGCCAAGATCGATACATCCCCGGTTCTCACCTGACCAAACACAGTCTGGGCCATTCGAGGAAAATCGACAACGATACCGGCAAAAATGATAAGAGAAATCCCATTTCCAATACCTCTTTCAGAGATCTGTTCTCCTAACCACATGATAAACGTTGTTCCTGTTGTCAGAGTTAATATTGTCAGGAGTTTGAACCCTATACCGGGGTTGGGGACAATAGGTAAACCACCCGGGCTGGTTGTTTTTTCCAGGAACAAGCTGATACCAAAAGATTGGATCGCGCAGATGAACAAGGTCCCGTAACGCGTATACTGAGTAATTTTCTTGCGTCCAAGCTCTCCTTCTTTAGATAATCTCTCTAAATAGGGCCAAACAACTTGAAGCAGCTGAAGAATAATCGATGAACTAATGTATGGCATAATGCCTAAGGCAAAAATGGTCATTCGAGACATCCCTCTTCCCGTGAAAAGGTCCAGCATGCCAAAGATCGTCCCTTTCTGTTGTTCCCAGAATTCCGCAAGCGCAGCTTCACTGATACCCGGATTCGGAATCTGAGCACCAATACGGTAGACTGCCAGAAGCAGCAGCGTAAAAATGACCCTCCTTCTTAAATCCGGAATACTAAAAATATTTTTTATACTACTGAGCATTACGTCCTTCCCTTTCCACTTCCACTTCCTAGAAGAATTGTTTTTCCCCCCGCATCCTCGATTTTTTTCTGAGCGGACTGAGAAAATTTATGAGCGTGTATGGTTTTCGCAGAAGAAATTTCGCCTCGGCCTAATATTTTAATCGATTCGGTTTTTTTCTTCAGAATCCCGGCCTTGACCAAATCGGCAGGTTTTATTTCTGCTTTCTTTATGTCCCCTAACCGATCGAGATTCACCTCGCTGTATTCTTTCTTGAATATATTGGTAAAACCTCTTTTAGGCAGCCGGCGGTGAAGAGGCATTTGTCCTCCCTCGAATCCACGTTTTCTCGAGTATCCGGAGTTTGACTTTTGGCCTTTTGACCCGCGCCCGGCCGTTTTTCCTTTCCCAGAACCAGGCCCGCGCCCCACTCTCTTTCTGTTTTTACGGGAATTTTTTGCAGGATGAAGATTACTCAATTTCATTTTTAATCAATAGCCTCCACTTTTACCAGGTGAACAATTTTATAAATCATGCCCCTAATTTCAGGGCAGTCCTTGCGTACAACCGATGAGTTGATCTTCCGCAGACCCAGCCCTTTGACAACTTCCCTCTGTTTCCGAGGACGTCCTATGATACTGCGTACCAATGTCACCCTTAAATGTTTGTCTGTCGTTTTATTTGCCGACTTTGGTTTTTCTTTTTCTACTGCCATATCGAATCCTCATCTTTGTATCTGTTACGGGATATTTGTTCCGGACTTTTAAGGTTTTGGAGGGCATTCATAGTCGCACGTGCCACGCTGAACGGATTGTTGCTTCTAAGCGATTTAGTAAGTATATCTTTTATTCCAGCAAGCTCCATGATAATTCTCACGGCTCCACCCGCAATCACACCCGTACCTTTTGATGCGGGTCTAAGAATAACAGCACCTCCACCATGAACACCTTTTATAAAATGCGGGATGGTTGTTTTTTTCAGGTGTATATTAATCATGTTCTTTTTCGCATCTTCGACAGCTTTCGAGATTGCTGGAGGGACTTCTCGGGCCTTGCCTTTGCCAATCCCAATCTTTCCATTTTCGTTACCTACGGCAACAAGTGCAGAAAAGCTCAAGTTTTTCCCCCCTTTGACGACCTTTGTCGTTCTCCGGATGGAAATTACTTGGTCTTTTAATTCTGGCTCTAGCTCTTCAACTTTTGGTATGAATCTTTTTTCCACCACTCTTTATCCTCCAAGTTAAAAAATAACCCCTTCTTCCCTGAGGGAATCAGCCAACGATTTGATGCAGCCGTGATAAGGGTATAATCCTCTGTCGAACACGATGGTTTTTATCTTTTTCGTTTTCAACCTTTTCGCAAGTATTTTTCCGAGAGTTTTACACGATTCCACATTGTTTGTATTTTTGTTTTTTATTTTGAATTCATTTTCTAGTGTTGAAGCTGTCGTCAGTATTGTATGGCTGGTATCATCAATGACCTGTGCATAAATGTAACGATTGCTCTTCCGGACAAACACCCGAGGTCTCTCCTGAGTTCCATGGATTTTTTTTCGGATCCTCATTCTTATTCTTCGATGTGTCTTTTTGCCGACCGTGGCTTTATCTTTAAACATCGCTCACTCCTGCTTTGCGCTCCTTTTTAATAAGACGTTCGCCCACATAGCGAATTCCTTTTAGCTTATAGGGGTCAGGCTTCCTAAAACTCCGTATTTTGTGTGCTTCCTGTCCGACCCGTTGTTTATCGATTCCTTTAACAGTAAACAGTGTAGGTTTTTCCAATTGGATTTCGATGTCTTCAGGTATTTTATAGACAACCGGTTTAGAATACCCCAGATTCAACTCCAAATTATCCTTTCCAAGTTTGGCCCTGTAGCCCACTCCAACAATCTCCATCTTCTTGGAAAATCCTAATGAAACACCCACCACCGAATTAAAGGCCAGTGTCCGGCATAGTCCGTGAAAAGCCCTGTCCCGACTTTCCTCAGAAGAACGGGTAAACACCAGTTGATTATCCTTATGCTCCACTTTGATCTGTGGAAACAATGGAGAAGTCAATTTTCCCTTTGGACCTAAAAATTCTATTTTATCGGCTAAAATATTGACTTTTACGCCTTCCGGAATCGTGATTGGTTGCTTTCCTACTCGTGACATGTCCCTTATCCTTTCATATAAAAATTACCAAATCTGGCACAACACCTCTCCCCCGATACTTAGGTTTTCACACTTTTTCCCTGTAGCAAGCCCGGAGGATGTTGAAACAATCAGAATGCCAAGTCCATCAAGAACCTTTGGAATCGAGTCTTTTTTGCAGTATATACGGCATCCCGGTTTGCTGACTCTTTTAAGGCCGGAAATAACACTTTGATTATCTTCAGTATATTTTAGGTTGATCTTCAAGATGCCCTGTTTATTGTTGCTAAAAACTTTAAAATTTAAGATATATCCCTCTTCCTTCAAGACTTTGGCAATCTCGACTTTCATACGTGACAGAGGCATGCTGACATCTCTATGTTTGACAATGGTGGCATTCCTTATCCTCGTTAGAAAATCGGCAATTGGGTCAGTTAATGTCATGATGATTTCCTCTCTTTTTAATTACCATGAGGCCTTTGTTATTCCAGGAATCTCACCTTTGAGAGCCAGCTCGCGAAAACAAAGCCGGCACATATCAAACTTCCTGAAATATCCCTTTGAACGGCCGCAGATACGGCAGCGTCTTTTTCTTCGTACAGAAAACTTTGCGTCCTTCAAATATTTAGCTACGCTAGATTTTTTTGCCACTTTGTCCTTCCTTATAAAGCCTCACCAAAAGGCATCCCAAGTTTTTTCAGAAGAGCCCGGGCCATATCATCGGTCTTCGCCGAGGTGACGATTGTGATGTTCATTCCACGAGACTTCTCAACCTTCGTGTAATCTATTTCAGGGAAAACAAGCTGATCTTTTAGACCAATAGTGTAATTTCCTCTCCCGTCAAACGATCGTATGGATACTCCCCTGAAATCTCTCACGCGGGGGAGAACGATATTGAACAACCTGTCCAGGAACTCGTACATCCTTTTTCCGCGAATAGTGGTGTAACAGGCGATTGCATGACCTTTTCTCAGCTTGAATGTAGCAATAGATTTCTTCGCTCTTCCCACAGCAGGCCACTGGCCCGTAATAAGACTCAATTCCTGTTTAGCCGAATCCAACACCTTGCTGTTCTGGATGGCTTCCCCGAGACCGATGTTTATGACAACTTTTTCCAGTTTGGGAACAGCCATCTTGTTGCCAAGAGAGAGTTCCTTCTGGAGTTCTTCTACGATCTCTTTTTTGTATCTTTCAAATAGTCGACTCATCCCTCAATCCTCATTTATGTTTTTCAATACTCGTTTCGCATTTGTAGCAGCTCCTGGTTTTTGTCCCATCCTGGAGCTGCTGCATTTTGATGCGAACACCCTGCCCACATTCTGAGCAATAAAATTTAACGTTGGAAACATGGAGAGGTGCTTCCTTTTCCATGATTCCCCCTTGAATATTCTTGCTCTGATCCTTACGAATAAATTCTTTCATAAAATTAATTTTTTCTACGATCACTTTCTGTTTTTCCGGAATAACTTTTAATATTTTTCCAGTTTTGCCCTTGTCTTTTCCGCTGATCACTATGACTTCGTCGTTTTTTCTCAGTACCATACTGTTCATCACAGAACCTCCGGAGCCAGGGATACAATCTTCATGAATTTTCTTTCTCGCAGTTCTCGTCCTACAGGACCAAACACACGCGTGCCAACAGGCTCACCCTGAAGATTAATAATCACCGCTGCATTGTCGTCAAAACGGATATACGAACCGTCTCTTCTCCGCACTTCTTTTTTAGTGCGGACAATAACAGCTCTGATAACTTTTCCTTTGGGGATCTTACTTTCAGGATCCGCTTCCTTGACTGTTGCGGAGATGATATCTCCTATGGACGCAGTTCTGCCGACGCCTCCGCCTAAAGGCGTGATGCAGAGAATTTTTCTCGCACCGGAATTGTCGGCCACCTTTAGCCTTGTCTCTTTTTGGATCATCCCTTCTTTTCCTTTGCTTCTTTGACTGTCTCAGTGGGAGATAAACTCACAATCTCCAGGACACGCCATCTTTTTAATTTGCTCATAGGTCGAGTTTGTACAATCTTAACCGTATCTCCGATTTTACACTTCTCATATTCATCATGGGCAAGAAACTTCTTTTTTACTCTTACAATTTTTTTGTACAAAGGGTGCCGTATCTGTCTTTCTACGATTACAGAGACGGTTTTTTTCATGTTTTTTCCGCTGACCACACCGGTTTTGGTTGATTTTTGTCCTGCTGTCTTTTCCATTCTTTATTCAGCTCCCCTTGTCTTTACTTTTTTCTGTCAAAATGGTCTTTATTCTTGCAATGTCTTTTTTTACAGTCTTTAACTTTACAGCATTCTCAAGCTGTCCCAAAGCGTGCTGGAACTTGAGTTTAAAGAGCTGATCCTTGAGTTCAGACTCTTTGTTTTTCAATTCCTCATCCGATAATTCTCTTATCTCTGTCGCTTTCATCGTAGCTCCCTATTATCTCTTGATATGAAGCGGGTCCTGATAGGAAGCTTTCGGGCCGCCAATTTCATGGCCTCTTTAGCCAACGCCTCCGAAACACCTTCCAGCTCGTAGATGATTTTCCCGGGACGTATAACATCGACCCAAAATTCAGGATCTCCTTTACCCTTCCCCATCCGAACCTCCGTAGGTTTCTTGGTGACAGGCTTCCAGGGAAAGGTGCGAATCCAAAGCTTTCCCTTTCTCTTGGCATGACGCGTTATGGCAATTCTGCCGGCCTCGACTTGTCGGGCAGTCATCCAACACGGCTCAAGAGCTTGAAGACCGTATTCGCCAAAAACCAAAACGGAACCCCGAAGAGCCTGGCCTCTCATCCTGCCCCTGTGCTGTTTGCGGTGCTTGACTTTCTTTGGCATAAGCATGACTAAATCTCCTCTAACTCCTCAACCATTTGGGATGTCATCTTGGGTTTGTTCACATCTCCAGTGTATATCCAAACTTTTATGCCGATTTGGCCATAAGACGTAAACGCCTCGGTGAAACCATAATCGATGTTCGCTCGGAGTGTCTGCAGGGGAAGCTGTCCTCTCAAATACCATTCCGATCTTGCTATCTCTACACCACCTAGTCTTCCGGAGCACATCACCTTAATCCCTTTGGCTCCCATTTTCATCGCCATTTCCACCGCTCTTCGCATAGCCCTTCTGTAAGCGATTCTTTTCTCCAGCTGAATAGCAATTCCCTGAGCCACTAATATAGATGTTAATTCAGGCTTGTCGACTTCTTGAATATCAATATAAACATCTTTTTTTGCAATATCTTGTAAAAGCAATTTAAGGCTTTCAATTTCTTTTCCACCTCTGCCAATAACAATTCCAGGGCGGGCGGTCTGGATGATGACTCGGATTTTTGGTCCGACGCGTTCGACGTCAACTTCTGCGATTCCCGCGTGAGCATATCTCTTTTTGACGATTTTTTTCATCTTTAGGTCTTCATGAATAAGGCGACTATAATCTGTCCCCTTAGCAAACCACCGTGAACTCCATTGCTTATTGAAGCCCAACCTAAAACCATGAGGATGTGTCTTCTGACCCACTGTTTATCTCCCTTTTTTTTCTTCTAATGAAACATGCACATGACTTGTCCGTTTTAGTATACGGGCAGCCCGTCCCATTGGAGCAGCCTTGAATCTCTTCCACTGAGTGCCCTGATTAACAAATATTTCAGATATATACAGGTTATCCACATCGATGTCGGGAATCTTTTGCTGTGCATTGGCAATGGCTGAATGCAGAACCTTTCCAACAATCATGCTGGCTTTCTTTTTTCTAGAAAAATGAAGAATCGTTAACGCCTCACCGACATACCTATCTCTGATCAAATCCGTGACCAGACGGCACTTCTGAGGCGAAATTCTTATATGTTTGGCAACAGCCCGGGATACAATATTTGTCTTGTCCATTTTACTTTCTTACCTTGATTGTGCGCATAGACTTTGAAGTGTGTCCTTTAAAGATTCTTGTTGGAGAAAATTCTCCCAGTTTATGTCCAACCATATTTTCCGAAATGAAAACAGGGATGAATTTTTTTCCATTATGAACAGCAATGGTTAATCCTACCATTTCAGGAATGACTGTAGAACGGCGTGACCACGTTTTGATCACCTGTCTTTTTTCTCTCTGGGAATCTAAAGCTTCTACTTTTTTCATAAGCTTTTCGTCAATAAAGGGCCCTTTTTTTGCAGATCTTGACATGATTACTTACTCCTTCTCCTGACGATAAACTGCTGAGTTCTCTTATTTCGACGAGTTCTGTAGCCTTTAGTCGGAATACCAGTCGGGGAAACAGGATGTCTCCCACACTTAGTCTTTCCTTCTCCTCCACCGTGAGGATGATCGATAGGATTCATGGCCGTTCCACGAACATGGGGTCGTTTTCCCTTCCAGCGATTCCGCCCGGCTTTGCCGATGGACACATTCTTATGGTCAATATTACCCATCTGCCCGATAGTGGCTTGGCAGTCAAGATGAATTCGCCTGATTTCCGAAGAAGGCATGCGGATTTGCGCATAACGGCCTTCTTTCGCTAGAACCTGCGCGCTCGATCCGGCGGATCTCACGATCTGGCCTCCCTTTCCATTTTTCAGTTCGATATTGTGAATAATCGAACCAAGAGGGATATACCGCAGAGGCATGGAATTGCCTGGTAGAATATCCACCTGTTTGTTGGAAGAAATGATCGTCTGGGAAACGTTCAAGTTCATGGGAGAAAGAATATAGCGCCTTTCCCCATCACTGTATTTAATCAAAGAGATAAATGCAGACCGATTGGGATCGTATTCGATAGTTTCGACTTCTCCCGGAATTTCGAACTTGTTTCGTTTAAAATCAATGATTCGGTAGAGTCGCTTATGCCCTCCCCCACGGTGACGCATAGAAATTCGTCCCTGTGAATTTCGGCCACCTGTCTTTTTCACGGGCTGAGTCAAGGGCTTGTACGGCTTCCGAACCGTCAACTCTTCGTATGTGAGACCTGTCCTTTGCCGCAAACTCGATGTCGTCGGTTTGTAAACTTTAATTCCCATTTTATACTGCCTCAAAATATTCAATCATTTTTTCGCCTTCTTTGATCTTCAGATAGGCCTTTTTCCAATCTTTTGTCCTGCCTTGATTCCGTCCAACCCGGCGCATCTTTCCCCGCTGTTTCATCACATGAACGCTTTCAATCTTCACGTTAAAAAGCTGCTCAGCCGCCTCTTTGATTTCGATCTTATTTGCTCGCGGATCGACCTCGAAGCATATTTCCCTGTTCTTCTCTTTCATCAGAGTGCTCTTTTCGGTAATGACCGGTCTCAAAATGATTTTATAAGGATCCTTAATCACTTTAACCTCTCCGTTAAGGAATCAAATGCCTTTTTTGTCAACACAAGCCAATTGTAATTCAACACATCATAGACAGTGACTTGACTGACATCTATAACCTTAGTTTTTGGAATATTTCGTGCGGCAAGAAACAAATTTTTATTGTCATGTTGGTCGACAATCAACGCTGAATCCAGTTTCAAATTCTTGATCAGAGCCATAAATTCCTTTGTCTTTGGTTCCTTCAGTTTGAGAGCATCCACAATCAATAACTGTTTTTCCGCCAACTTCATGGACAATACAGACTTCAAGGCTATCTTTTTTGCCTTCTTCGGGAGGCTGTAGCTGTAATCTCTAGGTTTGGGACCGAAGGTTGTACCGCCCCCCTTCCATATGGGGGATCTGGTACTTCCAGCTCTTGCCCGTCCTGTTCCTTTCTGTCTCCAAGGTTTACGGCCGCCACCTCTCACTTCGCCTCTTGTCTTTGTCGAAGCCGTTCCCTGTCTCTGGTTTGCCCGGTAATTTATAACGGCTTCATAAAGAAGATGCTCTTTTAAAGGAACAGCAAAAATCTCATCCGAAGCTTTTACTTCCTTGATCTTTTTTCCACTTGTATCGATGACTTGAACTGTTGGCATTTTTTACTCTTCTTTTCCCATGCCGGGAGTATCCATTTTATTTTTTGATTTTTTTATCAAAAGATATCCTCCGGCTGCCCCGGGAACAGCTCCCGCGACAACAAGAAGGTTTTTTTCTTTATCCGCCTCGATCACTGTCAGGTTTTTAATGCTGACCCTTTTGTTTCCCATTTGTCCTGGAAGTTTTTTCCCCTTCATGACCCGTGAGGGATACGCCGAGGCTCCGATAGAACCTGGTTTCCGGTGAAACATGGATCCATGAGTAGCCTTTCCGCCTTTAAAACCCCATCTCTTTATGACACCGGCAAAACCTTTTCCCTTGCTCGTTCCGATCACATCCACCTTGTCTCCGACGGAAAACATGTCTACAAAAAATTGATCGCCTTCTTTCACTTCGCTCTTCTCGTTGATAGGGAATTCACGGATATATTTGACCGGAGGAACACCAGATTTATTGAAATGGCCCTGAGTGGGTTTATTTGCTTTTTTGACTTCTTTTTCTTCTTGTAAACCAATCTGAACCGCCACATAGCCGTCCTTCTCCATGCTTTTCCTCTGGATGACAATACATGGGCCTGCTGTAATAATCGTGACAGGTGAAACAATCCCTTTGTCGTCAAACGTCTGAGTCATCCCGATTTTTTTTCCAATAATACCCTCTAGCATGATTATTCTCCTGCAGTACCGAATGCCTGGATTTCAACATCAATTCCAGCAGGAAGATCCAGTTTCTGAAGTTCCTCTATCGTTTCATTATTATATTCACTTATATCGATTAGCCTCTTATGTATCCGCATTTCAAAATGCTCTCTTGATTTTTTGTCAACATGCGGCGAACGAAGAACACAAAACCTGTGAATTTTTGTTGGAAGAGGAATTGGACCGGAAATACTTGCACCCGTCCTCTTGGCTTTGATGACAATATCTTTCACTGACTGATCGAGTAATCGATGATCAAACGATCTAAGCCTGATTCTTATTTTCTCCATTTTTTGTTCCTCTTCCTAGTTTCTAGTCTCTAGTCTCTAGTTTCCTTATTCCTTTTTTTTAAGTTATAAAATTCCTCTCTTTACTATTCAATAATGTCGGTGACTGTTCCGGCTCCAACCGTGCGGCCTCCTTCTCGAATCGCAAACCGTTGTCCTTTCTCCATCGCCACATTCGTGATCAGGTTGAGCTCCACT
>SDBU01001420.1_pt1 | contig 34176 bp, 27 predicted proteins | sample 2277071 | NCBI WGS metagenome assembly SDBU01 (sample SAMN10397929, study PRJNA504765) | marine sediment metagenome | isolation source: marine sediment core GS08_GC12, 126 cmbsf | place: Arctic Ocean: Gakkel Ridge, Loki's castle | collected 2008 | reverse complement strand
CTCCGGAAAACCGAAATAAAAACAGGTATTATTATAGAAGTAACGTTTTTTAACCTTTTTATAATACTTTTTTCGATTTCTGCTCCCCGGGCTATCTGTGCTTTCCTTATCCTTTCGGTTTCTTCAAAAATTGTCGGTATAAATCTCAGTGATATACTAATTATAAGTGCAAATTTATCAACAGGTATCTTTATTTTTTTTAAAGGCTTAAATAACACTTCCACTCCATCTGTAATTTCAACAGGAGAAGTAGTCAACATAAAAAGATTCGAAAAAGCTAAAAGAAGAATTATTCGGGAACTGTAAAATACTCCATTATAAAAACCTTCATAAGTAATCCGGAAATTTAATCCCGAAATTTGTAGTAAGATTCTTCCTTCTGTAAAAATTATATGCAGAAAAAAAGTTATCAGTATAATCCACAAAAAAGGAATTATCTGTTTAAAAAAATAAAAAAACGGAATTTTCGAAAAAAAAATAACAAAAATTAATAGAGCTAATATCCCGGTTAAGAAATAGAAATTACTTACTAATGTAATAATAAATAATACCATCAACAAGGATATTAATTTGGTACGGGGGTCAAGATTATGGATAAATGAATCCCTATTATAATACTTTCCTAATATTAAGTTTTTTAATGCCATAAATTCCTGTTTTATTTAAACTATAATATAATGCATTATTTAAGAAAAATCAAGTAAAAGAGAATAAAAAAAAAATTGCATAACTTTTCTCTTGACTTTTAATTCTATTTAACATAATATAAAAAAACATATTTATCTAACAATTAACTCATCCTTATTTTTATGTTTCCTCTCAAAAATTATTTCAATAAAACTTTGTAAATAATATGTTAAATTTTTTACTCTATTATAATTTCATAACAATTCCGCAGCTTGGATTATGATTTTGATTGAAAATAAAAAATTACATTACAAATTTTAGGAGTTTGCAATGGAAAAAAAAGTGATTAAACCTTATGTTCCTGAAGTGACAAATCTCCGGGAATTAACTTTCAAGGCAATTCTGCTTGGAGTAATTATGGCTGTATTGCTTGGAGCGGCAAATGCTTATATCGGCTTAAAGGCAGGTATGACTATTGCAGCCACATTTCCGGCAGCAGTGGTTGCAATGGCTGTATTGCGGATTTTTAAGGGGTCTATTCTTGAGGAGAATATTGCCCGGACTACTGCATCAGTGGGTGAGGCACTCGTTGCAGGTGCAATATTCACCCTGCCTGCATTTCTTATTACCGGAATTTGGAAGGATTTCAGTTATTGGGAGGCAACTTTGATACTCCTTATCGGGGGTCTGTTAGGGATATTTTTTGTAATTTTTCTCAGAAGGACACTTGTTGAAGAAGCTGACCTTCAATTTCCTGAAAGTGTCGCATGCTCGGAAATCGTGAAATCCGGTCAAAAAGGTGAAACCGGTGCAGGATATGTCTTTAAAGCTATGGGTCTTTCCGCCTTTATTGAATTGATAAAGAATTCATACGGTTTTCAGTTAATAAAGGAATCAGTGGGCGGATTTTATGAGTTTTCGACTTCTAAAGTCCAGCTTTTAAGAGAAGGAGTTTCGTTTGGCGAACCGATGGAATTCAAGGGAGGGGTTTTTTATCAATCTCCTCTTTCATCGCCGGCATTTATGGGTGTCGGGTATATTATCGGTTCACGTCTTTCTGCAATCGTTTTTACCGGTGGATTATTCGCATGGTGGATTCTAATCCCCCTTATTTTATTTATTAATGGTCCTAACGGTGCATTTTCCAATCTTCTCGGTAATCCTGATATTGCAGATATTGCGACAACAAGCGGTAAATGGGGGGAAATTACCGATTCTGTCTGGAGGTCGATAGTTCGTCCGATAGCAGTGGGTGCTATGCTGGTCGGAATAATCAATACGTTGTTTAAATTAAGAAAACCTTTATCCATAGGATTAGGCGGAGTATTCAGGGATATCAGAAAAATCAAAACCGAAAGCGAAAAACAGTCACGTCTAACCACTGATTTATCATTTAAATGGATATTAATTTCTATTTTGATTTTGATGGTTCCGATGTGGGCACTCTATTATTATTTTAGCGGAAAGGTTTTAGGATCGCTCATTTCAACATTTGTAATGGTAATAGCCGGTTTTTTATTTGCTGCGATTGCCGGTTATCTTGTTGGAGTAATCGGAAGCTCAAACAATCCGATTTCCGGTTTGACTCTCTCTACATTAATAATAGCGGCTCTGTTAATGGTCTCTATCGGAGTTACGGGCAAACCCGGAATAGCCGCAGTGCTGGGAGTAGCAGCGGTTGTCTGCTGTGCCTGCGGGGTTGCAGGTGATATGATGCAGGATTTAAAAATGGGACAGATTTTAGGAGGCACACCCTGGAAAATGGAAGTTGCTGAAATCATAGGAGTAATTCTGACTTCCTTTGTTCTGGTTTTTCCAATGTCAATACTCCATCTGGCTGATATAAAAACCGGCGGAATGGGAATAGGAGGAACTTCATTACCGGCCCCGCAGGCGGGACTTATGGCTATGCTTGCTAAGGGAATTGTCGGTGGAGAGATGGCATGGTCTTTAGTCTTTGTCGGAATGATGTTTTGTGTAGGACTGATTCTTTTAAAGGCGCCGTCTCCAATGGTAATTGCCGTCGGAATGTATCTTCCACTCCACATAACATTTGCGATATTTGTCGGAGGAGTAATAAAGTTCATTTTTGAAAAAATTATGGAAAGAAAAAATCTTTCAGAAGAATTAAAGGCAAAAGCTTCGAATATCGGAATACTGATAGCATCAGGGCTTATCGCCGGCGAAGCTCTTATGGGGGTTCTTTTAGCTATTTTTGTAATCCTTGAAATAAAACTTCATGTTATAAGTGAAAATCCCTGGTTAAGTCTTGCTGTTTTTGCGGTAATTGGTTATATTTTGATTAGAATTCCTTACAATGCTGTTTTGAAAAAATCAGAATAGGGATTGTATAATTGAGGGCGAACGGCCGTTCGCCATTACAGGTCGGATTTGTAGGGGCGAACGACCGTTCGCCCCTACAAATGAACACGAAATCTTTATTTTCATTTATTGCAGAATTTAAATCAAATGTTAATAAAATAATCAAGAAACTTTATTTACGTTTTTGTTGTTAAAATTTAAAGAGTGAAATATGGTCAATGAATATAATATTTGTCCTGAATGCGGTGCAAAGATTGAAAAGTATAGGAATCCTATTCCTACTGTGGACATAATTATCGAGATAATAGAAGATGGTAATTTTAAGGGAATTGTATTAATATTCAGAAAAAATATTCCAAAGAAATGGGCATTCCCCGGAGGATTTGTTGATTACGGAGAAAGCCTCGAGACTGCCGCAGTAAGAGAAGCAAAAGAGGAAACCTCGCTCGAAGTAAATAATTTGAAGTTGTTTAATGCATATTCCGAACCGAACAGAGATCCACGCAAACATACTATTTCTAATGTATTTACTGCTCAGGCAGATGGTAATCCTGCTGCTGGGGACGATGCTGAAAAAGTCGGCATTTTTAATGAAGATAATTTTCCTCCTGATATGGCTTTTGACCATAAAAAAATATTAAAAGATTATTTTTTAAGTAGGGGGCAGGTTTGAAACCTGCCCTGAATAAGCATCATAGAGATTTAGGGTGGAATTCAATTCTGCCCGTACATTTTTTATCATTAAACACACAATGAAATTGAATTTTTTTGTGTATAATTAAGTATCGAAATGAACCGATTCAGAGAATTAATAAATAAATTGCGTAATAATAAGGATTATGAAGTCAGGAGGATAGATATAACTATTCCCCCGAAAAGTGAGGGGATATATATTTCACCGGAAAAAAAGAAACATATTCCTTATTTAAATATAGCATTATTTTTATTGACAGTATTTACTACACTCACAGCGGGAGCTCTGATGGAGGGTGCTGACCTGCTATCGGATTTTAGCGCAATAAAAAATGGAATCCCATTTTCATTTACTCTGATTACAATCTTAGGTTTTCATGAATTTGGTCATTTTATTGCATCCAGGCTTCACGGTGTAAAAGCAACTCTTCCATATTTTATACCGGCTCCACCCTTTCCTTTCATAATCGGCACATTCGGAGCTTTTATAAAAGTTAAATCCCCGATTTACGATAAAAAAACACTCCTCGATATTGGTGCTGCGGGACCTATCGCAGGATTCTTAATAGCAGTTCCTTCCATTATATGGGGACTTCAGATTTCCGAGGTAAAAGAAGTAATACCAGGTCAGGGTATCGTTCTTGGCGATAGTCTATTGTTATATATTTTAGAAAAAATAATATACGGCAATATCCCCCAAGGTTATGACATTCATCTTAGTTCGGTCGCATTCGCAGGATTTATCGGTCTTCTTGTTACTGCTTTTAATCTTTTACCTGTCGGACAGCTTGACGGCGGGCATATCTCTTATGCTCTGTTTGGAAAAAAACAAAAAATAATAACTATCGCTGTTTTTGTCTCATTAATTTTGCTTTCTTTCTTCTGGCTTGGATGGCTGTTTTGGGCTTTTTTAATTTATATGATAGGATTTAAACATCCTCCTACTGCTGATGATTTTGTTGTTATTGACAAAAAAAGAAAGATTGTCGGTTACATTTGTATATGTATTTTTATATTATGCTTTACCCCAATTCCCTTCTCAATTTGATTCATTTTTAATATTCCATTAAAAAAAAAGTTTGATATTGTTGTTTGTTTTTTTTAATTTAGTAAATTAAACATTAACCGCCCATTAATCGGTGACTATAATATACCGGGTTTTTTTAATAAATTGCTGTTAGCATTAAGATAAGTTACTGATTTATTTAGTATTCTATTGATAATTTATGTCACATTAATAAATGTTAAATCTTATTTTTTTCGAAACTGACAGCTTATAACCGAAAGTTAAAAACTAATATTAGTCATAGTTTATATTAAATATGTAAATAAACAAATCAAAAATTTTTTATTTTAACAAATTATGAAACCATATTTAAAAGCACATTTTTATAATATATTTTTATTTTTTCTTATCTTTACTTTTGTATTTACTGAAACGATGAAGTGTGGAGATATTGAGTTCTATGAAAATAGAGATTACAATATTTTTCCTGAAGGTTGCGGATTTTCAAATGTTTCAGCTTTTAGAGAAGTTATAGACCTGAACGGAATTTGGGAATATAGAAAAAAATCTGATTCGGAATTTAAAGAAGCTTTTCTACCAAGCTGCTATGATTATAAAGGTAAATTAATTTTTAAGAAGGAGTTTAATGTTGATTCTACCTTTGCCGGCAAGTTTATAAAATTGTTTTTGTATGGCATTAATTATAGTAGCTCAATAAAAATTAACGACCGGCTGATTGGAAATAATGTTGGTGGATATTCTTCATTTTCGTTTGAGATACCGGACAATATCATTAAGATAGCTGAAAAAAATATAATAGAGATAGAGGTTGACAACAGATTAAATTTTAGTAAGACAATACCTATAAAACAGCAGGTTTATGGTTGGAAAAATTATGGAGGTATATTCAGAGAAATTTTTATTGTTGGCTTTCCGAGAGTTTGCATCGATGAAGTAGATGTAGATTATGATTTTTCTGACATATTGAAAAACTGCCGGAACAGTGTAAAAATAAATATAAAAAATTTTAATAGATTAATCCCGGGTACTGATAAAGAGGATGTTAAGTTTGCTGAGAATATTGCTGAAATTGGTTATGGGATTGAACTATATAATCCTGACGATAATTCATTAATCTTAAAAATTGATTCTAAGAATGAAGTCCTAAAAATCCATAGAAGAGGTATTGGAGAAGTAAAGTTTGAAATAAGAGATGTTCAACTTTGGAATATTGACACACCCAAACAATATGAACTTCGTGTATATATAACAAAAAACAAACTTAAAATTGATGAGGAGAGGATTTTAATCGGATATAGAGATATAAAAATTGATAACGGTGATATTTATGTAAATAACAAAAAAGTAAAACTCTGGGGAATATTATATCAGGAAGATTATCCCGGACTTGGTTCTGCACTGAACTGGAATATTATTGAACAAGACATCCTAAAGATAAAAAATTTGGGATTTAGCCTCGTTCAGAGTTATTATCCCTTACATCCCTATTTTCATGAGCTATGCGATAAGCACGGGATTTTTATTATAGAAGGTCTGCCTATATGGAATGTTCCCGCTGTCTGTTTTGAAAATGCGGTTTTTAATGAACTTAGTATTAATTATATAAAAAGGATAATTAAAAATTACAATAAATATGCTTCAGTAATAGCATGGGGAATCGGAGGAGAATTTGAATCCTCAGATATTTCTGCGATTAATTATGTTAAAAAAACAGTTGAAGTTATAAAAAGTCTTGATTCAAGGTTTTCTTTTCTCTCAACAAAAATAATTGAAGATGAAAAATGTGCTGAGTTTATTGATTTGCCGGGCATAAATTTATATACTCATTCTCCTGAAGTTATGGATAGGAAATTAATAACATGGAAAAAGAAATTTCCGGATAAACCGTTAATAGTTTCACGATATGGTGTTGACTTTTTATCTTTAGGCTTTAATGAGGAGATTGGTTCAACTTTAATGGATTATCAAGCTTCAATTCTAAAAAGCTTTTATGAAAGAATAGTTTCTAATCCCGACATAGATATTAGTATATTATGGAGTTATTCTGACTGGAAAGTAGAAAAACCTATGAATATTGTTCCACCCGGGTTAGACCAATATCTTTACTTAATCGGATTAACAGATTACAATAGAAATGAAAGAATTTCATACAGAATGATAAAATCATTAAAAACGGAAGGAAAACCTCTGTCCATTTTTTCGGGGAGTTTTAAAAGCGACGAGCCTTATGAATACCAGATTATTGGATTTATATTAATCGTATTATTAATCTTTCCATATAAGAAAAACAGAAAATTTTCCGAGAATTTGAGAAGAGCACTGTTTTATCCAAAAGGTTTTTTTCGGGATGTTATTCAAGCCAGGATTCTTTCTTCAGGTCAGATTATTTTCCTTGGAATTCTATTATCAGTTATCTTTTCAGTAATTTTATCATCAATTTTTTACTTTTTCAGGTTTAGTAAGGAGTTTGATTATTTCATTTCTCAATTTATTTTGAATGACATAATAAAAGAGATAATTGGCAGGCTTACATGGGAACCACTTCATTTTATTTTATATTTTTCTATTTTATATTTTTTCTTTATTTTCGTAGTTTCGGGTTTAGTTTATATATGGGGTATTTTTCAAAAACAAAGTCTTCCTTTCAGAAGTGCTGCACATGTGGTCTTCTGGTCAGGCGCTATTAATTTATTCCTTATTCCCCTGGCAATGATTTTATATCCGGCATTACAGTATAAAGGTTTCTTTGTTTTTATCCTGATAATCCTATTTTTATTTTTTGTTTGGAATATTATAAGACTGATAAGTATAATAAGTATATCATACAGGGTTCGAATAAGCAAGGTTATAATTACATTTAGTTTAACTGCTTTTGTAGCAATAATAATCATTTCTTTATATTTTCATAGTAATTATAATACCTATGATTTTTTAAAGTTTTTTGTTAATATTTACAATTAACGATTAGAAAATTTACGATTTACGATTTTCATACTTTATGCTTGGCAAGGTGTTCTTCAACTCGCCATTTTTTTTAAGAGTTAGTATCTTTTTTGAGATTTACTCAAGTACCTTAGGATGAATAAAATCGTAAATCGTAAACCGTAAATCATAAATCATAAATCGTAATGGCGTGATATGTATCTATCGAAATTAAAATTATTTGGATTTAAATCCTTTCCAAATAAATCGGATATAAGTTTTGATGATGGAATTACATGTATAGTTGGTCCTAACGGGTGCGGCAAAACTAATGTGGTTGATGCCATCAGGTGGGTACTTGGAGAACAAAAGATTGCCAGTCTTCGGGGTGAGAAAATGGAGAATGTAATATTTAACGGTTCTGATGCTAAAAAGCCACTTGGAATGGCTGAGGTGACCATTGTTATAAATAATGATAAAAATATTTTACCGATTGAATATTCTGATGTTGAAATAAAAAGAAGAATCTATCGTTCCGGTGAAAGCGAATATTACTTAAATAATTCCCATTGCAGACTTAAGGATATAACAAATCTTTTTATGGATACGGGAATGGGATCGGACGCATATTCTGTGATAGAGTTGAAAATGGTTGAAGAAATACTTAGTGAAAGGTTAGAGGATAGAAGAAAATTATTTGAAGTTGCTGCCGGAATAACAAAATTTAAAAAGAGAAGAAACGAAACATTTAATAAATTAGAAGATACAAGACAAGACCTTTTTAGAGTGAATGACATTATCATCGAGGTAGAAAGAAAGGTTAATACATTAAGAAGGCAGGCTGCAAAAGTAAGAAAATATCAAAGATTGAAAGAGGACCTTAAAACAAAAGAGAATGAGATTTATAGGAGTAACCTTTTTAATATCCGTTCAAGGAAAAAACCTCTATTAGAAAACATCTATGAGTTGAAAAATCAGCAATCCATCGATGAAGGTAAACTTGCAAAAGATGAAGCCGCTGTTGAAAAATTAAGGGCTGATTTAACTGTTCTTGACAACAAATTAGACAATGTCCAGAGAGAATATAACAATATAATCGATACCTTAAATAATGTGCAAATGGATTTAGCAATATCAAAAGAAAAGAAAAATGCTCTAAATGAAAATATAAAAAAAATTGAAACTAAAGAATTAGAAATCAATGATGGAATTGCTAATAATGAAATTAGAAGAAGAGAAAATAAAGGAAAATTAAGTATTCTTTCTGAAAAGACCAATGAACTTAAAACAAATGTAGAAAAATCTGAGAAGACTCTTAATCTTTTCTACAAGGATTATTATGAACAAAAAAATAAATTGTCAACTGCTCAAAGTAAAATAGTTGAATTGATTAAGAAACACTCGGAGAAAAGCAGGAATCTGGATAAAATTCTTTCTGATTTGAAACAGAGGAAAGAAAAGATAAGTACGATGACCAAAGAGAGTAAATGGATAAAAGAAAGACTCCTGAATAAAGAACAGATACAAGAAAGTTTGATTAGTGAAAATATAAAGATTGAAGATTTTCTTAAAGAGAAGATTTCCGAACGTTCTAAGATGCAAAGTGATGTGGAAGCGAAAAAGGGTATGGCGACAGAATTAAAAGAAAAAATTAATAATATGAATAATCAAATTGAAATTGATAAAAAACGGATCGAATTTCTCTATCAAATAATTTCTGAAAAGGGGAAATTATCCGGTGGTACGGAGTATCTTTTGAGAAATAAAGATTCTGTCGATGGATTTCTTGGAACAATCGGTGAATTAATAGAAACAGAAGAAAAATTTCAGAAGGCTATAATGTCTGCCTTAAACCGAACTTCTAATTTTCTTGTTTTTGACAAAGCGGAAAACGCTTTCAAAGCAATTAGACTAATATCGGAAAAAACCAGTGGAGGGTTTGACATAATACCCTTGGATAGGATTAATAAAATCGACTTAAATATGGAAAGAAAAGAAGATGTTTCTGATAAAAATATTGTCGGCTGGGCAAATGATATTGTAAAATGTGATGAACAGATAAAAAAAGTTGTAGATTTTCTTTTATCTGATATATTAATTACAAAAGATAATATGATAGAAGAAAGTTTTTGGGAGATTGTAAATGGAACCAGGGCAAGTGTTGTCGATCTTTCAGGAACGATGATAGAAAACTCCGGAATTGTACATTCCATAGGTGAATATAAGGGAGATGAAGTAAATATTAAACTTGCTGAAATAGAAAAGATAAAAACAAAAATAGAAAAGACTGAAGAAGATATAAAGGAACTTGAAAATATTAAGACAAATTATTTGAAAGAAGTAGAAGATATTCTTGAAAGGCTGAACCTAATAAGCTATGAGATTTCAAATTCTGAGAAGAGACACAGAGAAATTGGGAATGAAATATCCGTTAGTGAATTCGACGTAAAAAAGGATAAAGAACAATTAGCAAGGATGGAAAAAGAGCGGCGGCAGCTTGAAATTTTCAAGCTCGATAAAGACACATTTGAAAACCAAAAAACCGAATTAAAAATGTTAAAAGAGGAGCAAATCAGGCTCCAGATTGAGATCGAGCAGTTGAAACTTCAAGATGAACAGCTCGAAGAAAAAAGAAAAAAACTTGAAAACTCACTAAACGAAGAAAACTTGAGGTTAGTAAAATTTCAGGAAGAATTTAAAAGAATAGAAATAGATTATCAAAGAAATGTTGAGCTTGATGAAGAATATAATAAAAGAATTCATACTGGAAAAGAGACAATTTTGAAAATAAGTAAAGACATTAAGGACTGGGAAGAAAAAGTTTATATGCATCAAGAGAAAATTGATGAATTAGCTATAATAAAAACTGAATTTGAAGAAAAAATAAATAATATGAGAGGTAAACAAGCGAATCTTAAGAATGAATTATTCGAGGATGAAAGGATTTTAAAGGAGAGGAGATTTCACAGTACTAAAAGGGCGAATGAAATTTTTGAATCGGAAGTAGAGCTGACAAAGCTTGAGCAGGAAGAGAAATTATTAATGGAGAAAATTGGCAGCGAAGGTTCAGATATTACTGAATCCGATATATTAGGAGAAACAGAAATTGAAATCAAGAACAAAACTATTGAAGCATTACAAGGAAAATTGGAAACTATTGGTCAGATAAACTTTGCTGCTGTAGATGAATATCAGGAAGAAAAGGAAAGATACGATAATTTAGTATATCAGAGAAACGATATTATTAATGCGGAAAAAACCTTAATAGAGACAATTCAAAAAATAAACAAGACTGCCCGGGAAAAGTTTACGGAAACATTTGAAAAAATAAGAACGAATTTTATAGATATTTACACAATGTTTTTTGAAGATGGTAAAGCAGATTTAGTTTTGTCTGAGGATTCTGATCCTCTCGAAGCAAAAATCAGAGTTGTTTCAAAACCATCCGGTAAAAAACTTGATTTTATATCTCTTCTTTCTGCCGGAGAAAAGGCGTTAACTGCAATTGCGATACTTATGGCTATATATAAAGTTAAACCGAGCCCGTTTTGCGTATTGGACGAAGTTGATGCTCCACTCGATGATTCAAATATTGTAAGATTTTTAAATGTGCTGAAAATTTTTTCCAAAAATACTCAATTTATCGTTGTTACTCATAACAAAAAAACTATGAGGGCAGCCAATTATGTTTATGGAATTACAATGGAAGAAAGCGGAGTATCGAAAATTGTTTCCACTAAATTTGAGTAATCATTAATTAGGATTGAGTTTAGGAACTAATTAGAAAAAGTTTTGGTTGTTTATATACATATATTTTTTGAAATCTTTGATATAAGCAAAAGTAAGAGCGAATGTTAAAGAATTGAAAAATAATTCATAAATGGAGGTAAATATTAAATGGCTTTACAATTGACGGATGATAATTTTCAGGAAAAAGTATTGGAATCGGATTCCCCGGTACTTGTTGATTTCTGGGCAGAGTGGTGCTCCCCTTGTTTGATGCTTGCACCTATTGTAGATGAAATAAGTAATGAGTATAAAGATAAGATTAAAGTTGGCAAACTTAATGTTGATAATAATCCAAATACAGCTGTAAAATATGGAATTAGAAGTATCCCATGCCTTCTTTTCTTTAAAGACGGGAAAGTAGAAGAACAAATAGTCGGGTTTCAGCCGAAAAAAAATATTATTACAAAGTTAAAGTTATAAATATTTAGTGTTACTTTAAAATAATTTTCAGCTATTAAATATTAGTTTTAGTAGTCCTGCAAATATTTTAGATTTCGATAGTTGATTTATCAAGGTTTACAAAGCCAAATAATTTACTGAATGTTTTTTCTTCCCATTTCGAACAACTACCTATCGTATCTATAATTTTCATCGCATTTAAATATTCTTTACAGTGTGGATTGTAGTTTCCGTCGCGATAAAAATGTTTGCAGGTTTTACAATTTTTAATATGAATTCTAAACATAATTCCTCGTATTAAAAGTCTGCAATTAATAGTCTCTATAGTTTATATCGGCATTTGATCACAATAATATTAAATTATCTTACGTAAGGATGTTTTAGGTTCTCCGGTAAATTATAAAGCAATAATAATACCACATTTTCATAATCCTATTACCTAATGCCTTAAATAATTATAATTTTTAGATTAAGCAATATTCTCCGGCTTGATTCTCACCAGAAATTTTAGATTACTTATAATAAACAGTCATAATTTCCATATTAATGGGGAAAATATCTCACATTGGATTGAACTTAATTATAAAGAATAATTGAAAAGAAGTTTAAAAAATCAATATATTTTGAAACTTTTTGTGAAAAAAAATGTAAAACTATGTAAAGAATGTAATTTCATTGTTTATTAATATGTTAGGTTCTTAGAGAAATGTTAGATGTTTTTGAGAAAGTAAGTAACATCATTTCTGAGTTTGAAATTGGTGTATTGCTTATAGGGAAAGACAGAAGAATCTCGTGGGCAAATGATTATATTTTAAAGAAATATAAATCAGAAGGAGGTATAATTGGTGAAGATTGTGGGATTATATTAAGATTTGCCAAAGAGTGTGAGAAGATTTTGGATTCTTCTTTTGTCTCAAGTGAAATTGACAGGATTGTCACACCCTGGAAATCAAAGGATAACCAAATTGAATACTGCAGGAATATATTTATTCCAATAAGAGATGGCAGTAAAAGTGTAGAACAGGTTCTTTGGTTAGTAATAAATCTCACTAAGCGTGAAAAGTCAGCATTTGAAGTTATTGAACTGAACAAATTTCTTTCTAATGTCGTTCATAATTCGGCAGATGCAATTATTAGCCTTGATCGAGATGGAAAGATAAAGAGCTGGAACAAAGGAGCTGAGACAATTTTCGAATATAAGTCGGGAGAAGTAATAGGGAAAAAACTCGATTTTTTATTTCCTAAAAAGCTAATCAAAGAGGGAGAATTAGAATGGATTGAAAAAGTCGTTTTAGAGAAAGACGCTATTGTTAATTATGAAACTGAGAGAGTAACAAAATCCGGAAGAGTAATTATTGCGGGAATTACGCGAACACTTTTGAAAAATGAAAGGAATGAAATAATAGGCAGTTCTATAATAATAAAAGATATTACCGACAGGAAAAAAATAGAGGAAGAATTAAAAAACACAATTGAAGAATTGTCGAAGCTAAATCAGATAGCGGAATTAATTCACGGTACTCACGATATAAATGAGATTTTAAATTTAATGCTCACCGGTGTCACTGCAGGAGAGGGATTCAGATTTAACAGGGCATTTCTTTTTCTTTATAATGAAGATAAAAAACTCCTTGAAGGCAGGAATGCAATTGGACCCTCAAATCCCGAAGAAGCAGGAAAAATATGGTCTTCACTTATAATCTCAAAATCTTTAAAAGACATATTAAACCTTTATAAAGACAATGTTGATAAAACAGATATAGAGACTAAAAGATTGGTACAAAACATAAAAATAGATATTTCAAGTAGTGACAATGTTCTTATAAAGTCTTTTAATTCCGGTCAGCATTATATTATAGAAAAGGAAAAGACATTTGACACAGAAACTTTGAATTTATTAAAAAGATTCAATACTGATCATTTTATTGTGATTCCATTAATCGGAAGAAAAAGCTCAATCGGTGTACTTGTTGTGGATAATGCAATCTCAAAAAAGAGAATACACGAGGAAGAAATCGGTCTGTTGCGTTTGTTTGCACATCAGTCAAGCCTTGCGATTGAGAATGCAAAACTCTACAACAGTCTTGAAGAAAAACTAAATCTTCTTGGAAAGGCATATTATGACCTTGAAAGCAGCCAAAAAAAGTTAATGCAGATGGAGAGATTAGCAGCAGTCGGGGAGGTAACGGCTAAAGTTGCTCATGAAATCCGAAATCCTTTAGTTTCATTAGGCGGATTTGCAAGGATTCTTAAGAGAGAACTTGCAAATAGTGATTTTAATTTAGACTATATTAATGTGATTATTGACGAGGTTAACAGGTTAGAAAATATTCTTACTGATATTGTAAATTTTGCTAAACCTAAGGATATTTCCGATAAAAAAAATAATAATTTAAATAATACTATTGAAAAAACAATTAAAATAATGGACGAAGAATTTAATTCTAATGATATAATACTTGAAAAATACCTTGCTGCAAAACTGCCGGAATTATATTATGACGATTGGGAAATTTCCCAGGTTTTTCTAAATTTATTCAGGAATGCGATTCAAGCTATGCCGTCAGGTGGAAAGTTGACTGTAAGAAGTTATTTATCTGACGGTCTTGTTAAGGTTGATATAGAAGATACAGGAAATGGTATTCCGGGGAATATGATACAGGAAATTTTCAACCCGTTTTTTACTACAAAATCAAAAGGTATGGGGCTTGGACTTTCTATCTGTAAACAAATTTTGTCTAATCATAACTGTGGTGTTAATATTAAAAGTGAATTAGAAATTGGAACCACCTTTATACTTAATTTTTCTTCCAATAAAAAATAAGTTTAATAAAATATCTTTTTATTAAAAAGGGAGGTATTAAAATTGTCAAAATTATTAATAGTAGAAGATGAAAAAAACCTTAGAACACTTTATGAAAAAGAGTTCGAAAAGGAAGGATATGAAGTTTTTATTACCTCTTGTGCCGAGGAGGCAATAGATGCAGCGGAGAAAGTCTCACCAGACCTTGTTATAATGGATATTAGAATGCAAAAGATGAATGGAATAGAGGCAATGAAAAAGATTTTAAATAATAATAAGGATCTGCCGATAATAATTAATTCCGCATATTCAAGCTATATGGATGATTTTATGAGCTGGGCTGCAAAAGCATATATTATAAAATCTTCCGATCTTACCGAATTGAAATCTAAAGTGAAAGAATATATCGATGCATGAGAATTTAGTGCGAAGAACATAAAATTGCTTTCTTGTACTTTATGGTCTCAGTGCTTTTAAATAGCTAAAAATTGCCACAAATTGAAAAATAAGCATTGCTTATAATTACTGAAATTGCTTAATTTCTAATCATCTTTTTATGAAGTGTATAATTTTAATAAATTCTTAAATAATTTTAAAGATCTATAAAAATTATAACTTCTAAATAATTATCATAAATTTAGAAAAAAGTCAAAATAGCTGAAACTATATGTTGAAACATCGGAATTTGCAGAATTATTTCTTACAAGTTTGGAAAATTACGATAAGAATTATTTTAAAAGAGGTCGAGCTATCGATGACTGGAAAATGAGTCTTAAATATAGAGAATTGTACAAAAAGGATAATAAAGTTAAATATATAAGAATTGAATTCTTTACAAATAATTGGAAATGGAAATGATATTAATTATATTTACATGTTTAAAAACAAAAATAAGGAATTGAAATGCTAACAAATTATACAGCTAAATATACAAAAATAAGTTCAGGTTACATGGGACAAATTATCGAATGGCCCGAAGTTATCACCGAAGGGAAAACAATTGATGAATGTAGAGAAATGCTCAAAGATGCTTTAAATGAAATGATTACAGCATACAGACAGCAAAAAAAAGAAATACCGGTTGGAGGTGGAATCTTAGAGCAACTCCCTGTTGAGGTACAGGATGTCGGTTAAAAGACATGAATTAATAAAAGATTTAAAAGAAAATGGTTTTTATCTTTTAAGAGAAGGAGCAAAGCATTCTATATATACTAACGATATAAAAACAATCCCTATTAAAAGGCACAGAAATATTGACAGAATTACAGCTAACGAATTATGCAAACAAGCTGGGATAAAACCGAAATTTTAATTAGATAAGCAATAAAAGGTAGTGTCAAAAATATTATGAAAAAATGAAAATAAAAAATGTGGTTACATACAATAAAAAAGTAGGAGAAATAATGATGTTAAAAATGAAACCAACATTTTTAGGTGAAAACTGGGGTTTGGAGAACGAAACTGCAAAAGAACTGTATTATATAATTGTTGAACCATTAAGAGAAGAAAAGGGAATCACTGATGCCCATAATCATTTGAGTGCAAGGCAAATAGTTGAAAATGAAAATTTTCCGGATATATTTACAGCAATGGTTCTCGATACTGACGAAAGATGGACTAACCGTGACCATTACATCACCCAGCAAGCTGCTAAAAAAGGTGTTCCTCTTTCTTATCTTCTGGATGATGAAGTATCTAATTATGATAAGTGGAAAGCAATTGCAGGTATTTTTCCGGAATTTGCCGGCAACCATATTTATACCTGGGCACATCTTGAATTAAAGAGGATATTGGGTATCGAAGAAATTATTAATAAAGAGACTTGCGGAATTATATGGGAAAAATCTAATGAAGTATTAAGCCGGGATAAAATGAAACCGCAGGCATTGTTGAAAAGTATGAAAGCAAAGGTTCTTTGTACAACAGATGACCCTCTCGATGACCTCGAATATCATAAACGAGCAAAAGCGGATATTCCGGAAATTATGATTCTGCCAACATTCAGACCGGATAAAGCGATGAATATTTTCTCCGAAATGTGGCGGGAATACGTTACTGAATTATGTGAAAAAACAGAAAATAATAAAACATTAGATGGTTTATTAAATGCTTTAGCAGAAAGGCACGACTACTTTTCACAACAAGGATGTGCTGCAAGTGACCATGGTATTTACCAACCGTACGGTTTAGATGTAAAAGATTCAAGGGCAAAAGATATTTTTAGTAAAGTTTATGATAGAAAAGAAAAGCCTTCAAAAGAAGAGATAAAAGATTTCATTTCGTTTATGATGCACAAATTATGTGAGATGAATCAGGAAAAAGGGTGGATAACACAAATTCATTTTGGCGCAGTAAGAGATGTAAATCCACATACCCTTAAAATAAGCGGTCCTGACAGCGGGGGGGATTGTTCTACGAGTAATATTGAAGTTGTTGAGAATTTAAATCCCCTTTTAGGAAGATTTTGTTCCGGTAAGGAAGGAGAAAATGACTTAACGATAGTTTTATATTGTGTGGACCCAAATCATTATTCAATTATCTTAACATTAAACAGGGTTTTCCCGAGCTTAAAGTGGGGTGTTCCCTGGTGGTTTAACGATACTACTTTCGGAATGGAAAACCATCTTAATTATATGATGCAGGCTGAGTCATATTCTAATTGTGCCGGAATGGTTTGTGACGGAAGAAAGATTCTTTCATTAGGTCCAAGGCATGAAGTTTATGCCAGGGCTGTTTGTAATGTAATCGGCGGTTTGGTTGAAAAAGGAATAATACCTGAACAACTTACTACTAAAATTGTTGAGGAGCTTTGTTATAATAATCAAGTTGAACTGTTCGGCTTTAATAGATAAGTTTTAAACCATAATTTGATGTAAAAATTACACTATTAAAGTAGAGGAGTTAATTATCTTCTTCTACATCCTTTTCTTCATAAGATAAACACCGGCAAGTTCGTTCTGTTTCGACCTCTAAGAAGGGCTGCCAGTTAGAACACAAATTATTTAATGGATTATTATAAACACAGGTATTATCAAAACAAATCAATTCTATTTCTTGAACCATTTTTTATTGGGGTTATTATAAATAATAAATATTAATTATTTGTTATTAAATATACTAAATTATAATTAAAAAGTCAATAAATTATTTAACTAAATATAAAAATATGAAAATTTTTGTTGACAAATTCATAAAAAAGTATTATTTTATATAACATGGGATTAGGAGTAAAAATAAAAACTTTAAGAAAAAAAGAAAATTTAACTCTTCAGGAATTAGCTGATAAAGCCCGGCTCTATAAGTCCAACATAAGTGATATTGAAAATGAAAAAAGGTTTAAACCTAACATAAAAACTCTTGAAAAGATAGCGAAAGCACTTAATTGTGAAGTTGGTGACTTTTTTGAAAGGTCTATTGATAGAGAAGAAGAGATGACAAAAGGATTACGAGACCTTCTTGCGGATGAAAAGCTAATAACTCTGCTGAAAATCACCAATGATGAATTAGAATGGATGAAAACCATTAGATTCAGGATCGATCATATACCCACTAAGGATACTTACATCGATATTCTTTATACATATAGAAAAATAGAGAAGAAGGTAGAGTAATTTCAATTTTTCCAACATCTTAAAGCATTTAAAATAATATCTTTAAAAAATTGTTATTGTTATTTAACAGTTTATAATATATTATTTTGTAAGATCTACTCGATAATTTTCTTGAAAAAAGTTTTTGTTGAAAATTCTTGACAAGTAATCTTTATATTATTATCTTAAATAAGATAAGTGTATATTGATGATACGGCAAAAAGTGGATTCCCGCTTTTTCGCCAGAGGCGGACACGGGAATGACAGAAAGTTGCGTAAGTTTAAAATTTACAATATAATTAGTTGTTAAAAATTAATGTTAAGATTAATACTTATTACTTTTTGCAGCTTCATCATATATTAATAAATATAAATAATGAGGGGGTATGTCTGTTAGTTTAAATATTAATCCCCAGAAATCATTTCGATTTGTCAAAGTGTTTACTAGTATAGTATCCAGTAAAACTAATACAAAAATAGATTCCAAATTAAGTCAAATGAAGAAATTCTCAAAAGAATCAATTCCAACTCCTAAGGAAATTAAAAACGTTGCGATTAAATCAAAAATACAAATACAGAAAAATATAACTCCACAGGACAGATTTATCGATATAATGGTATGACGAATTGGAAACAAAAAAAATATTAATAATTTTATATGTTATTGTTGGTTTCGGTGCGATTTTTCTTTGTGGTAGAATGATTAACAGTATTAATAGAATAGCTCCTAAGAATATTGTTCATTTTATTGATGATAGTGGATATATAATGTCTGAGCCTGATGACAAAAGCATAAAACTTTTGGAATTGGAAAAAGGTGATAAACTTGAATTGGTGGTGAAGGAGAATGGATGGTGCAAAGTGATAAATGGTCCTTATGAAGGCTTTGTTAGAACGAGTTCAATTTCTAATATTAAATAAATAAACAGTCAGCACTATTTTTTATTTATAAGGTTGTCTTTATAAGAAAACAAGACAACCTTTTTTTTATGAAAAAACATTTATTCTTTTTAATTTGGAAATTTTTATTGAATTAATAATTTAAGTCAAAATGGAAAATACAAAGCAAGTTATAATTGTGGCAGGTCCTACAAGTGTTGGAAAAACCGAATTGTCATTAATTTTGGCAGAAAGGATAAACGGTGAAATTATTTCTGCGGATTCAAGGCAGTTATACAAAGAGATGGATATTGGAACTGATAAACCCTCAGAAAAAATAAGAAACAGGGTAAAGCACTATATGATAGATATAGTTGACCCTGATGAAACTTACAATGCCGGAAGGTACAGCAGGGAGTCAAGAGAGATAATTGAAAAAATATTTTCTAAAGGAAAATATCCTATAGTTGTGGGGGGAGCAGGATTATATATTAGGGCATTGATAGATGGGATTTTCCCAGAAATTAAAAAGGATTATAATGTCAAGAAAAGACTTAGAGACAAAATAAAACATGAAGGAACAGAAAAGTTATACAGGTATTTAGAAGAAATAGATGGGGAAAGCGCATCTCGTTTAAGCCCAAATGATTCACAGAGAATTGTTAGAGCAGTTGAAGTATTTGAAGTTACCGGAAAACCCATATCAGAGTACTTAGATATTGAATGTACTCCACTTAAGCATAATCTTTTATTTATCGGTCTTAATAGAGACCGTGCAGAACTGTACGAAAGAATTGAAAGACGAGTGGATTCTATGTTTGAGCGGGGATTTGTAGATGAAGTAATTAAATTAAGAGATAAAGGATATCATAGAGATTTGGACTCTATGAGAGCAGTGGGTTATAGAGAGATATATATGTATCTGGACGAAGAGATTACTTTAGATGAAGCTATTCGTATTATAAAGCAAAAATCAAGAAATTATGCTAAAAGACAGCTTACCTGGTTTAATAAAGATAAAAGAATTAAATGGTTTGATTTTTCAAAAAATGGAAAAAATCAAAATATAGTCGAATCAATTATAAAAATAACCGATAAACATTTTTAAAATTAAAAAAATATTTGCAAATAATAAAAATATTGTTTAAATATATATATTATTTCACAGAATCAATATAGTTAATTAAGGGAAAAAAATGATTAACACCGAAGATAACTCGCTTACAAATTATCAGGAACAAGCTGAAGCTTTTTCAGAAAATTTTATCACAAAATTAAAAGAAGATGAGATAGAAGAAGGAGATATATCTAAAACTGTACTGATGACACAATCTGTGATTGACGGAAATTATAGCGTTGACGAGATCAGGGATGAATTGAAACAATACGATACAGAAGGAACAGTAAAAGAAAATCTATATGTTATTTACGCAAATAGTATTATTGAACAGCTTGGCGAAAAGGCATCAAAACTGAGAATGAGAAGTCAGAGAAGCATCTCTGCATCAAAGCTTGCGACGAAAAAAGCTGCAAAGGCTGATGAGAAAGGAAAAACTAAAAGCAGAACAAAAAAAACAGAGGAAGATGATCAATTTAAAGTTAAAAAAATGAGTCTTGAAGAAATGGGAGAAGAAATGGCACAGCGGGAAGAGGAAGAAGAAGAACTTAAGAAGAAAAGAAAAGAAGAAGACATAGAGGTAGAAGAAGAGAGAAAGAAACATTCCGATGCATATCAGGGAGCCTTTAATTTATACTCTGACTATATTGAATTAAAAGGTAAAGAATTAAACGGTATCGATTCGCTTGTAAATGATATAAAAAGACTGGGGAAAAACGATTTAAGCATAAGACAAATGGCAATTGACAAGATTATCTCTGATAGTAATATTCATCTGGCATATTATCCTCTTGTAGCAAGTCTAAAGGATAAGGTAATTATCCATAAAGTAATTGAGGCATTAGGAAAGGTTGGAGATTTCAGAGTAATTGATGTTCTTATAAATATTTTTATGGAGAATTATGGAGAGAAGGGTTCGGCTGTTAGGGGAATCACTTCAAGAGCTGTTGGAGATATTGTAAAAATTTTCAACAGCCGTGAAAAGCATCTGGGAACAAAAAAGATTTTTAGGATTATAAAGGCAGAGAGTTTCGAAAAAAAGCTTTCATCTATAATACCTAATTTTAACAAGGATATTAGAAATGCCAATATGAAAAAACATTATTATTCTAACGACTGTCTTCAATGGTTGTTATTATTAAGTAATAAATTAATTGAGCTGAAGAAGAAAAAGGTCAAAGCTGCGTTTGTAAAATTAAGTTTAACAACTCCCTTATCGAAGATGCTCGATGAAACTTCAAAGGAAATTGAAGCTGCTCTCAAAGGTTAAGTTTGCTGGCAATGTAAACACTGACAGAGCCGCTTAATGTATTAATTCAATATTTCTTAATATAAGGGGGGCACATTTTGGTAAAAAATGGTCTTATCTATAAAAATGACGACATAAAAAATGTTTTATATTGTTTTGTGGAAGGCATTTAATATCGAAATGTCGCAGCCGACTTTTATTCGTATTTCCTCTTGTCTTCCGTTTCTCCGCGTCTCAGTTTCAAAATTCTTAATCTTCAAGAAATTTTTCCGCATCCAAAGCCGCCATACATCCGGTACCTGCCGCCGTTATTGCCTGCCTGTAAACCTTATCGACTACGTCGCCTGCCGCAAAAACTCCTTCCACGCTGGTTTGCGTCCCGTTTCGTGTTAAGATATATCCCTTCACATCCATTTCAACTTTATCTTTAAATACTTTTGTATTCGGGCTGTGTCCTATCGCCATAAACACGCCATCATATTTCTTCTCATAAACTTCATTAGTTTTTACATTTTTTATCCTGACACCGCTGACACCGCTCTCTTTATCACCGAGAATTTCTTCAATAACAGAATCCCACAAAAAATCTATTTTTTCATTTTTAAATGCTTTCTCCTGCATAATTTTTGAAGCCCGAAGCTTGTCCCTTCTGTGTATTACGGTCACTTTAGAGGCAAACTTTGTCAGAAAGGTCGATTCCTCAATAGCGGAATCTCCGCCACCTGCAACAAGAACCTCCTTACCTTTGTAAAAGAATCCGTCACAGGTAGCGCACGCTGATACTCCATAACCCATCAATCTTTTCTCGGATTCAATTCCTAATAACCGGGCAGATGCGCCCGATGCAATAATTACCGAATCTGCCTTATAAACTTCTTCATTTACTGTAATACTGAACGGTCTTGAAGAAAAATCAACATTTTCAACCTCTCCGGATATAAACTTTGTCCCAAATCTTTCAGCTTGTTCTCTCATCTCCGCCATCAGTTGAGGTCCAATTATTCCTTTAGAAAATCCCGGATAATTTTCAACTTCTGTTGTTATTGTAAGCTGACCGCCGGGCTGGTTTCCCTCTATCAAAAGTGGATTTAAATCTGCCCTTGCAGTATAAATCGCAGCAGTTAAACCCGCAGGACCCGAACCGATTATTGAAACCTTGTAAGATTTTTCTTCCATAATTTTTTTTAAAGCAAGGGACAAAGGCACGATGAAAAAAAGCTTTTAAACAAATGAGCATGCTCACTTGTTTAAAACTAAATCCTTATGCTCCTTCCGAGTGCAACGAATTATGAAAATAATAGTAACCTAACTCGTCGTTGAACCCGAATAGGGGGAAAACGCCGTTTGCCCCCTACATCTCTGGAACTTTGTGCCCCTGTGCCTTTGTGCCTCTGTGCCTTTCTTTTTTAAGCATTTTAACAATCTTGTTCTTCAACTTTGATGGGGATAATCCCACAAAATCCAACAGTTTTTCTCTCGAACCATGAGTAATAAATTCGTCTTTTATGCCAAATTGATATATATTATTATTATATCCCTGCCCTTCCAAGTATTGTGAAATAATACTTCCAAATCCACCGGTAATTGAATTTTCTTCTAAAGTGATAATATGCTTATAACTTTCAGAAAGTTCAGAAAGCATTTTTTTATCAAAAGGCTTGGCGAATCGACAGTTTATAACTCCCGCCGATATTGCTTCCTTTGTTAATAATTCTGCCGTTTTTACGGCGGTTTCCACCATCGAGCCTATTGCTAATAAAACCACTTCCTCACCATCGCATATTTTTTCCCAGGAACTTATCTCGATTAATTTCGGAATGTGATAGGGGTCATAATTTAGTGCATTGCCCTTAGGATACCTTATAGCAAAAGGAAGTTTATCCTGATTGACTGCTGTGTAAAGAAGGTCCGCAAGTTCATTACCATCTTTTGGTGCGGAAATAATAATATTTGGAGAAATATTCAAATACGATATATCGTAACATCCGTGATGTGTTGGACCGTCCTCACCTGATAGACCTGCCCTGTCTATGGCAAAAACTACAGGAAGCGACTGCAATGCGACATCGTGTATAATCTGGTCATACGCTCTCTGCAAAAAAGTAGAATAAATTGCTACAACAGGTCTAAGACCTTCTGTACAAAGTCCTGCTGAGAATGTAACTGCATGAGCCTCGGCTATACCAACATCAAAAAATCTTTCAGGGAATCTGCTTTTAAAGGATGTAAGATTTGTTCCTTCTTCCATTGCAGCAGTTATTGCACAAACCTTATCATTTTTTTTGGCAAGTTCGACAATTGCATCACCAAAAATCTTTGAATAAGATGGTCCGTTATTATTCTTTACTAATCCATTACCATTATAAACCGGAGCTACACCATGGTATTTGCAGGGGTCCTCTTCTGCAAAGCTGTCACCTTTTCCTTTTTGAGTCAGCACATGAATAAGAATAGGACCCTTCATTTTTTTTGATCTGGTGAAAAATGATATTAACTCATCGATGTTATGCCCGTCTAAAGGACCAATATATTTAAATCCAAGGTCTTCGAACCACATTCCTGGAACTATAAGACGTTTCATGCTTTCTTCGATTCTTTGAACCAGTAGTCTAATCTTGTCTGTAACCTTCGGAATTTTACCGGTAAGGTCCCAAACTTCATTTTTAATCCTGTTGAACAATGGATTTGTTTTCAGGTCCGTAAGATAGTATGACATAGCCCCTACATTAGGAGAAATTGACATTCTGTTATCATTTAATATAACAGTTATATCTTTTTGCAGCATTCCGGCATTATTAAGCCCCTCGAATGATAATCCACCTGTCATCCCTCCATCTCCAACTACAGCAACTACTTTATATTTATCATTTCTAAGGTCTCTTGCAGAGGCAATTCCGATGGCAGAAGATATAGCGGTACTCGCATGCCCTGCTCCGAAAACATCATAATCACTCTCATCTCTCTTCAAATATCCGCTTATCCCGCCCCACTGCCGGATTGTCTCAAGTGCGGCTCTTCTGCCGGTAATAATTTTATGAACGTATCCCTGATGTCCTACATCCCAGACAATTTTATCTAACGGAGTATCATAAACATAATGAAGTGCCACAGTTAATTCCACTACACCCAAACTTGGTGCAAAGTGTCCACCTATAGATGGAATAACCGAAATAAGATATTCTCTTATCTCCGAACATAACTTTTCCAATTCTTCAATACTCAGATGTTTGAGATCTGAGGGGCTATCGATATTTGCTAAAATTTTCATAGGAAGGTCTTATTAAATTTAAAATTAACTTTTCCATAAATTAAGTAATATTTTACTATTTTTCAAGCTAAATATTTAATCACAAATTGTATTTATTATCCGGCTGCAATTTGTTATTAGCCATCAGTTTTACAAAAGAATTATTTAGTTATTTTAAATATTTTGAAAGTCAAATTATGGTTCTAATTCCATGATTTCAAATTTCTGATGTTTGCAGGATTAATATAAATTTTCACTGTTATTATGAAACTATTGTTAATATACAAATTACGCAATTAATATTAGAAAGAAGATTTTAATTCATCAGATTTTTGAGGGCTAAAATAAAAAACTTGAGGATTAATGAAATTTATACAAAAATCCGGTTGAAAATAAATATTTACTGTAATAAAGTTTTCTGAATCTCGATTCATTCCTGCGCCACTCCATTCTAACTTCAAAATCAATATTTTCATTGATGCTTTTCGAAACTTCTACAATACTCCTGTTATCCTGTTCTTTATCTTCATCTAAGTCAACAATAATAAAGATTTCACCCGGATCTTTATATCTTTTTAATCCAATATCGAAATACAATTTAAACATATATGTTCTAAATATCTTTCTACCTAAAATCATGCTCAATTTTTCTTCAACAAAGGAGAATCCGTAGCTATTGGATAGATTATTTCTATATAATAATACAGCCTGAATTAGAAATTTTTTGAAATACTGGAGGTTAACTCCCATTTCATTCAATTTATCATTCTGAATTTCATCTTTATAATAAAAATTAGAATCATTTTTATTCTCAAAAGCATTTCTTTCATAATCCCTGGTACCGAATTTTGTAAAAACAGAAAAAGAAGTCCGGGAGTTGATTCTTCTTCTTATTGAGATTGAATATCTGGATTCTGAAAAATTGAAGAAATTATTATTCTTATAGTCTGTTTCATAGTTTTGATAATTTAAATCTAAATCTCCTAAAAACAAAATACTTTTAGGAATTGATATGAATCCTTCGCCAAAAAACGAATTGTTATCTCTGATATTTGCATCGTATTTATCAAAGAATAATATACCGTTAATTCCAACAAGTATTTTATTTGGGAGTAATTTGGATACATAACCTTCCATATTGCTTATAAACCGGTTTTCTCTTTCATAAACAGAATATATCCTTAATCCTCCATTCATATTAATTTTGTAATAAGTTTTGCTCGGAAGAAAGCCTGATGCTTCAAAGTTTGAAAATACTTTTAATGCCTTATCTGAAATCCCATTATTGTAATCCTCACCAATATTGTTATCAATTTCACCGCTAACTTTCAACCTGGATTTCAGTTTCAAAAAAGAATTTTCACCAAAAATTGAATCCGAAAGAAAAATCATGCACAGAAAACAAAAAATTAATTTTCCTGAAAATTTTTGTTTTTTCATAATGATTTCTCAAAATATATTTTTGTTAAAAATTTAATTTATATATAGAACCTTGTTAAGAATCAAATAATTGAACCACGAAGTACACGAAGAAAGATAATATTATTATTAGCATTTTGGCTAAACGCTAATAGCTATTTATAATAATATTCCGTCTTTTTTAAATCTTCTGCAATCTGATAATACCTTTCTGCTTTATCTTCTATTTCGATTGCTTTATTTTCCAATTTTGAAATAATTTCATTATATTTTTCTACTAAATTATCAACAGTTTTATAAGAAAATTTGTCATCTTTAAATATCTCATATTCCTTAAAAAGCCTGAATAAATAATCCCTTCCGGTTTCATTTTGATTTCTGTTACCCCACATACTGCTGAAATTATTTAAATTTAAGTTATTATAAAACTCATCATATGTGCTTTCACCGGACTGCTTACTTAAACTTGTGCCTTCAAATCCTTTTTCTTTTTCACCGAAGAGATAAATTTCCTTAACAAATTCACCCATTTCAGCTCTTATCTCTTTTTCTTCCACTAATTCATCTTTTTTCTTCTTTAATATTGTTAAATTTTTTCTCAAATCTTCAGCTATGTCCATTAAAATATCAGCTTTTTCAGAAATCTCGTCAGGACCATCGAGAGGATTTAGCTCTACTTCGACAATTATCACCGAATTAAAAATTTCGTCTTCAATTTTCATCTGCCAGGCGGATTTTTCATCATACAGCTCTTTTACTATTCTTAAAGCTTTTTCACCCTTTATTTCCTGTTTTTTTAAGTCATTAACAGCTATCTTTATTTTTTTATTATACAGTTCGATAATTTCTTTAAGCGCCTTTTTATATTGATTCCTGACTTCCTCTATATTTCTATTCAACACTTTTATCCTATCTGAAAGTTCCTGCGACCGCTTTAATTTTTCTTCAAGTCTATATCTGTGCCAAATTGTTTTATTCTTGGAAATTTTCAATCCTTCAATCTCTTTAGCAAGTTTTTCAGAATCACTAATGAGGGGGGTATATTCTCTCTGAAATGCAAATAATTTTTTTTCGATAAGATTAATCTCATTTTCTTTATTTGAAATTTTGTTTTCCTGAAAAGAAAAAACCTTTTCATAAAAAGCTAATATTCCAAATGTTATTAGAATAAATAATGCTAAACTTCTCATTCTATCATCCTCAGATTTATAATAAATTATATTTTTCCATTTTATAATAAAGAGTACTTGTTTTAATACCTAACAATTTAGCTGCTTCGGTTTTATTATTTTCAGCATTTTTCATCGCCCTGCTTATAAGTTCAAATTCAAGTTTTGCAATATTTGAATTAAAATCCAAAGGTTTTAATTCGATTTTCATTATGGATTCCTCATTCTCATCTTCAAGAGATGGAATATCCTTAGTTGTAATAATCCCATTGTCACATAAAACTGCAGCTCGTTCAAGGACGTTTTCAAGTTCTCTGATATTACCGGGCCAATTATAATTCATAAAAATATTCAATATGTCCGGCTGTATTTTTAGGTTCGGTTTACCTAATTCGCTTTTAAGTTTTTCAATAAAATAATCAACAAGTTCCGGAATATCATCCATTCTATCCCTTAAAGGTGGTAGTTCAATTGGAATAATATGAAGTCTGTAAAACAGGTCTTCTCTAAAATTCTTTTTTTCTACTTCTTTTTTTAGATTTTTATTAGTTGCTGCAATTATCCTTACATCTACAATTATTGTTTTTTCACCGCCAACTCTTTCGAACTCCTTTTCCTGAAGGACTCTTAAGAGTTTTACTTGAACTTCAAGGGGCACCTCGCCTATTTCATCAAGAAATATACTACCGGTATGAGCAAGTTCAAACCTTCCTAATTTTTTACTTATAGCACCGGTAAAAGCACCCTTCTCGTGCCCGAATAGTTCACTTTCCAATATCCCTTTTGCAAGAGCACCACAGTTAACTTTCCTAAATGGTTTGTGTTTTCGTTTACTATTAAAATGAATGGCTCTTGCTACAAGTTCTTTCCCTGTTCCACTTTCGCCATAAATAAGAACTGAACTGTCAGTTGGAGCAATCTTTTGAATCTTTTGGAAAATCGATTCCATAATATCGGATTTCCCAATTATTTCTCTTGAGCTCTGATGTTCGCCAAGTTCTTCTCTTAAGTATTTGATTTCATCCTTAAATCTCAGGCGTTCTTTTCGTTCGTCAATCAGCTTCAGGGTTTTTTTTACCCTGACTTCAAGTTCTTCCATAGGAAACGGTTTAAATATAAATTCAGATGCGCCCAGTTTTTCAGCTTCCATCATAATCTCAGGTGTTCCGTATGCAGTTATAATAATAACTTCTGTTTCAATATATTTTGACTTTATATGTTTTAAAACTTCCAGACCGTTAATCGGTTCCATTTTATAGTCGGTTATTACAAGGTCGTGATGATACCTTTTAAAAAGGTCAATCCCTTTAGGTGCACCGGAGGCTTCATATACCCGGTATCCCATTTTTTTTAGAACCTGCGTAATCCCCAGACGCAGAGTATCATCATCTTCTATTATCAATATTGAAAACATATTTCAGTCGGCAAGCGGTAAAGTTAAAATAAATTTAATTCTTTTATTATTTTCTTCAGCAAGAGAAATTTTCCCGCCATTCTCATCGATAAGTTTTTTTACGATAGCAAGCCCGAGCCCGGTACCCTTTTCTCTTGTTGTTACAAACGGTTCGAAAATTTTTTTCCTGATATTATCCGGAATTTCCTCTCCTTCATCAACAATTTTTACAATAAGCTCTCCCTTTTTAGACCTTTCTTCAATCAAAATTGTTCCCCCGTTTGGCATAGCTTGTATAGAATTCTTTATTAAATTCATAAAAACCTGACTCAAATGAGATGGGTCAACGTTTATATAGTGTTTCGGCTGATTATCAATTAATCTCAAATAGACGTTGTTTTTGGACATCTCATCTTCGAGGAATGGTCTTATCTCTTCTATAGTATTTATTACCAGACAGGGTTTTTTGTCCGGAGATACCGGTTTAGCATATTCAAGAAATTTGTTAATAATATTCTTCAGCCTTCTGACTTCGGATATAATCTTTCTGACTTGTAGCTTTTTTTCATCATTCTCGGATAATTCTTTATCTATTAATCCTGCAAAGATTTCTATTCCTCCAAGAGGATTCTTAATTTCATGTGCAACACTTGCAAGCATCATCTTCATCTGATTGTCTCTCTCGATAATATTTTTTTTCATTTCCTCCATTGTTCTGCTCAAGAAACCGATTTCATCTTTTCTGCTTGTATCGATAGTAGAATGAAAATTGCCTTTTCCAATCTCTCTGGCATATCCAACAAGCTTTTTCAACGGCATGGTAATAGTTTTTGAGAAGAAAACAGCCGCTCCTGCTGCAAGTAACAGACAGATAATCCCAAGAACAGCCATTTTTTTCTTCAAATTTTTAATTAACTCCAAAAAAGTTGCACTTGCATCAACACCAACCGCTGCAACAACCTCATCATCAAGCATTATAGGAGCATATCCGGATTTGTATAACTTTCCATCCATTCCTTCAAAAAGAAATGAACTTGTGGTTCTACCCTTAAAAACCGCCGTGATTTCTGTTTCTTCAAATTTTAAATTATATAATCTCTCACCGATATTGTAATATTCATTAGAATCGAGAATATTTATCATTTGAGAATCAAAAATATAAATCCTCTTTACGCCTGTTTTGGATGTTAATATTTTTAGTTTCTTCAAGTTATTTTTGTATGTTCTTGTATTTTCATCTCCTTTTCTTAATGTAAGGATACCATAACCATCAATCTGTGAAGCAGCAGCAGCAGCAATCGACATCAAGGACAAACCAAGCTGATTTTCAAGTAATTGTTTCGTCTCCCAGTACATTAGCTGATTGTATAAAAAAAGGATTACCAATGTCGTGAAGATAAAAATTATTATTAATTTGGATTGAAGACCTATTTTCATTTCTCTTTTTTAATTTATTACATTTATATAATAATATAATCAAATAATTACACGATAGAAACAAAAAATATACATTTTTTAATTCCTTTTATTCAAAGTTTCTAAAAAAAATAAACTGCAATTTTAATGCCATTTAATGTATTTTAATAAAAAAAAATTGGAATTCTAATTCAAGAGCTTTCAAGCAGTTGTTTAAATAAATTCTGAAACAGGCTCAGGATTAAAATTTTTTAATATCTACTTTCAAAGTAAACAGCGACTATATAAGACAGTGCATACTTAATAAAATTGTGTGAATAATTTTGTGTGTCAGATTTTGCTTGATTTGAAACGGGAATTTAAATAAATTACAAAAAAAGAATAGAAAGGAATAAAAAACGTAATGAATAAATTAAATTTATTGATTGTGGTAGTACTTTTTTCATCATTACATTTTAATTATTCTTTTGCTTTTCAGGAAAAGCCCCCAACTTCCCGGACAAATTCTTCTGATACAACTAAAGTATCGAAAACCGATCAGGAAAATTTTGTTTTTATAGACCTGATAAAAGAAGGTAATCTTTATCTGGAAAATAAATATTATGATGATGCTATAAAGAAGTTCAAGCAGGCAAATGGGATTAAAGAATCTTCTAACGCATATATAGGTTTAGGAGTAGCTTATCTTCAAAAAGCTAAGGAATTTGACCGGATGATGACTACGCCTCTTCGTTCACTCAGCAAAATAAATAATTTTGAATCATCGGCAACAAACTTTTTGAAAGCACTAAGCATCGAACCCAAAAGTTTAGAAATTAGATATTTTCTCGCGGAAGCATTTATCCTTAGAAACCATCGCGAAACTTATGAACTCGCCGAACCTCTACTTGAGCAGGTAGTGAGCTTTGATAAAGGCTATAAAGATGCGCTGATTCTTTTGAGTGTAGTTTATCGAAACTTAAATAAACAAGACAAATCAAGGCAGGTTCTGACTGAATATTTGGAAGTAAAGGACGCAGATTCAAAAGCACTTTATCAACTTACTAAGTTAGCAATCGAAGAAAACAATTTGAGAGAAGCAGAAAAATATTTCATAATGTCTCTTGACAATCTAACAGATGAAGAAGCTATTTCTGAAATAATCGAAGATTTGGAAATCCTTTTTTCTGAAGAAGACCAGGCAGAATTTGAACTGGCAAAACACAAAGGCAGATTTTTAAAAAGGTTCTGGATAGAAAAAGACCCTGATCCTGAAACAAGGGTTAATGAAAGATTAATCGAGCATTTCAGAAGAATTAAATTTGCTGTAGAAAATTACACAACGATAAGTCTGCACGGCAAATATGATGATAGAGGAAAAACTTATATTAAATATGGGGAATCTGATAGCAGATTTGTTAGCGGTGGAGATATGAATATTTATTCAAATGAATCATGGATTTATTATTGGCAGGTTGGTGATTATAACGATGGATTGTTTTTTGATTTTGCTAACAAAGGCGGAAAAGGATTCGTTCTAATTAATGACTTAAGAGAAGCAACTTATGGGGAAGGTATGAATCCTTTAACATACCGCGACCTCTATGCAGAAAGGTCTTATCTTGACGAAAAACATTACGGTCGGGTAGCAAGAGTTAGAGATGAAATGTGGCTGCTGAATGAAATTATTGATTATGGAGACAGAAAGGAAATTATGCATCAAAGCGTTCCGGAAGAAGCTTTCATTTTTTATCCGGAAAGCAGTCCTTTGATTATAATGACCTCATCTGCTTCATTCAGAGGAAAAGAAGGGAAAACAAGATTTGAGCTGTATTATTCTTTCCTGCTCGATGAATTAAAATTTAAAAAGACAGAAAATCTCAGAACAACTGAAATTGAAGAGTTTGTTATCCTGAAAAACATAGATAATAATAGGATTTATCAAGATAGTCGAAACCTAAGCATCGAATATGATGAAGAAAAAGATTTAAAAAAAGATTTATTTATTGGACAGGTTAATATGGAAATTCCCTTCAAAAATGAAGATTACACAACCTTTCTTAGAGTTTATAATAAAGCAAATACTAAACTTGGCATTGTGTATCATCAGTTGATAGATAAGGATTATTCCGGCAATTCACTTATGATAAGCGATATTGAGTTTTCTTATGATATTAAACCCACTGTCCAGGATAATGAATTTACCAAAAACGGATTACAGATAATTCCGCACACCGGTGGAATATTGAATAAAGATGAAAATGTTTTTATATACTTTGAATTGTATAACATTACTCTCGATGATGATGGCGACGGAAGATACAGGATTGAATATATTGTTCGCAAAAGAATGACGAGTGATAAAGAAAAGGAAAAATATTTCAACATACTCGGAAAAGAAGTCATCAATAAAAGAAGTGGAAAAGAAGAGTCGATTACAATCTCAAGAATTGAAACAACAAAACAGAGTGATACGTTTAACTATCTTACAATAGAAATGAAGGGCCTTTCCGAAGGCTTGTACGACCTTACCATTAAAATTACCGATCTAATTTCACAGGAATCTACAGAATCAGAATACCCGTTCGTATTAGGTGAAAAGTAGTTTGTTTTAATAAAATATAAAAAGAACTATTTGTATGACAAAAATATTAAAGAAAACGATATTAGTAACTGCTTTTTCAATTAGTCTCGTTTTAAATGTCTTTGGTATGGAGTCAATCACTATAGATGAAGACACGCTGAATCAACATTTAAGCAGCAGCCAAGCCGCTAATGAATTTTTTCATAAAGGAGTAAAGCAGTACAAAAAAGGGTATATCGATTCTGCTATTGAATATCTGACAAAAGCAATTAATTTAGACAAAGAATTTGCCTATGCTCACTATATGCTTTCTGTTATTTTAGTAGAAAAAAATGATGAGCGTTCAAGAGTCTTTGCAGAAAGAGCTATAAAGATAGCTATTTTATTAAAACCAAAAGAAATCCTATATCATTATTATAAAAAGTTGATGAAGAAAAAAGAGATTAAAAACAATTTCGAAAAAAAGCCTTATTATCATAAGAGCTTAAATTCTGTGAAGACTGAGTTTAATCTGAAATTAAAACACGAATATAAAATGAAAATGGAATATTATAATAACATGGATAGTATAGTAAACCTCTAAAACTGGTGAATACTAATGAAGCGAACAACTCTTATCATTATTCTTTTACTAATGAACAGTTATTTTTGCGGGAAAAACATAAAAGACTCATCAGCGGATAACATAAAAAATGTCTCCATTGAAAAAAGTGTTATAGAAGAATATCGAATGCCAACAAATCCAATCTCTAAAGCAGAGATAACAAAAATACTGAAGAATCTCAAGAATCTTAAGCTGTCGTCAGTAAAACCCAACGAAATTGGTGTCATAGAGACAAATTTTGGAACAATAAAATTTAAGTTTTTTTCTAAAGATGCCCCCGTACATTGTGCTGTTTTTAAAATGCTTGCCCAGAACAGATTTTATAATGGAGTTACTTTTCATAGAGTAGTAAAGGGATTTATAATTCAAGGAGGCGATATTCTCACTCGTGATAATAATCCATATAATGATGGCACAGGGAATCCGGGAATCAGGATCCCGGAAGAATTTAATACTAAATCCCATAAAAGAGGAATTATTTCAGCTGCGCGGATGGAAAATAATAGAAACAGTGCAAGCGGTCAATTCTTCATTTGTCACGGAGATGCACCCTTTCTTGATCAGCGATATACAGTCTTCGGAGACGTATTGGAGGGTATGCATGTTGTTGATAGAATTGCACAAGTGCCTGTAAATCCAGAGGATAATAACAGACCAATTGAAGATGTAATAATGCAGCGTGTAAGAGTCATTAAAGAATAATTGAACCAATTTAAAAATTAAAATTTGTGTAAAGATTTAGTCGTATGAATCCATCATGTTTATTATGCCGCTCCTACGGAGCTCTATTTTTAAATGAATAATTTTTTCTATAAACATACCATCCCTACGGGATTATTTTTTAGCACCTTATCAAGTCTTTAGCTCCATAGGAGCGTTATGTTTATAGCAAATGAATTGGAAAAACAAATGAAGCTCCGCGTGTGCTGTGCATAGGAGCGATATAAT
>SDBU01001419.1_pt1 | contig 34184 bp, 30 predicted proteins | sample 2277071 | NCBI WGS metagenome assembly SDBU01 (sample SAMN10397929, study PRJNA504765) | marine sediment metagenome | isolation source: marine sediment core GS08_GC12, 126 cmbsf | place: Arctic Ocean: Gakkel Ridge, Loki's castle | collected 2008 | reverse complement strand
CAGGGTAGCTACCAGAAAAACAATCTCAAAGCCAAAAGTGGCAATGCCGGTGGCATAGACCAGACCAACGAGACCAATCATCATGAAGGCACTGTACACGGTAGCACTGAGGGTGAAGGCGCCAATAACACTGCCAATCATTCTGTTGGCTAGGAAGTATTCGGCTACCCCTTTACCCAATCTCTTTCTGGCTTGCCAAGAGATTATGGAGCCAAGGACAAACCAGATTGCAATGGCTAGATATATCCAAACTGGGTTCATTTCAATAGCTCCTTCCAGGATATAGCCATATAAATAGCAATATATATAATTGTCGCTACCGGGACTAACAAGAAGAAGGTAAAACCGCCGCTAAAGGTGGGAGTATTTTTAAGAACAGTAAATGGCGTAACAAAAGTCAATATTATTATCACAACAAAAGTCCAAAGTAGCTGTAATTCAGTTGCCTTCATTTTTGTCTCCTTATTTTAAAAATTTCCTCCCCTTTAATCTATCAGGATAAGTGACCTTTATGCTGTCTCAGTTTTGTGTGGCAAAGGATAGATAATTGTCCCTAGTATAATTATCTTCTATAAGGATTGTCAATGGATGTAAGTAAAGATAAGGTAGTCACACCTGCTCAAGGAGTGCCGATGCGGCAAAGCTATCGGTTTTCCTGCTACCCAAGAATTGACTCATCATGATTAAACTACTCAGAAATCGGGTAGCAAGAGGGCTGCAGGTAGTGTGATGCCTGCAGCCCTGGCGCTGGCCTCGAGTCCTTTCCCACTAACTGATTTCCCTAAAGCTAACTAACGAGTCAGCCGATGTAGGGGTGTTTTAACAAGGTTGTCCGAGGCAGCTAGTGCCTGACGCCGGTGGCTGAATAGAGGACGGCGCAGGAAAGAAGGAACATCCAGTTCCTCTTCACTCTTCATCCCTTTAAGCAGTTGGGTAAGCTCCTCATCTTGGTTAGCCCCGGGTAGTCCTAGCCGGGAAGTAAATCCAGTAGCGATTAGGGTAATCCTTACCTCTCTATCCATAGCCGGGTCGTGAGCTACCCCAAAGATGATGTTAGCCTCAGGGTCTACCGCTTGTTTAATAACCTCAGCGGCTTGATTAACCTCGTACAGGGTCAGGCTGGAACCACCAACAATATTGAATAGCACGCTCTTTGACCCCTCAATGGAAACATCTAGTAAGGGACTGGCTAGAGCTTCCTTGGCGGCATCTATAGCCCGATTTTGTGCTGATCCTCTGCCTACGGACATCCACGCCGGACCGGCGTCTCTCATCACTGCCTTGACATCGGCAAAGTCAAGGTTAATCAGCCCAGGGACGGTGATAACTTCAGCGATAGCCTGAACACCATGCCGTAGCACATCGTCAGCTAGCTTAAAGGCACTCTCCACACCCGTCTTCTGGTCACAGAGGTCAAGCAAGCGGTCGTTAGGGATGATAATCAGGGTATCAACCTTGCCCAAGAGCCGGAGAATGCCTTCATCGGCTACTTGGCAGCGGTGAGTGCCTTCAAAGGTAAACGGTTTGGTGACTACAGCAATGGTTAAGGCTCCACTTTGCTTGGCTATTTCAGCAATAAGTGGGGCAGCTCCAGTGCCAGTGCCACCACCCATTCCACTGGTGATAAACACCATGTCAGACCCGGAGATGATTTCTTGAAGTTCGTCTCGACTTTCCTCGGCAGCTCTGGCACCTCTCTGATGGTCACCACCGACACCCAATCCCTTGGTGAGCTTGTCACCAATCTGGATTCGAGTTGGGGCTTCGGTGATACTCAAGGCTTGAGCATCGGTATTCATGGCGATGAACTCCACGCCTTGAATTTCCTCTCGTACCATACGGGTAACGGCGTTACAGCCACCACCACCTAAGCCGATAACCTTAATCTTGGCTGGGTTGGGAACAAAGCTTGTTTTTGCCATCTCCTCCTCCTTTCCTTACCATTTTATTTTTGTTCCTTAGCGGAACAGTTTCTTAATTGCCGAAATGAAGTGTCGGATACCAAACCGGCGTTTTTGCTGCCAGGTCTGCATACCCTTGTGCTTGGCTCCCCAGAGCAGAAGACCAACACTGGTGGCATATGCCGGGTCATGAAGAATATCAGCAATACCGTAAATGTTGGTAGGTACACCTACCCTCACCGGAAGATGGAGTATGTCACGACCCAGTACTTCAATGCCGGAAAGGTTAGCACTACCGCCAGTGAGAACTAATCCACCGGGGACAAATGCTTCGTATTCGGAGCGTGGCATCTCTAGCAGGATGAGCCTTATGATTTCATCTATTCGAGCTCGGACGATGTCACACAGGTCTTGGTAGGAGACACCATGCCCATCTTCTGATATGGTGCTGGGGGTGTCTAGCTTACTTTCGTAAACCGGCATCACACTGCCGTACCTTTTCTTCATTTCCTCAGCGATATCAAATGGCAGTCCTAAACCAACAGCGATATCCCTGGTGAGTTGATAGCCGGCTACGGGTAAGATAGCGGTATGCCAGATGCTTCCATCCTTGAAGACAGCGATATCGGTAGTACCACCGCCGATGTCAGCCAGTATGATACCTACTTGTTTCTCATCTTCAGTCAATACCGCTTCACTGCTGGCTAAAGGCTCCAGGATGAGGTCGTCGATATCTATGCCAACACTACGAACGCACTTGATTAAGTTCTGGACGGAAGTTACGGCAGCAGTAATGATATGTGCCTCCACATCCAGCCTGAAGCCGTGCATGCCTACCGGATTCTTGACTCCCGTCTGACCATCAACGGTATAACCGCGAGGGATAATATGGAGCAGTTTTCTATCGCTTGGAACCTGGATACTTCGGGCACATTGAAGCACCCGCTTCAGGTCATCCCGGCGTACCAGCCGGTCATTACGAGTAATGGCTACTACCCCCCGATTATTCACCGAACTGACGTGTCTCCCGGTCACACCAATAAAGGCTGATTCTACTTTAAAGCCACTGGCTTGCTCGGCTTTTCTTACCGACTCATGAATTGCTTCTCTGGCTTCGTTGATGTTGACCACTAGGCCCTTGTGTAACCCTCTGGATGGAGCGACGCCTACCCCTATAACTCGGACGCCACCCTCTCCTTCGTGCATATCGGCTATGGTGGTGCATATTTTAGTAGTACCAACATCAATAGAAGTTAACAAAGTCCGTTTATCCATCTCCTCCCTCCTTTTTAGTTAGATTTTAATACCCTTCAGGTTATATGCTGTTTTCACATCTGCAAGCCCTCCTCTCTTTCTTTAGAACGCTTGGTTGGTCTGGAGTGCGGAAGTCTTTCGGAGCTTTTTTAATAGAACTGGTTTCCTCCACCCCCCAGCTTTAACATCCATGGCAAAACATAATTTTTCGGCGGTCTTATAGTGCTCGTCCTGAGTAGTAATATGCTCAGCGGCTCTCAATCTGGCACTACGGCTACGTGGGTTAAGTTTGGTCTCTGCAGGAGAGGGGGTAATCACTCTCTTGTTGACTAACCGCAGGCAGGCACTATGCCCACAGACGCAGACCGGGGCATTGGGATGACAAATACAATCCTTTGATTCTTGTTGCATAAACTGTTTCACTATGCGGTCTTCAAGAGAGTGATAGCTAATGACAACCAGTCTCCCTTCAAACCCGAGGAGATCAATCGCCTGTTCCAAAGCTGCTTTCAGGTGCTCAAGTTCCTGATTAACTACTATTCGTAGTGCCTGGAAGGTTCTGGTGGCTGGGTGAATCCGACCCCTTCTGCTCCCGATAGCCTGCTCTATAACTCGAGCCAGGTGACGAGTAGTCTCTATGGGTCGTTCCTGTATAATATAACGTGCTATTCGGCGGCTGTAGCTTTCCTCACCATATGTCCTGATGAGGTCGGCCAGTTCATCCTGGGAGAAAGTGTTGATGATGTTGGCAGCGGTAGTCTCTTGGCTGGGATCGAAACGCATGTCTAAGGGTGCATCGTGTTGAAAGCTGAAACCACGTCCGTGACTATTCAGTTGAAAGGAGGACAGTCCCAGGTCAAAGAGGATGCCGTGCACCGGAGAGAAGTCATATTTACGACAGATAGCCTGTAAATCAACGAAGTTTTCATTAATGAGAAGGATTGAATCCCTATAGGCTTCAAGCCTTGCCCTAGACATTTCTATGGCTTCAGGGTCGGCGTCAATGCCTAATAATTGTCCACCAGGTGAACTCTGCTCCAGGATAGCCGCCGCATGGCCTCCTGCTCCAAGGGTGCAATCAATGTAACGGCCGCCAGGCTGAACAGCCAGCGCCTCAATGGCCTCATTGAGCAGAACTGGAATATGGGTAGCTGCCGACATTCTTAGACTCATTAGCGCCTTTCCAAGCTTTCTATAATTTGCCAGGCTTGCTCCTGACTTCGAGCCTTCTCTTCCTCCCAGTGCACCTTGTTCCAGAGTTCAAGATAAGTATTAGCTCCGGCTACAATTACCTCATCTACCTCACCCACAATCTCAGCATGCTCTCGCAAGGGAGCCGGGAGGGCTATTCTACCTTGCCCATCAATATTGAGGCTGAAGGCAGTGGCAAAGATAGCCCGGTTTAATATTCTTAGTTTACTGGGGGTTACTGAAGCGGAAGTGAGCGAAGTGGCTATTTTTTTCCACTCAGCAAGGGGATAGGCGATAATGCATTTCTCAATCCCTGGCGTTAGTACCATTCCCAGCTTTAGTTCTCCACGGAACTTGGGAGGAATAGGTACTCTACCCTTCTCGTCAATCTTATATTCGAATTCGCCGAAAAACATTTCTCATCCTTCAGTTTTACCTACCACTTTTTACCACTATTTACCATTCTACAACACTTCCCCCCCCACATGTCAATACTTTTGGGGTAAATTTTCTAAAATCACTCGAATTTCCTATCTCTGACCAATACCTAAGTACTAGAAACTATTTAAGTCTTTCTGCGATATAAGGACAAAACGCCCCATTCCTTCTCTAAACAGCACTCTAATTTTGTTATCTCCCCCGTCTGTGGTAAAATAGACGAGTCAAAGTGATGGTGCTATGCTTAACTTCGGTATACTTACCATTAGTGATAAAGGGTGGCGTGGGCAGCGCTATGATGAGAGTGGCCAGGCTATCAGGGACAGGTTATCCCTTTTGGATAGTTATGTGGTTAGGTATGAAGTCGTCCCTGATGAAATGGATATTATTGCCAGTAAGCTTGCTGAGTGGGCAGATGAAGGCAGTGTGGATATTATTCTAACTACCGGTGGTACCGGACTCGGTCCACGTGATGTTACCCCGGAGGCGACCCTTTCCACAGTGGATAAGGTTGTGCCTGGCCTGGCAGAGGCGATGAGAGTGGTGACCTCTAATATGACCCCATTTGCCATTCTGAGCCGAGCTGTAGCTGGAATTAGAGGAAGGTGCCTCATTATCAACCTGCCAGGTAGCCCTAAGGCAGTTCGGGAGTGCCTTGAGGTAGTATTACCGGTCATTCCTCATGCTGTGGAAATTATCAAAGGCGAGGTAACCGAGCACAAAGCTGCGGAGGGTTAGGTTGATGCATATTGATATTTTGACACTGTTTCCGGAGATGTTCGATAGCCCGTTTGGCGCCAGCATTTTTCAACGGGCTATCGACCGCAAGCTGGTTAGTGTTAGTCTACATAATATCCGGGACTACACTCATGATAAACACCGCACCGTTGACGATTATGCTTACGGCGGTGGCCCTGGTATGATACTTAAACCTGAACCTATTTTTGAGGCGGTAGAGTCAGTAAAGTCGGAACAAGAGGCTGCTGACCAGGAGTCTAGTAGGCTGCCGGTTATTCTGCTTACCCCACAGGGTCGTCGTTTTTCACAGGAAATTGCCTGTGAGCTGTCAAAGTATAGCCGCCTAATTCTTATTTGTGGTCGCTATGAGGGAGTTGATGAACGGGTGCGTGAGCATCTGGTTACTGATGAGATTAGCATCGGTGATTACGTGCTTGGCGGTGGTGAGCTAGCTGCTATGGTGGTAGTAGATGCGGTGGTCAGACTACTGCCGGGGGTTCTTGGCTCAGAGGCTTCGGCAGCCGATGATTCTTATGTTACCGGGTTACTGGAATACCCTCAATATACCCGGCCTGAGGTATATCGAGAATGGTCAGTGCCTCAGGTTTTACTTTCGGGGAATCATGCTCAAATCGCTAAGTGGCGCCGTGAGCAGGCAATTCGGCGTACCTCGGAGCGTCGCCCCGAGCTATTAGATAAAGCTAACCTAAGCTTAGAGGAATGGCGGTTAGCTGACAATTTAAAGAATACCAGTTTATGGAGGAGTTTTACCTAATGGATATTGCATCACTAGTGGAAATTAAACCAAACCCTGATATTCCTCCTCTGGCCCCCGGTGATACGGTAAAAGTCAGCAGTAAGGTTGTGGAAGGGGACAGAGAGCGTATCCAGGTCTTCCAGGGGGTAGTAATCAAAATTCGACAGGGTGGAGTGGGAGCTAGCTTTACCGTGCGGCGTGTTACCTATGGAATAGGTGTTGAGCGTACCTTCCCCCTATATTCACCATCTGTGGAGAAGGTGGAGGTAGTGCGGCATGGAAAGGTACGCCGGGCTAAGCTTTATTACCTGCGTGGACTCAGTGCCAAGGCATCTCGCATTAAAGAAAAACGGGTAAGCAAGGAAAAGAAATCGAAGCAGGCTTAAGCGTAAGAAAACTCGTTGACCTGTTCAAGATAGATGCCGATGATTCTCCTCACTATTGATTACCCGGGTGGAGTAAAGGATGGGGTATGCCGAGGTTAGTGTCAATTCACCAATAGCCCAGCGCCGGACTTTTAGCTATGCTATACCCTCCGGTTTAAGTATTGATGTGGGACAGGCGGTGTGGGTTCCCTTTGGAGATAAGCTCCTTCAGGGAATCGTTCTGGAGCTAAGTGATTACCCCGCGGTTGAAGAGACTAGAGAGATAGCTGGCGTTATTGACCCCCACCCTCTACTGTCCCCGGCCCAGGTAGAGTTGGCCCGCTGGATAAGCGGGCATTATCTATCCCCCCTTTTTGAGGCGGTGGCTCTGATGCTACCGCCAGGCTTTGAGCGGAAGACAATTACTTTTATCTCTAGACCATCAACCACTCAGGAGCCAGATATGCCCTCTCTTACCCCGGGACAAAGGGATGTTATGGAATTAGTTCAGAGACAGGAGAAAATCAGCCTCAAGGAACTGGAGAAGGCATTAGGCAAAAAAAAAGCCCAGACTATCGTCTCACAGTTAGTAGGTCAAGGGCTGGTAGTTAGAAGCTATGAGCTTCAGCCGGTTAAAGTAAGACCGAAGATGGTACCTCACCTGAATCTAGCCGTTACGGCTGCTGAAGCCGGGCTTGAAGCCGCTGGGCTGCGTGAAAAAAGAGCTATCAAGCAGGCGGCTTTTCTCGACTTCTTAGCTCAGCAATCCGAACCAGTGTCCTTAGCCGAAGTTAGGCAGAGGATTAATTGTGATAAAGCGACGGCTGATGCTCTAGTTGGTAAGGGATTAGTCACAGTTCAGGACATTGAAGTAAAACGCGACCCACTTTCTTATCAGAGCATGACCCCTTCTTATCCGTTGACCCTTACCACTGCCCAGAGGTCAGCCCTTGGGTCTATCAAATCCAGCCTGCTAAAGGCACCGGGTGACGCTTTGCCACCTATTTTTCTACTTCATGGGGTTACCGGCAGTGGCAAGACCGAAATTTATCTCCAGGCTCTGGCTGAGGTGGTAAAACAGGGTAAACGAGGCATTGTTTTGGTTCCCGAGATTGCTCTTACGCCCCAGACTATAGAGCGCTTTGCCTCACGTTTTCCCTATAAGGTGGCTATCCTGCATAGTAAACTCTCCCTGGGTGAGCAATACGATGAGTGGCACCGCATAAGAAGTGGAGAATTTGATGTCGTTATCGGCTCCAGGAGTGCTATCTTTGCTCCACAACCTGACCTTGGTCTTATTGTTCTTGATGAGGAGCATGAATGGACCTATAAACAGTCTGATAGACCCTGCTACCATGCCCGTGATGTTGCCATAAAGCTGGCCGAGTTAACCGGGGCGGTGGTTATACTGGGCAGTGCCACCCCTGATGTGGAGACCTTTTACCACGCCCAGCGGGGAGACTATCAACTGCTACAGCTTCCGGAGCGGGTTACTCCCAGCGAGGGCTCGCCCCTGCCTCAGGTTGAGGTTGTAGATTTAAGGGATGAACTCAAAGCCGGCAATAGGAGCCTTTTTAGCCGCTCCTTATCACAGGCTATGACTGAATCCATAGCCAGTGGGGGGCAGGTAATTCTATTTCTTAATCGGAGGGGAGCCGCTACCTTTATTCAATGTCGCCGTTGTGGCTTTGTCCTCTGCTGTAAGCGTTGCGAGGTGGCTCTTACCTATCATTGGGCTGAGAATAGTCTGCTCTGTCATCGGTGCAATTACCGGACTGTAGTTCCTCAGGTTTGTCCTCGATGTCTGAGCCACCGAATAAAGTTTCTAGGCATCGGCACCCAGAAGTTGGAGCAGGAGACAGGTCAAGCCTTTCCCCAGGCAAGACTGCTCCGTTGGGATAGTGATGTTACGAGGGGGAAATATTCTCACCGGGAAATACTAGAAAAGTTCCGTGCCCACCAGGCTGACATTCTTATCGGCACGCAGATGGTTGCCAAAGGGCTGGATCTACCTCAGGTTACCCTGGTAGGGATAATCAGCGCTGATACTGGGCTGAACCTACCTGACTTTCGTGCCGGGGAGAGGGCATTTCAGCTGTTGTGCCAGGTGGCGGGGAGGGCAGGGCGTGGTATTTTAGGGGGAAAAGTTATTATTCAGACCTATACCCCGGAACACTACGCTATTCAGGAGGCAGCTAAATATGATTATGCCGCTTTCTACAGTAAGGAGATAGACTATCGCCGCCAACTTCATAATCCCCCCTTCAGCCGGCTGGCTTGCCTTACGTATAACCACACTAACGATGCTGTTTGCCGGCAGGAGGCAGAGAGAATGAAGCGTCGGCTTACTCAGGAAATAGACTCACGGGGAATAGCTGACATTAGCCTGATTGGACCAGCCCCGGCCTTTATCCATCGGCTACGGGGCAGGTTTCGCTGGCAAATTATCCTTCGTGGCTCCGAGCCTGCTACTCTTCTGTCGGAGCTACCTATTCCCCAGGGGTGGGCAGTAGATATTGACCCGGTAGGTCTGACATAGGTTTTACTGGGCACACCATCAAATGCATGGAATAATGCAATCTGGGATAGATGCATGATTGAGAAAATGAATGCTACAGGTTTAGTGGTAAAAGTATCTTTCAGCTTACCGTTTTGCCTATATATCAAGGATGATAACTACGAGGTTCAAATGCCATCATATATGGCCATAGTAAGTACCAAAAGAAAGAAGCAGGAACATATAGACCCACGGTTGGGGATTGAAGAAGCGACTACTGAATTAAAACATGACCGGCATGGTAGACTTCGTTATACAGATGTAGAAATAATGTTAGCTGGACAAGCAGTAATGGAGCGAGAGACCAAGAGGCGAATCAGAAACGGAGAGATGCAAGCTGAGGGACCAACTATTAAGATTTCCGTGGATGTTGAGGACTTAATATTAGAATACTCGCAGGCAGCACTGGAAGAGGGTATGGCCGTTGCAAATTACTTCATAACGGTTTATCGAGAGGTGACGCATGATTTCTATATTAAAGCATTTTCTAGGGATGACATATGTCGAGCCACAATTAATTGGTTCAGCGAGAACGAGTTTTTGGGTGGAGCTGAGCACATGAGTTTTGGCAAAGGTATGACATTGGAACCAGTGGGATTATTACCAGAGACCGACCAGCAGTTTAAGCAGCGATTGAAGGTATATGGTCTTCCGTCACTATATTCCGAGCTTGCCATGAATGCCCGCGACTATCTAGATGTCGGTAATTACCGTATGGCAGTTATTGAATGCCGAACATGCATTGAGGTTATTATTGGTCAGCTTTTAGGGGCCAATTTCTCTGAGCGTGGAATAAGTGTAGAGACGGTCAAGAGGCTCTTAAATGTGAGAAGGAGGGATGTTCAGACTATTGAAGATGCCTTGGAGAATGCTTCAATAAATAACAAACTAACAAAAGGCCTTAAGCATGTAATAGGAAAGAGTCTCGATGAGAATGTCGGCCTTTGGGGAAACTGGTTAAAAGCTAAGAATAATCGTGAACGAGCAGTACACAAGGGAACAGATGTCTCGGAATCAGATGCGAAAGACGCCATAGACACCCTCTCCGAAATCTTCGATTTTATTATAAAAAGTAAGGGAAAGTACGAATAAGTTCGCAAGCTTAAGCTAGAGGAAACTCAGCTATAAGTGCAGGACTTTTGACGGTAAAACTGATTACCTGGAGTCTCCTGTCATCGGTTTATCCTGGTGGAAGTTAGGACTGCAGTCTGACGAGGGATGATGCCAGTTGTCAACTCATCGGTAAAATAAAATAGGTCGTCCAACTTGTATTGCGGGAAGGCTTTTATAGCCCCAATGATAAATTTTTGATTGATGTGACGCTTACCTTCTCGCACCCGGTAAACCTGACTTACTGAGATTTCCATCGCCTGGGCTAACTCAGATAAGTTACGGTATCTGCCATCGCATAGTTCAAAAACCCTTGTCTTTATTATCATAACTGCCCCTCAGGATGCCAGATAGCTATATAATAGCAAAAAATATGACAGTTGTCAACCATTTTGCCTATGACTTTTTACTACTACAATTTAGCCCGTTTGGGCTATTTACGAGGCTACAACAAGAAGGTATTATGTAGTTGAGAAATTCTTGATAGAAGCTTGACATTTGCCATTTGGCAAATTATACTAATGATAGGAACTGATATGAACGAGAGTAGTAGAAGTAATCTGGGTGTGATACTCAAGCAGCAGCGACTCAGGGTGCCGTTGACATTACGGGAACTTACTGATTTGGCAGGTGTGTCGGCGTCTCATCTGGGTCGCATAGAGAGAGGAGAACGGTTCCCCTCGGCTTCCATCCTGCGGAGAATTGCTAAGCCTTTGGGTTTTGAGGAGGATGAGCTATTTACTTTAGCTGGTTACCTTTCTCCTCCATCGCCTGGCGTAGCTGAGGCGAGTCCGGGTTATGGTGGCCGGCAATTAGACCCCTATGTGGCTAAGGTGCTGGCTGAAGAACCGGTTGAGGTGCAGCGTGCCGTTCTTGGAATCCTCTCTATGTTAAAAAGTATTGCCAAAACCATGGATAGAGAAAACCAGTAACAATACTTCCAACAGTGTTCTCCCAAGCAGTGGTGAAAGGTTTCCTTCTAGAGCGAAATAGCTTCAGTAGTTACCTTCACCGAGCAGAGATTGTTTATCAGCCTCACCTCCTTAATCCCCCTCTCCTTGAAAAGGAGAGGGGGATTGGTTATTCAAGAGAGGCTTCACCTCTCTTGAACTTTCTTTTTAATCACCCCCCTTTAATTGAGAAAGGGAAGAGACTTTAGAGAGGGCTTCGCCTATCTTAAATTCTAAGTGCATAGTTGGGATTATTCACTGTCACACAATAAAGGTCGCTTGTTGAAGATAGTTTAAAGGGGTGTCAACCCCTTTAAAAAACATTTTCCCCTTCCTTTATTAAGGGAAGGGGGTCAGGGGGATAGGTTGCTAAACAACCTCAACCCTATCCCCTTGATAAATTACTGCTTTTGGGGTATAGTTTAGCTTTAGACGCATTAAAGGATGGACGAAGTTTGAAGTTACATCTTGAGCCTGAGACCTCATCACTATTGACCAAGGTAAGCAATTTTTTCACCGAGCAGGACATAAAGTCGTATCTTGTTGGTGGATTTGTGCGTGATGTGCTACTGGGAAGAGACACGGCTGATATTGATATTGCGGTTGCCGGAGATGCGCTGGAGGTTGCTCCTAAAGTGGCTACTGCTTTTGGTGGCAAGTATATTATGCTGGATGAGATAAATGGGGTAGGCAGGGTGGTTGTGGTTGGTGAAGGGGGGCGATGGGAACTTGATTTCTCCACATTTAGGGGCAGTATTGAGCAAGATTTGGAACGGCGTGATTTCACTATAGATGCCATGGCGGTTGACTTTAGACAGTTAGGGGAAGATTTTCGGCTGATAGACCCTTTTAGTGGTTTAAATGACCTTAATCAGGGCATGATTCGGGTGGTTTCTGAGACAGCTTTCCAATCGGATGCCGTCCGTTTATTGCGAGCAGTGCGTCTGGCGGCCGAGCTTGATTTTAGTATTGATACGCAGACCCAGTATCTGATTCGGCGCTACTGCCAGCATTTGACCGGGGTAGCTGGTGAGCGAGTAAGGGAAGAGCTACTTCGGCTGCTGGCGATGCCTCAAGCCGGGCAGTTCTTAGCCTACCTTGATGAGCTGGATTTACTCATGGTTATGATTCCAGAGCTAACTCAGACCAAGGGGGTGGTGCAGCCCAAGGAGCACTTCTGGGATGTTTTTAGCCATTCTATAAAGACGGTAGGTGCCACTAGCTTTCTACTCAGGCAAGGAACCTGGGAGGATGCCAGTGATGCTGTCTTGGCGGTTACCCCGTGGTCGGCAACACTGGCTCAGCACTTTGCGCTGGAGGTTAGCCATGGTAGCACCAGAGGGTCACTACTCAAACTGGCGGCACTTCTCCATGACATTGCTAAACCGCAGACTAAGACTATTGAAGCCGATGGACGAATGCGTTTTCTGGGGCACGCTAAGGAAGGAGCGGATGTGGCAGTCAATATTCTGGAAAGGCTCAGGTTTAGTGGTAAAGAGGTAAAGCTGGTGGAAACCATGGTGAGGCATCACTTGAGACCAATGCAGATGAGCAGTAACGGATTTCCCACCCACCGGGCTATCTATCGCTACTTCCGTGATACCGGTGAGGCTGGCATTGATATACTTTTCCTGAGTCTGGCTGACCATTTAGCTACCAGGGGTGTGCACCTGGACCCGGCTGCGTGGCGGGAGCATGCTCAATTAGTCGAGTATGTACTCTCTCAGCGTTTTCAGGAAGAAAGTGTAGTTATCCCGCCTAAACTGATTGACGGGTATGCCCTAATCAATACCTTTGGGCTTAGCCCGGGACCCAAAATTGGGGAACTTCTAGAGTTGGTGCGTGAGGCTCAAGCCTCGGGGGAGGTAACCACCGGTGAGGAGGCTTTGGCCTTCGTCCGTAAGCAGCTAGTAACTGGGGCAAGGAGCTAAATAGATATGCCCAGAAGAAATACAGTAACTTTTATTATAGTATTAGCCATCTTTGCCTTCGCCGTCAGTGCTCTCATCTATCCTCTGTTTGGCCGGGAGGCAATGCGGCTGGGGCTTGATTTGCAGGGTGGTATTCACATGGTTTACAAAGTTGACCTGTCCAACGTTGAACCGGGTGAGGAGGCTAACATTATCGATGGTGTAATCGCGGTTCTCAATAACCGAATCAACCCCCTGGGAGTAACTGAGCCAGTTATCCAGAAACAAGGTCAAGACCGTATAGTGCTTGAACTGCCGGGCTTAAGCATCACTGATAAAGAAAAGGAGCGACTCTCACGGGTGGCACTATTAGAGTTTGGGGAACTGGTCGCCGATGAAGAAGAGGCGAAGTGGGAGAATGAACTGGGCAGATGGAAACCAGCGACGGCAATAATTGATGGCAAGGAGAAGGAATTAACCAGCGCTTACTTTAAGGAGAATACCTATGTGACTCGGGATAATCTGGGCAGGATATTGTTAATTTTTGAATGGGATAAAGAAGGTAGCCGGTTATCTGAAGAAATTACTACTCGCCTGATAAATCAGCGTCTGGGAATATTTGAGGGCGATAACGCCCTCCTGGGGGACGACGGCAGGCCCATCGCGCCTTTTATCCGCAGCACTATTACAGATACAGGTCAGATTGAAGGCTTAAGCTTTAACGAGGCTGATAGTTTGTCTAAGCAATTGAATGCTGGCCGCCTGCCAGTGCCTCTTGAAATACTCTATGACCAGACTGTATCCCCTATGTTGGGAGCTGATTTCGTTGACAGGAGTGTTAAGGCGGGAGCGATTGGCATAATAATAGTGATGCTATTCATGATTATTTACTATCGTCTACAGGGAGCTCTCGCCAGTCTGGCGCTGATTTTCTACGGGGCATTGGTCTTGGCAATATTTAAGTTGATACCAGTCACCCTTACCCTAGCTGGGTTAGGTGGCTTTATCCTGTCCATAGGTATGGCAGTAGATGCTAATGTGCTTATCTTTGAGCGGATGAAGGAGGAATTTAGAACCGGACGAACACTGGGGGCGGCTATCGAGACTGGTTTTAACCGCGCCTGGACAGCTATCCGGGACGGCAACGTAACTACTCTTATCGTCTGCGCTGTCCTGTATTTCTTAGGTGGGACTATCGTTACCAGTGCTCCAGTGCAGGGGTTTGCTCTTACTTTGGGTATTGGTGTGGTGGTAAGCATGTTTACGGCCATTATGGTTACTCGGACGTTACTGCGTCTATTTGTTGGCACTTATTTAGGGCAACGGACATCACTATTCAGCGCCTATTTGGGAAGGAAATAATGTTTGATATTATCGGCAAAAGGTTCTGGTTTCTGCTTGTCTCAGGGGTAGTCATCCTTGTTGGTATTATTTCGCTGCTGGTCGTTGGTCTTCAGTCCGGGGTTGAGTTTAGTAGCGGCTCTATGATGACGGTGAGCTTTGAGCAGGAGGTAGAACAAGGTCAACTGAAGCAGGAATTGGCTAATTTAGGTTACTCTAATGCCATTATCCAGCGCACGGGAGAGGGTGATTTTATTATCCGCACCCGTGAGTTGAGTGGGGGGGATAAGACACAGTTAGAGGATGCTCTGGCAGCCAGGTTTGGCAATCTCACTGAGAACGAGTTTTACTCAGTATCGCCTATGGTAGCTTCGGAGACAGCCCGGAATGCGCTTTGGGCTGGATTTGGGGCCGCCATTGGCGTACTTGCCTATGTTACCTGGGCATTTCATAGGATGCCTAAACCTTTTCGCTATGGCATCTCCGCTATAGTAGCTTTGATACATGACGCCCTGGTGGCGCTGGGGATTTTCTCAGTTCTTGGTTGGTTACTAGACTGGGAGATTAACCTAGCGTTTGTTATCGGCATCCTGGCGGTTATTGGCTATAGTGTGAATAACACCGTGGTTGTCTTTGATAGAATCCGTGAGAATTTGAATCAGGGTGTAAGCCCCGATTTTGAAGTCGTGGTTAATAGTAGCCTGGTTGAGACCCTGGGTCGTTCCTTGAATACCAGTCTGACCACACTATTTGTGGTATTGGCTTTGCTATTCTTCATCGGGGTGTCAATCCAGAATTTCGCCATCGTCCTCCTGATTGGTATCATTGCCGGGACTTTTAGCTCAATCTGTATCGCCCCGGCGCTACTGGTGATTTGGGAGAAGAAGGAGTGGGGCAGGTTGATTCAGTGGTTACCCATATCTGCGATCAGGGGTAGAAACAGGTGATGGGTGATGTTTTCTACCAAGAGTGGTGCGACTAAGCTTGCCCTTATAGTTATCATCGGGCTGGTTACGCTCAAGATAGTGGTGGCGGTCATAACCGGGAGCATCAGCATTTTTGCTCAGGCAGCCGATAGTTTCCTTGACCTGTTTGCCATAATCATTACCTTCTTTGCTATTGGTGTGGCTATCAAACCCGCTGATAAGGAACACCCCTTCGGACACGGTAAAGTAGAGAATATCGCTGCTGTAGTTCAGGCGGTGCTGATTTTTACTGCCGGTGGCTTGATAATCTATTCCGCAGTGCGCCGGATAATATTAGGCACAACGATAGAGCTGACTGAAGCCGGGATAGGGGCAATGCTGGTTTCTATGATAGCCAGCATCTTTCTTTCCCGTCACTTACTCAAGGTATCGCGAGCTACAGATTCCGTAGTGCTGGAGGCAAATGCTCGTAACATTGCTGCCGATGTCTACTCGGCTGCGGGAGTTCTAGCGGGGCTGGTAGCTATACGCTTTACCGGACTCAATATTCTTGACCCTATCATTGCCCTAGTAGTAGCCTTATTTATTCTGAAAGCGGCTTATGATGTAACTCGGAAGTCGTTTGGCGGACTGATTGATGTTAGATTACCCCAGGCAGAAGAGGATGCCATAAAATCAAGCATTATGGAGCATGTTGGCGAGCTGGTCGGTTTTCATGCACTGCGTACTCGTAAGTCGGGGAACCAGCGCTACATTGACCTACATTTAGTAGTCCCTAAGAGGGCTAGTGTGGAAGAAGCGCACCGGATGTGTGACCACTTGGAGCAAGATATAAAGAATAGACTATCCCATATCAGTGTAACTATCCATGTTGAACCGTGCACTAACGAGTGTTACCAGTGTTCCATTTCCTGTACTCTCCGGGACAAGAAAGATTAAGGTAGCTTATGTATTTCTTTTATCGCCTTAATCAGAGGAGCAATGTTGGGCGCAGCCAATCTGCGCGGTGACTCGCCCAGAGGGTCTTCAATATTGCTGTTGCCCAGAAGCACTTCAAAGGTGGCTTTTACTGAGGCAGCTAGTGCAGTAAGATGGTAGCCACCCTCCAGGGTAAAAACCAGACGACCACTACATAGTTCATCAGCTAATCCCTTGATAATTTTTGTCATCTGGGCAAAGCCGGTAGTGGTTATCTGCATCATAGCCAGTCCATCAGCCCAATGGCAGTCGTAGCCAGCAGAGACTAGAATAATCTGAGGTTTGAAGCGTCTAACTACCGGTATGATGATTTCTTCAAAAACTGACAAGTATTCGGCATCGCCGCAGCCAGCCGGTAGCGGTACGTTAACTGTGGTTCCCTCAGCTATCCCGCTACCTGTTTCTTCAATGTATCCCGTCCCCGGGTAGAATGGGGATTCGTGGGTTGATGTGTAGAGAACCTGTGAGTTATCATAAAAGCTTTCCTGTGTTCCGTTACCATGGTGCACATCAAAATCAATAATGACGATGCGCTCCAGATTATATTTCTCCAGAGTATATTTAGTAGCAATAGCTACATTATTAAACAGGCAGAAGCCCCTGGCCTGGGCGGCGGTGGCATGGTGCCCCGGCGGTCTGACCAGGGCAAAGGCACTGGCTATCTCTCCCTGCATCACTGCCTCACTTGCCTTAATAACACCGCCAGCAGCGTAAAGGGCAGCTTCATAAGAATCAGGTGACATTACCGTATCAACATCAAGCCAACCACCCCCATTTTGTGCTACCTCCTGAATGTGCGAGATGTACTGCTTATGGTGTACTGGTGACAGTTCCTCAACGGAGGCAGCACGAGGTTTAATGGGTGTTAGTTGGTGGATAAGTTTAGTCTGCTCAAGGTACGAAATAATTGCCTCCAGCCGGCTGGCATTTTCTGGGTGCTGCCCGGTATCATGTTTGAGGTAGATAGGGTCATAGACATAGCCTACTTTCATTCTCTTTCTCCGCAGGATTAGCTTGGTTACGATAATAGCAGATGTGATGTCTGGTAGGCAACAGTGGTGATTGTTACTAAAAATTTCGAATGGCGAGAGTCTAAATTACCAATTGGATGCCTGATACCATAAACCAACCCCCAAAGCCGATAAGAAGCAGGCTACAGGCGATAAACAGCCCTTCGTGAAATTTCCTGCCCCAGAGCGAGCGTGTTTTGTAGACCATAATAGAAATAAATGAAAGCCAGACCAGGTCACACAGCCAGTGAACTATAATAAATATGGCCAACCCGGTGATGCCAAAATCGAGGAATCTCATAATAAGCATGCTGCCTATAGTCGCCCACCACAGCAGGAAGAACGGATTGAATACGCTGGTAAGGATGCCAGCCGTAAAGGCGCTGTAAGGCAAGTCCTTGCCTTTCTGAACTACCTTCGCTCGGGCACGAAACATGCTGATACCGAGCCAGATAATCATACCACCACCAAGTACACTCAGAACGAGTTGCACAACGGTATTCTGGAAGAATTGGGCGAAGCCAAAGTATATTAGCAGTATCAGGGGAACTTCTATCACGGCATGGCCCAGAGCTATCTGGGTGCCAGCCAGCGGAGACTTATAGCTTTTGGCTAGCGTTACCGCGGTCATGGGTCCGGGCATCATTACCCCGGAAAACGAAATTACGACGACGCTTGCTAAAATCGGAAGCATAACAGCACCTTGACTATTCTAGCATACCGATGGCTTGAGTTGATTACTTTAATGATTTATACTCTGAGTTAAGATGTCCTTAGATTTAACCAAGGTGGTGGTGCAGGTTGAAGGCATGGTAGCCAGGCTGAAGGCTGGTTTGGAAGAGAGACAGGAGCATCTTCAGAAGGCTCTGGATGTTTTGTCTAACCAAGCTGCTGACCTTGAACATCTGAAAAGAAAGATTGCCGCCAGTAAGACCACCTGGCTGGTAGCTGGTCTGGTTGATGGGCTTGACCAGCACTGCCAGGCAACGCCCCTTCCCTCGGAATTCACTGTCATCGCTACGGATGGTTCTCACATTGAGGTTGACCGTCACAGGTCAACCCGGTGCTTTCTAATAAATGTGGGTAGTGTTATTCTTCATTATGGTGCCCAATCCAGTGCTGTCCTGGATAGTTTTCCTGGGCTCTATTCTGGAGATGAAGACCTGGTTATTGCGCCCGCCGGGGTTAAGGGTCGGGAGCAACCGATAGAAGGGACGCTTTTGGGTATTAAGCGTAGTGTAGAGGAGTGCCACCGGTTGGCGGAAATAGCTGCCGGGCTGCCACCGGGCAGCTCAACCCTGGCACTACTTGATGGCTCACTTATTTTGTGGGGTCTGGAGGCTTACCCCGAATTTGTCACCGAGGCACTGCTGGATAGAGGTTTTATAAAATACCTTGATGATATAAGGAAGCTCAATAATGGACGGAGGGTGGCTCTGGCGAGCTATATTAGCTTTCCTCGCAGTACCGATGTCGTTAATGCCCTGCGGGTGGCTATTTGTCCTCATGAGCCAGCTGACTGTGACCGCCATTGCCCTGATAGGGCAAGGGACTGTGATGCAGTAGCTGGTGTGCAGGACCGGGAGCTATTCATAAATCTACTGGCTCAGGGAGAAAGGTCAGCACTGTTTATTAGCCCATCGAAAATAGTTGGCAGACACTATGGAGCGCACCATATCTATTTCTTCTATCTCAGGGTAGATGACGAGATAGCCAGGATTGAGGTTCCTCGGTGGGTGGCAATGGATGAAAACTTGCTTAATCTGACTCACACCCTGGTTCTGGAGCAGTGTCAGCGCGGTCACGGTTATCCCGTGGCGTTAAGTGAAGCCCATGAAAAGGCAGTGGTAACCAATGCCGATAAAGAGCAATTCTGGCAACTGGTAGAGTCATCCCTGGTGGATGAGAAACTACCCGGCCTTAGCTCTGCCAAGAGCCGGAGCAAAAGGACACGGTGGATTTAGATAGGATTTAATCCTGTAATGTCAGGGCGCGATTAGCTCTTGAAGTGAGGCAAGGTTATTCCCTTACCCCCGGTGGGTCTGAGGGTTGCCCAATAATTAGAAAGAAGAGAGCCCCCGAATTTCGGGGGCTCTCTGATTGTCTGGTTTTGGGTGTTACCCGTCGAACCGGACTAGACTGTTCGCCTGGTCCTGATTATCAGGACAATCACCGCAATTGCCAGAGCTGCACCAATACCAATGATAGTCCACAGCAGATAGGGTGGAATTGCTGGCGGTGCTTGTATCGGAGGAGGTACCGTCAGCGTTGCCTGTGGTTGTGTTGGTGGTGGTGGTGGTGGTGCCGGTGCCTTATCCATAGTAGTGAAGACACCAGTTCCCCACTCACTCTCACTGGTAGCGCTTACCGCTCTCACCTTCCAGTAGTAGGTGGAGGAGTATTCCAGCTCTGTCTCAGACGTGTAAACGGTAGTGGTTACTGTCTCGCTGGCAATGGCACTGGTGAAGTTGGAGTTATCTGCCAGCACGAACTCGTAGCCAGTAGCCCAGTCGGCCGCATTCCAGGCAAAGGTAGGCATCAGCGGCACATCGGAAGCACCATTGGCCGGTGACTCATTAACGCCACCAACAAACGGGTTCCACTGACCTTCAGTAAGAGCCGTGGTGAATACCCACTCGTCTGACCACTTGCTCATCACCGGGTCATCAGGCATTCCCCTGACTCTCCACCTCAGCTTTAATCCCTGGTACGCTGAGGCAACATCCCAGACTACACCGTCATCCGCATCATCTATGGTGTCAATAACCCAGGCGTCATCCGGGTCAAGGTCTCCCTGGTAGAGGATTTCCACCTGGTATGAACCAGCTTCATCCAGCTGCGTCCAGTGGAAGGCAACAGTGCCTTCCCTGCCGGAAGTGGAATTATTGGCTGGTGTGCGCAGTCTTACCGGCACGGCCAGCGTGTCCTCGTAGCTCCAGACTTCGGCCTCGGTAATATCAATGCCCCAGATGACAGTGCTGCCGCTGGTAAGAAACATGTTGGTCAGCTGGACAAGGGCATCAATTTCGGTATCTACCAGCTCAAACTCAGCATCGCCCAGCGGGTCAACAGAGCGCTGCATGCCGTCGTCGGTGCCATAGTCAAGTACGTAGAGCGTGCCGTCGTCAGCAACCGCTATGCCCGAAGCCTCAACCAGACCATCATCGGTCAAGGCATCCCATTCTGAGTCATCAAGTTCAAGTGCTTCCTCATTGACGTATATCCCGCCACCAGCAGCCGCGAAGATGGTGTTGTTGCTGCTGAAGTCCGGGTCAAAGGCGACGAAGGTATTGGCATTGTTAAGCGTGTCACCGCCCACCACCTCATCCCAGTCGTCACCAAGGTCCTCTGAGAGCCAGACCTCACCATTTTTAGTGCCAAGCAACAGGGTATCGTCGGTGTCAACATCTGGTGAGGCTACCAGGGACATGATATCAGGAGTGCCTATATCTTCGGTGTCCCATGCCCTTCGGCCGTATCTCGTAGTCTTGTGGATTTCGCCATTCTCGCCACCAACGATGATGGTATCATCGTCCAGTACCAGGAAGGCATCACTCCACGAGATATCATCCGGGTCGCGGACCAGGTCGTCCCAGGTCTGGCCGTTATCGGTTGAGCGGTATATGGGCTGAGTGCTCCACGGGAATTCGTCACTACCGGCAATGTACAGGACATCGTCGGACTCAGGCGATACCGCCACCAGGTCTATCATATCGTCACCGAATACGCCGCTTTCCCAGACCCTCTCCCAGTTAGTGCCGTCATTCCGCCACAGACTTGATGTCTCTCCGGCGTCGAAGTCGTCTCCGCCGTCGTTGTCGCTGAAGGTCACCATCCAGCCGGGGCTGCCCATGGCAACATCAGTTACCCAACCTATGTTGGTGTCAATCACGGAAATCTGATTCCAGGCGTCGCCGCCGTCATCGGTCATGGAGACTGCGCCTTCATCATCAGCATAGGTAGCAGACCAGGCTATGCCACTTTCATCAAAGTCATCGGCCATTACCACCAGGTTGGCGACCGGACTACCGTTGCCGCTTGGAACCTTGTCAGCGTCATCCCAGGAGTCGCCATCGTCGGTGGTGTAGTAGACCTGAGCGGGACCAGTTGACTCGATGGCACCAGCCACCATTGAGGTATATCCGAGGTCACCAATTATGTCCAGGCTCACGATGTCATCGTCAACCGAAAGGTCATAGGCAGAACCATCGACCACTCGGAAGACATCACCTAGTCCACCGAAACTCTCCTCAACGACACCGACAAACATCTCGTATTCGTCGTCAAAGTCAGCCACATAGACGATGTCGGAAGCCCAGATGGACTCAAAAGAAGTCGTATCGTCAATCTCAAGCTCGGCAACCTCATCCCAGGCACCAACCGAACCACCTATGTTACTCAAAACGGCGGTGTAATTGCCGCCATCAGTGGCTAAGACATCTACCTCGGTATCATCATCAAAGAAGGGTGAGGTGTTTACCGAGTAGATATCCAGGGTGGTATTAGCGCCACCATCATCTACTTCCAGGTCAATCCAGACCCTGGCAAAAGAAGCATCTTCCAGGAACCAGACTTCACCAGCATAGCCACCCCAGGTAGTAGTGCCAATGTAGACATAAGCCGTACCACTGGAGTAGCCAACGGCAATAGAGGTGATATCTCCGGTAATACTACTGATGCTGGCCTCACCTACCTCATCCCAGCTATCGCCGGCGTCCTCAGACCTCCACACCTCATTGGCAAAAGTAGCCACATACAGGACGTCAGCATCTTCGCTGGAGACGGCTATGTCTCTCACTTGGTCGTCAACGTCGTCCGCGTAGTCGGTTGCTGACCAGGTGCGGCCGCCGTCATCGGACATAAGCAGCGTCCAGTCACTGCCATCGTCGGCAGCGACATAGAGGTCGCCATTAATTGCCTGGGCCATTGGCCCGATTTCGGCTAAGGCTGGGCTCCAGAACCAGTCGCCGTCAGACCCCTCACTGGGGAAGTCAAACGGAGCATTTCCCTCTTCCCACTCATCAGTGTCCGGGCTAGCCGCTACGGGAACCGCCATGCCCAGGGAAAGGGAGATAGCCAGCACTAGCGTCAGGCCTATGCCCAAAATTCTATGTATTTTCTTTTTCATCGATCTATTATTTTCCTCCTTTACAGGATATCCTTACATCTCCACAAAAGGGTATAAAACCTACTATCCCCTCTTTTATTAGTGGAGACAAGGTTTCATCTAAGATTTACAGGCGCTTTCATCACGCTCTCCCTTTCGGGCTTTGACCATACCATCACCTCCTTTCATTATATAATACCATACCTTGTCAAGAGGTACATAACCAATATAACATAAAAAATTTATTTGTCAATATCCCCTTGGTACTATATAGCTACTATAAACACTAATTCGCCATTTGTCAATACCCTATCTGTATCATACCACACCTTGTCAAGCCCCTGTATAGGATTTTTGGCTACCTACTCCCTTTTTTGGTTACTTGGTGACCCCATCCCCCTTTGTCCCCCTTCCCCTTACCAAGGGGAAGGGGGATTGGTTGTATAAGAGAGGCTTCGCCTCTCTTCAACTCTCTTTTATTACCTGTTACTTTGAAGAGGATGGGGACGAATAATAAAAGGGGGTTCTCCTCTCTTTGACTCTCCTTGCCTTTTCGAAATACCGGGGAGTTTAAGAGGGGCGTCAGCCCCTCTTAAAATATTCTCCTGCTGCGGAAGTACACACCTGGCAATAAGCTATTCATCAATAATAGGGGGTTTAAAGGGCGAAGCCCCTTCTAATTAAGAACTCCCCTTCCCCATTATTAAGGGGAAGGGGATATATGGGGATAGGGTTAATAACTGTTACACCTCTTTGGTCAGATTAGCCAGGAACTCGGCGTTGGTCTTGGTCTTGCGCAGGCGGTCAAGGACTCGCTCTGTGGTTTCACTGAAGTTAACCGAGTCAGAGGCAACCATTGCCACCATACGCCGCAGCAGCCACACCTGCTTTACGGTATTTTCATCCAGAAGTAGCTCTTCCCGCCGGGTGCCACTGGGTTGAATATTTATCGCCGGGAAGATGTGGCGCTCAGATAGTCGGCGGTCGAGGTGGACCTCCATATTGCCCGTCCCCTTGAACTCCTCGTAGATGAGGTCATCCATGCGGCTGCCGGTATCGACGAGGCAGGTGGCGATGATGGTCAGGCTACCACCCTCGTCGGTATTACGTGCCGCGCCAAAGAAGCGCTTGGCCGGGTGCAGTGCTGCCGGGTCAATACCACCGGACAGGGTGCGACCACTGGAGGGCATCGCTAGGTTGTATGCCCTAGTCAGGCGGGTAATACCATCAAGGAGGAGAAGCACATCCTTACCACTTTCTACTATTCGCTTGGCTTTCTCCAGAGCCAGTTCGGCGACCCGGGTCTGATTCTCCACTGGCTCGTCAAAGGTGGCAGCTATCACCTCTCCCTTAACTGAGCGCTTCATGTCAGTAACCTCTTCCGGTCGCTCACCAATAAGGCATACCATCGGGTGAATATCGTTATAGTTAGTACTGGCGACATTGGCGATAGATTTGAGCAGCACCGTCTTACCTGCTTTGGGTGGTGACACGATTAAGCCACGCTGCCCTCGACCAATAGGGGCAATGAGGTTCAACAGTCGGGTGGAAAGGTCATCGGGTGAATTCTCCAGGTTAATCAATTGGTTGGGGAAGATGGGGGTGAGTGAGTTGAAGTGAGTCCGTTCTTTAGCCAACTCAGGGTTGAGGTCGTTAATTGCCTCTACCCGGAGTAGACTATAATACCGCTCGCCATTTCTGGGTGGTCTGCCCTGTCCAGCAACCGTGTCACCGTTGCGCAGACTGAAGCGGCGGATTTGTGACTGGGAGATATAGATATCATTAGTGCTGGGTAGCAGAGTACCTTGCCTGAGGAAGCCATAACCCTCGCTCATAGTCTCCAGAGTACCAGTGCAGAAGATGTAGCCCTGCTGTTCGGCATTTGCCTGGAGCAGGCGCACAATGATGTCCTGCTTCTTCAAGTTAGTGGAGCTGGAGATACCCATCTCCTTAGCTAGCTCAATTAGCTCGTCTCTAGTTTTCTTTTCTAATTCGGTAATGTTCATTTTCTTAACCTCACTACTTTCTATTGAGAGATGCGGCTTGGACTTGCCTAATGTGGTGATAGCCTATCGGTTTCCTCTTGCTAGGTTTCTATCGCTGTAAAATACCTGCCAATCAGAAGGAAGCGGGCGACGACATCGGTTCGGTGGCTTGCCTGATTTAGGCGATACTAGCTATCACGTAAGATGCTCATGTTTACCTCATGTATGGGTGGCATATTTTATCATAAACCAGAAGAAAGGGGTAGCGAAGGTTGAGCCCCTTCGCGGAGTATATCCTTAGCTACGCCGATAAAATCACGGAACAGGGGATGGGGACGGCCAGGACGAGAGCCAAACTCAGGATGGAACTGGCAGCTCACCATCCATGGATGCTTAGTTAGCTCACAGACCTCTACTAACCTGCCGTCAGGGGATAGTCCGCTATAAATCATTCCTGCCTCCTGCAGCTGAGTGCGAAACTGGTTATTAAATTCGTAGCGGTGTCTGTGGCGCTCATAGACCAAGTCCTGTCCATAGGCTTTAGTCGCCCGGCTGCCATTAACCAATTGACAGGGGTAGTTGCCCAGGCGCATAGTACCACCCTTATCTGGTATATCCTTCTGTTCGGGGAGAAGGTCAATGACAGGGTAGGGGGTAGAGTTATCAAATTCGGTGGAGTTTGCCTTATCTGAGCCCAGGGCGTAGCGGGCAAACTCAATTACCATAACATGCATCCCCAGGCATAATCCTAAGTAGGGGATTCCATTGGTTCGGGCATAGGTGGCTGCCTTTATCATACCTTCTATTCCTCTGATGCCAAAGCCACCAGGGACGATGATGCCCTGGGCGGAACGCAGTAGAGCATCGCTACCATCTTCTTCTAAGTCCTCAGCGTGAACCCAGAGGAGATTAAGGTCTCTATTATGATACAGAGCCGCGTGCTGCAGCGCTTCACGGACTGAGTAGTAGGAGTCCCTTAATTCCACATATTTGCCTACCAGGGCAATGTTAATCGGCTCGTGACATTCCTTGAGGCGTTTGACTAGCTCCTGCCACTGGCTCAAGTCTGGCTGGTGTGCCTTAAGGTTAAGCCTGTCCACAACCAGTTGGCCCAATCCCGCCTCTTCCAGGAGCAGTGGCACCTCATAGATAGTCGGTACTGTAGGCAAGGAAATGACCGCCTGCGGTTCAACGTCGCAGAATAGGGATATTTTACTCCTTACCCCTTCCGAAATAGGCTGGTCACTCCGGCATATGATAATATCAGGCTGGATACCCATACGCCTAAGCTCGTTAACGCTGTGCTGAGTGGGCTTGGTCTTGAGCTCCTGAGTAGTGGTCAGGTAGGGGAGGAAGGTGACATGGATATAGAGCACATTCTCTGGCCCGACATCATTTCTCATCTGTCTGATGGCTTCAAGGAAGGGTTGCCCTTCAATATCGCCAACTGTGCCACCTACCTCTATAAGGACTACCTCAGCCTGGGAGTTTTGAGCTAATTGCTTAAATCGCTCCTTTATTTCAGTGGTAACATGGGGCACTACCTGGATGGTGCCACCCAGAAAATCGCCACGCCTCTCCTTGGCGATAACCGCACTATAGATTTGTCCTGAGGTAACATTGGACTCAGCAGTAAGGTTAATATCAATGAAACGTTCATAGTTACCTAAATCAAGGTCAGTCTCGGCACCGTCCTGAGTAACAAATACCTCCCCATGTTGATAGGGTGACATTGTTCCCGGGTCAACATTAAGATAGGGATCTAGCTTCTGAGCAACAACAGTGACCTGGCGACTCTTCAGAATGGTGCCAATAGATGCGGCGGCAATACCCTTACCAACTGAACTAACTACGCCACCTGTAACAAAGATATATTTCGACATGCAGGAACAACTACTCTAAGGATTCAAAAAACCTTGCATAAAGTCTATTAGAGGGAACCTAGTGTAGGATTTCCTATATTATAATCAACTAAATACTGATTGTCAAGTTTATGGCTCATCGTCTAGAAATCTGCTTCCTATTAGGGTATAATAGCTCTATATTGTTGATAGCTTAAAGAGCCACAGAATGCGGGGAGAGTTTGGAAACCGAAAGTTTAAAATCTTCAGTTGTAGACGAGATAGATGCCAGTCGCCAGCAACTTAGTGAACTAAGCCTAAAAATCCACGCCAACCCTGAGCTAGGTTTTCAAGAGGTCAAAGCAGCCGCCTGGTTAACCCATTACCTGGAGGAAAATGGCTTCTCTATAGAACGAGGCATTTGTGAGCTACCAACTGCCTTCAGGGGGAGCTATGGAGTGGGGAAACCAGCGATAGCCATTCTGGCTGAATATGATGCCCTGCCTGACCTTGGGCACGCCTGTGGTCATAATATAATAGCTACCTGTGCTGTTGGTGCTGCAGTAGCCTCTAAGCCGGCTATTGACCGGTTCGGGGGTAGTATTGTTGTTATTGGCACGCCGGCTGAAGAACTATACGGGGGCAAGGTGACAATGGTTGATAGGGGAGCTTTTAAGAACGTGGACATAGCGATGATGGTACACCCCGGGGTATACGATATCGCAACCACTCAAGCTCTTGCTTGCCAGACTCTGAAGATTGAGTTCTTTGGCCAAGCAGCTCACGCTGCTGCCCGACCTGAGGCCGGCATTAATGCCCTTGAAGCAATGCTCCAGTCGTTTGCGGCTATTAATTCACTCCGACAGCACATTAAGGATAAAGCCCGCATTCATGGTATTATCACCAATGGTGGTGAAGCACCTAATGTTGTCCCTGCCCACAGTGCAGGAAATTTTATCGTGCGGGCTGAGGATGATACTTACCTTGATGAATTAAAACAGAAAGTCATTAACTGCTTTATCGGCGCCGCCACGGCTAGTGGTGCTCGCCTGGAATATAAGTGGGGAGACATACGCTATGCCCCCTTACGTAATAATCTGACCCTGGCTCAATTATTCAGCCAGAACATGCAGTCCCTGGGACGCAAGATGCCCCTCTCTGACTCCAGCCATTCCTTTGGCAGCACCGATATGGGTAATGTTAGTCAGGTGGTACCCACTATCCATCCCTTTGTTGCCATAGCCCCGGTAGGGGTAGCTATCCATTCGCCTGAGTTTGCCTCGGCAGCTGCCTCAGAAGTCGGCATCCAGGGGTTGCTTGATGCCGCTAAGGCTTTAGCGATGAGTGTTGTTGACCTGGTAGCCAATCCGGAAATAGCCAGCAAGGTTAAAGAGGAGTTCCAGCAACCGAAATGATTAGGATAGGCATTCCCCGGGCTCTACTCTACTACCAATATTACCCGATGTGGCAGACCTTCTTTGAGGAACTGGGGGCCGAGGTGGTAGTTTCACCACCAACCACTCAAATTACGCTGTCACAAGGCTCTTCCCGGGTGGTAGCTGATACCTGCTTACCGGTAAAGGTCTTTATGGGACATGTTCTTTCCCTGGTAGGAAAGTGCGACTATATTTTTATTCCCGCTATCCGCAGCGTAAAAAGCAAGATTTACAACTGTTCCAAGTTCCTTGGCTTACCAGACATGACCAAAGCGGTGGTCCCTGAATGTCCACCCATTTTGGATATAGAGATTGATGTTAACCGGGGGAAACGGAACCTGTATCAGGCTATTTATCAACTAGGACGGCACTTTACCTGGAATCCGTATAATGTACGGCGGGCTGCTATGGCTGCCTGGCAAGCGCACCTGAATTATCGCCAGTTAATGTCCAGCCATAGGGTAACCCCACCACAGGCAATAGAAAGAATATCGGGCACACTTGAGGCAGAGTCCAGAACGTATTCCAGCCAACCGACCTCATCCACAATTGCCGTCATTGGTCATCCCTATCTCCTCTATGATGAACTTGTAAATCACCGCCTTATCCACCGCCTTGAGCGGGCAAATAATAGGGTGTTAACCCCGGAGATGCTCACCACGGAGGAGCTCCAGTCAGCCACCGCCAGATTGGTAGGCAGAGCCTACTGGACATACGAAGAGGAGGTAGTAGGCGCTGGAGAGCACTACCTGGGAAGTGGAGCCGATGGTGTTATCGGCATAATGGCTTTCGGTTGCGGACCTGATTCAGTAATGATGGACATGGTGCAGCGGCAGGCTACCAGACTAAGGGTTACCCCCTTTATGAGCCTTACCCTGGAGGAACATACCGCCGAAGCTGGTATAGTTACTCGACTGGAGGCCTTTCTTGATATGATACATAGAAGGAAAAGGAGACAGGTAAAGGTATGCGTATAGGTATGCCCCACATGGGCAATGTATATATACCCTTCAAAGCTCTATTTCATAGACTTAACCTTGACTTTGTCATACCACCAGTCAATAATCAGCGCACCCTATCCCTGGGTGTCAGGTACTCTCCGGAAGGGTTGTGTATCCCGTTCAAGCTGACGCTGGGTAACCTGATTGAAGCTGCTGAGCTGGGGGCAGATACTCTGATTATGCCTGCTGGTTATGGCACTTGTCGCCTGGGATACTATGCCAAGACCCAGGAACAGATTCTTCGTGACCTGGGATACAAGTTTGAAATGATTCTGGTGGGGGTTTCTGAGCAGAAGCTTTTCGGCATACTAAAACTGATTAAACGCTTGTCAAATAATGCTCCTTGGTCTAAGATAATATTGGGCTTTCGCTTTGGCCTGGCTAAACTAAACGCCCTGGACAAAATAGAGCGACTGGTGCAAAAGGTGCGGGCTGTTGAGCGAATAAAGGGAACAGCCAATCATCTATTTGTCAAAGCGGTTAAGGCTATTGACCGGGCAGATGATTACGATACCCTGAAGAAGGTACGGGTAGAATATATTGACCAGTTAAATCAGGTGGCTAAGGATACCCAAGCTCAGCCGCTGATAGTAGGGATTACCGGGGAGTTTTACGTATTATTGGAGCCCTTCTCCAATCTGGATGTGGAGAGTGAATTGGGTAAGCTTGGGGTAGAGGTAAGACGGACGACCTTCGTCTCAGAGTGGACCAAATTCAGTTGGTTCCTTAATCCTCTGGGCATAGATGAGAAGGGCCGGATTCATAAGGCAGCTCTACCCTACCTTAAGCGAGATATCGGTGGTGATGGTTGGGAATCCGTAGGGGAAAAGGTGCTCCACGCCAAAGAATATGATGGCATAATACACCTGGCTCCCTTCACCTGTATGCCTGAGATAGTAGCTCGGAATATTATGCCATCAACCAAAGAGGATATACCAGTGCTAACTATACTCTGTGACGAGCAAATGGCTAAACAAGGGATGTTGACCCGATTGGAGGCATTCGTCGATTTACTGGAATGGAAGCGACGGGCCGGTAATAAAAACCGTAGAATCTAGGAGAATGCATGGAAGCCTATTTGGGTATTGATGTTGGCTCGGTAACCACCAAGTTTGCTGTGCTGGATAAAGATGATGAGCTTGTTACTTCTCTTTACCTATTGACGCAAGGTAAGCCCATTATTATGGTGCAGCAAGGGTTGGAGCAAATCGAACAGCGACTACCCAAGGATGCTGAGATTCGTGGGGTGATTACCACCGGCAGTGCTCGTTACCTGGCTGGAGTTATCGTTGGCGCTGATTTAGTCAAGAATGAGATTACCAGCCATGCTGTGGCTTCCCTGCTCTACATGCCTCAAGTGCAAACTGTCGTCGAAATTGGAGGGCAAGACAGCAAGATTATCATTATCAGGGATGGGGTAGTGACTGACTTCGGCATGAATACGGTATGTGCCGCCGGTACCGGTAGCTTCCTTGACCATCAGGCGCTACGGCTCAATATGAGTATAGAAGAGTTCAGTCGGCGAGCCCTGAATAGTAAAAACCCGGTGCGTATTGCAGGGCGATGCACTGTCTTTGCCGAATCAGACATGGTTCACAAGCAACAAATGGGACACCAAACCGATGATATTCTCTATGGCCTGTGCCAGGCATTAGTTCGCAACTACCTTAATAATGTTGGACTGGGGAAGGATATTCAATCTCCAATATTGTTTCAGGGTGGGGTCGCTTTTAACCAGGCTATAGTGAAGGCTCTTCAACAAGAGCTTGATACCGAGGTTATCGTCCCATCACACCACGAGGTCATGGGGGCGATAGGTGCCGCCTTGCTGGTGCACGAGGAGATGGCAAATAACCACAGTGCCAGCAAGTTCAAGGGATTTGGAGTAAGTGAGGTAAAATATCATACCTCTTCATTTGAATGTCAAACCTGCCCTAATTGCTGTGAGATAGCTCAGCTTTCTCACAATGGCCAGGTTCTTGCCCGATGGGGAGGGCGCTGTGACCTGTGGGAAAGAAGCCCGAGTAGCTAATTTAGTGAGGAAGTAAATGCTCATTGCCATTGATGCCGCCGGTGGAGAATATGCTCCCTATGAGATAGTCAAAGGAGCCATAAAAGCAGCTCAAGACAATGGAGTGGATGTTGCCCTGGTGGGCAGGAGAGCCATACTCCATGTGCTAGCCAGCCGCTATTCAAAGAAAGCCAATCTTACTATAATTGACGCTAGTCAAATTATTGAGCTGCATGAATCGCCAATCAAGGCAATCCACAACAAGCCAGACTCGTCAATAGTAGTCGGTATTAACCTGGTGAAGGATGGCACCGCCGCCGCCTTTGTCTCGGCGGGTAATAGTGGTGCCATAGCTGCGGCAGCACTGCTAAACCTGGGTAAGATAGAAGGTATTCCACGTCCAGCCATAGGTTGTTTTATCAATATTACTCCATCTATGCCTATCCTTATCATTGATGCCGGGGCTAATGTTGATTGCCGACCGGAACACCTGGTTTGGTTTGCTCGTCTGGGGGCTCTCTATGTTAGCCAAATTCTTAGCATCAACTCCCCACGTGTTGGTTTACTCAGCAATGGCGAAGAGGCGACCAAAGGCAACAGCTTAGTTAAAGAAAGTCATAAGCTTCTCAAAAAGACTAACCTGAACTTCATCGGTAATATAGAAGGCCAGAATATATTAAAGGGAGTAGCCGAGGTTATTGTTACCGATGGCTTCACTGGCAACATAGTGCTCAAGACCATTGAGGGTATGAGTGATACCTGGTTACATTCGCTCGGTCAAGCCGGGCGAATCATTGCCAAGGCTTATCGCCTTCCATTACGAGCTTCGCACCGTGGTATAGGTATGGAGTCATGGGCCCAAAAATTGGACTACCGAGAATATGGAGGGGCGTGCCTCCTTGGGGTAAAGGGAAATGTCATTATAGCTCACGGACGAAGCCAGGCTAAGGCTATTAAGAACGCCATTATGTTAGCCAGACGGACCGCTGAAAGAGGTATCTCGCAGATAATCAAGGAGGAAAAACCATGAGCAAACCGCTGACAGTAGATGACAGCAACTTCGACCAGATAGTGTTACAGGCAAAAACGCCGGTACTAGTGGATTTGTGGGCTCCCTGGTGCCGACCCTGTCTTATGATTGCCCCAATACTAGATGAGTTAGCTGAAGAATACGACGGTCGGCTAACTATCGTTAGACTGGATGTTGACCAGAACCCGAGGACAGCCAGCAAATACGGTATAATGAGTATTCCCACCCTGCTTATCTTCAAAGAGGGTAAGCCCGTCTCTCATATAGTCGGCTTTAGACCCAAAGCTGAGCTGAAGCGCAGCCTGGATGACGCCCTTGGCTAGACGGATTCAATCTAAACAGGTGGAGATGAAGCATAATATTCAGGTTACTATTGTAGATGATAGTACGGGTGAGAAGTGTGACGCTCACTGCGGAATGGACTGGTCATCGGTAGAGGCTATGTCCCTGGCTACCGAGCGAGTTAAGGACCGGTTCGGCGATAGAGTACAATTAGGATACCTTGACCTTTCTAATCCGATTACCAATCATTATGCTGTGGAACTGAGCCAAGGAATAAAGAGTAAAAACCTATCCCTGCCACTACTGGTTATTGATGGTCAGCCTAGAATCTCAGGACAATTTGATATTCGCCAGCTGCTGGATGCTATTGACGCGGAGGTGGAAATTAAATCATGAATAAGGAATACGAGGTAGTCATTATCGGTGGTGGTCCGGCAGGGCTTAGCGCTGGACTTTACACGGCAAGGGCAAGGCTTAATAGCCTGCTCATAGAAAAAGGGATAATAGGGGGTCAGATAGTAAATGCCGAATTGGTGGAGAACTACCCCGGCTTTCCTGAAGGTATTAGCGGATACGCCCTGACTCAGCTAATGCAGCAGCAGGCAACAAAATTTGGATTGGAAACATTAACCGCTGAGGTTACCGGCATTGAGCTTAACGGGGCACAAAAGGTAGTAAAGACTGATGAAGGCGACCTGGTTACTAAAGCGATGATTATCGCCAGTGGCTTGGAGCGACAAAAACTGGGTATACCCGGAGAAAAGGAGTTTACCGGTAGGGGGGTATCTTACTGTGCTACCTGTGATGGGGCCTTTTTTGAGGAACGACCGATAGCGGTAGTTGGTGGTGGCAATGCGGCTATTACTGAAGCGCTCCAGCTCACCAGGTTTGCCTCCAGGGTGACCGTGATACACCGTCGCCAGCAGCTACGCGCTATCCGCATTCTCCAGGAGAAGGCCTTTGCTGAGCCGAAGATTGAATTCCTGTGGGATAATATAGTTGAGGAAATTGAGGGTGAAGACGCAGTTAAGAGGCTAAAGCTCCGTAACGTGACAACCGGAGAAAAATCTGCCCTGTATGTAGATGGAGTCTTTGTCAGTATTGGATTTAAGCCTAACACTGATTATTTCAAAGGGGTTATACCCTTAAACGCAGCTGGTTATATCATCACTAATGACAAGATGGAGACCGAGATACCCGGTATTCTGGCGGCTGGTGATATACGCAGTAACTCTATCTGGCAAGTAATAGCCGCCGCTGGGGATGGGGCTACTGCCGCTATCTATGCCGAAAGGTTCATCACCAGGTAGTTCAACTACCACAGGAGTTTTTTGAAGCACAGCTCCTCTAATTTAACTATTTCCCCCTCCTTATTAAAGGAGAAGGGGATACAGGGGTGGGGTCACCTTATAAAGACCTAGAGGATAAGGTTGATAAACTCTCACTACGGGCGGGTAAAAATATTCCAGATTAGGCTTTTACTTCCCAACCAAGTGAAGTATAATTATAAAAAGGGGAGAAATTATGAAGGTTATTTTTCTAGAAGATGTTCCTAATGTGGCTAGCGCTGGTGATATAAAGGAGGTAGCTGATGGCTACGGCAGGAATTTTCTCATACCCAGAAAACTAGCCATGCTTCCTAGCCCCTCTGCCCTCAATACCATAGAGATACAGCAAAGAATAAAAGCCAAGAACGAAGTAGAATTACAGACAGAAATGCTTGAGCTGACTAACCAACTGGAGGGGAAAGAGATTACCTTAAAAGCTAGAGCTGGCACCAAAGACAGACTTTATGGCTCGATTACCAGTGCTGATATCGCCGCTGAGCTAAATAACGCTTTTGGGTTAGTTGTTGACAAGAGAAAGATAGAGCTAGCCGAGCCTATCCGTCAACTCGGTAGCTATGAAGTAGCCATTAGACTAAGTAAGGATATAGTTCCCAAGGTAAAGGTTACAGTGACAGAAGAGGTAACCGAGAAAGAGGCCAAGGGTACTAAGGAGACTGAGAAGGAAGCCAAGGTAACCGAGAAAGAGGCCAAGGGTACTAAGGAGACTGAGAAGGAAG
>SDBU01001418.1_pt1 | contig 34221 bp, 28 predicted proteins | sample 2277071 | NCBI WGS metagenome assembly SDBU01 (sample SAMN10397929, study PRJNA504765) | marine sediment metagenome | isolation source: marine sediment core GS08_GC12, 126 cmbsf | place: Arctic Ocean: Gakkel Ridge, Loki's castle | collected 2008 | reverse complement strand
GGCTTGCCACAGCACATTCCCATCCTGGTCCACCCGCTGGGCGTAGATGTCCAAATGGCTGCCCGAGCGGTGGTCCTCCCAGGTGACGATGGCGCCCCCGGCCCCGTCGGAGACTATCTGGGGCTCCCACTGGTCGTCTGCGGCCACGGACAGGCTCACCCCATTCGTGGCCCAGGCCGTCGTGCCATCGGAATACACTCGCTGGGCGTAGATGTCGTAGTGGCTGCCCGAGCGGTGGTCCTCCCAGGTGACGATGGCGCCTCCCGCCCCGTCGGAGGCGATCTGGGGAAGACGCTGGTGTTCTGTGGCCCCGCTCAGGCTCACCCCGTCGGTGGCCCAGGCCGTCGTGCCATCGGAGTACACCCGCTGGGCGTAGATGTCGAGTTCGCTGCCCGAGCGCCAGTGATGCCAGGTGACGATGGCGCCCCCGGCCCCGTCGGAGGCGATCTGGGTATCAAACTGCTGGCCTGCGGCCACGCAAAGGCTCACCCCGTCGGTGGTCCAGGCCGCCGTGCCATCTGAATACACCCGCTGGGCGTAGATGTCCAAATGGCTGCCCGAGCGGTAGTCCTCCCAGGTGACGATGGCGCCCCCGGCCCCGTCGGAGACTATCTGGGGGTCGTACTGCGAGTTGGAGGCCATGGACAGGCTCACCCCGTTGGTGGCCCAGGCCGTCGTCCCATCCGAATACACCCGCTGGGCGTAGAGGTCGTACTGGCTGCCCACGCGGGCGTCAGACCAGGTGACGATGGCCCCCCCGGCCCCGTCGGAGGCGATCTGGGCCCCGTACTGCTGGCTGGGGGCCACGCACAGGCTCACCCCGTCGGTGGTCCAGGCCGTCGTCCCATCGGAGTACACCCTCTGGGCGTAGATGTCGTCATGGCCCGAGCGGTAGTCATCCCAAGTTACGATGGCCCCCCCCTCACCGTCGGTTACGATCTGAGGCCTATACTGGTCGTTTGCGGCCACGGACAGGCTCACCCCGTCGGCGGCCCAGGCCGTCGTCCCATCGGAGTACACCCGCTGGATGTAGATGTCGTAGTGGATGCCCGCGCGGATCTCCTGCCAGGTAATGATGGCCCCGTTTGAACCATCGGGGATCAACTGGGGTTTGGCGCCCTGATTGGTGGCGGTGGACACCGCTACCCCATCCGCCTGCCACAGTACATAACCAAGGGCGTAGATAGCACCCATGGTGAGGGCCAATAAGCCCAGGGCGCACAAGAATGCACACAATACCCCTACCCGCACCGACATGGCTCACCTCCTGAAATAACAGTGAAAGAAAAAGCCCGCCACACCTAGCTGGCGGGCTCCTATGTTGGCGAATGCTGTGCCTCCGCGGGGCTATCTCCTGCTTCGTCCATACTCGACTATTATACTACACTACTACATCCAGTTCAATACCCAGGGGGAACGCTGCACCCGTAGCTGGAGGTCGTTAGATCCGACTATAGAACGATCCGCCTGTGCAGAGCCAGAACAGGGTATGAATTGCGGCTACGACATAAGGATGCCATGCTTGCCCTAGCCGCCTACCGGAGAAACTCAGGTGCCGGGCCATGCCAGTCCAACTTGTCCACAACATCTGCAGCATATCTAACCGCCGACGCCGCGCAGCCCGCGCCATCACAGCAGCGAGGGCTTATCCGCCATTACAGGGCTTTCTCCTACGGATATTTTCTCAACGCCAGTGGCAGGTATATGTATTCTCTCTCTTCCCACAGCCAGATTTCCCGCTGATCATCGGCGATGCCCTCGTTCAGGAGGTCGGAGTCACTGCGGAAAGCGACGACCGTCCCGTCCCCGTTCAGGCTGGGATACTCGCCGCCTCTTCTTTCAGGGTACCGCGGTTGCTGCCTTGTACACCAACTTCTGGTTGGATGACATCGCCTTATGGACTTACAATGGTTCTCTCCCCGCGGCAGCGACTAGCGAGGAGAGCGGCTCGGCTGGCCTGACGTGGGAGAAAGTAGAGCCCCCTACTGCATTTGATTCAGACTGGGAAGCCACATGGACTTGGGAGAAAAATGAAATAAACTAGAAGAAATGCTGCAGTTCTGAGGTTTTAGCTATCGACACCAAGATGGGTCAGTAGTCTCTGCCAACGAGGCATTCCACACGGCGCACAGAAATTGACAATGGCTCGTTATGTGATATGCTGTAGGTGAGCTCTGTCAGGTAGGACTTCTCGATGTTGTGGAGCCGTACTCGGCAAGGAAGCGCGGATGAGACGCCTTCTGTTTATCATGGTCGTGACTTAAGAAGGGGGAGAGAGTGAAAGCACATGGCATCATGACCGCTTGTATCCTTACCGTCTGTGTGATACTTGCATACGCGGGTTGTGGGGGGCAGTCATCGGACCAAGAGGTTGCCAAGCCTCACGCCTGACCTAGAAGCCACTGAAGAGGCCATACGGATAGAAGTGAAAGCCACTATGGAGGCTGAGCAGCAGAAGTCTACTGCTACCAGGACCCCGGTGCCTCGGACGCCAACGCCAACACCAACGAAAAAGCCGACTGCAACTTCGACCACTAAGCCTACATCGACATCTGTGGCCGAGATGGAAGGGGGAGCAGGACAATCTCAGGCCACCGCCGATGCAATAGCAGCCGCTGAGACAAAAGAAGCTCACAGTGCTGCTACGGCTCAAGCCATTGAGACAGCTGAAGCACAGGCAGAGGCCGAGGCAATCGAAGATGCCAACTACCAAGGCACTGCCGACGCCAAGGCACGGGCTACTGCGGAAGCCGAATACCAATCCACCGCTGATGCGCTAGCAGACGCTGAATCCGTTGACGCTAGTCAGACGCCATCAATAACTCCCTGTTGTGTAGCCCCTCAAGTAGGCAAGGGCCTTCTGTGGTTTGAGAACCACATAGGTGAGATCGTTGAGGTTGACGTGGGACCGACTCACTATATGGTTCCACCTAAAGAGAATGGCATCGCAGGCTGTCTGTGCGCCGAGTTGGATCCTGGGCGCCATACTGTGGCAGTTCACACAGGGACTCACTCCGGCGCGTTCGAGATTGACATCGTTGAAGGGCAGATTCTCCGTTTCCCGCTATCTTACCAAGGCTACTAGGAGACACGAGGTTCTGAAGCGCAATTCCTGGGGACTAACAGTGCAAGGGGCGCAATCATTGGGGGCAGGTCAGCCAAAGGTCGCTATCAGCCCTACGGTTATTACACCGACCATAATAGTTGCGGGGTTTAGATTCCATCTCTCGACCAGTAGGCACCACAGGGGGTCACCCACCCTAAGAGTATTCGACCCTTGATGCTGTTCAGTTCGTTCCATACGCTATTCCAATATAGTGCTATGACCAGTGTCCTAAAGAACTATCCGCCGTGACAGAGTGGATCTAGGGTATGAATTGCGCCTACGACATAAGGATGCCCGGCCTGCCCTCCGGCGACTACATCACCAGATACATCTCTGCTTCGGTCCTGGTCAAGCACGAACCGCTGAGGGACGTAACTGCTTCGAATACTAACGATGTCTTCTAGAAGACTCCCCCCAGTCTGAAAAGAGGCTAGCGAGCAAACAGGCATTGGCTGCCATCGACTTCACTAGTCCCCGTTGGAAGCAGCAACCGCAGCGGCAGTCGAGAGAGAATCGCTCCGGCATTCTGGCCTAGTGGCCTGCGCATCGTCTCCACGGCGGCCCTGGGATAAACATCCACCTAACTAATCTCTAGGAGCTGGATATCAAAAGTCAAGTCCTGCCCAGCCAAAGGATGATTGCCATCTAACGTTATAGTCGATTCAGAGAGCTCAATCACCTTGACCATCGCCGTTTTGCCATCCGCCAGGCGAATTCGTAACGGGTGACCAACCTTCGCTTTCAAATTAGGCGGAATCTTGTCCCGATCTACTTCTATTGTCAATTCCTTACGGTATGGACCATATGCTTTGTCCGCTGGAACTCTGACGGTTTTTGATTCGCCCGGTTTCATGCCAATTACTGCTTGCTCAAAGCCGGGAATCATCTTGTCCTCGCCTAGTGTAAACTGCAGAGGATCGTGCTCAGCCGAGGTCTCAAACGTCGTGGCATCCTCTAACTTACCAGTGTAGTGAATCTTAACAGTATCACCACGTTTTGCCTGTGCCATTCTTTTCTCCTTTATTTGGGAGCATTCCAATTCTGCGACAGCCTATCCTGTACTTCTACAGAAACCTTCCTTGCTTACAAGCCGCCCAAAGGTGGAAGAAGCTCACTGGCATCAAGCGATAGAAGGTGCTGTCAAGCTCCACGATGGGGAAATGCTGTGCGTAGTATTTTACCTGCTTGTTCTTGGGTAGGCCAGCATGATAGAATCCCTTATGGTCGGACCAGCTGCATGTGCCAGAGTGGATATCTGTCATCTATATTTTGCTTCGACTGCGTGAACCGGCCTCACTTTTGAAGAACGATCCGCCTAGATAGCGCGATAATGGGGTATGAATTACGCCTACGACATAAGGATGCCATGCTTACCCTAGCCGCCTACCGGCGTAGCTCAAGCGCCGGGCCTGGCCGTGCAAGACCAACCTGTCCACAACATCAGCAGCACATACGATAACGCCGAAGCCGCGCAGCCCGCGCCATCACAGCAGTGAGCGGTTATCCGCTATTACGGCGCTTTCTCCTACGGATATTGTCTCAACGCCAGTGGTAGGTATATGTATTCGTCGAACCCTTTCCACAGCCAGATTTCCCACTGTGCATCAGCGATGCCCTCATTGAAGAAGTCGGAGTCGCTTTCGAAGGCGACGACCATCCCGTCCCCACTCAGGCTGGGATACCGGCTGTTTCGGTTGGCATCCGAGGCCGAGGTGACGCGGGTGAAGGTCAGCGTCGCTGTGTCGTACAGCCAGATTTCGGTTACGTATTCCAGTCTGCCCTCGTTCAGGAGGTCGGAGTCACTGTTGAAGGCGACGACCGTCCCGTCCCCGCTCAGGCTGGGAGCCCAGCTGGCTCGGTTGGCGTCCGAGGCCGAGGTGACGCGGGTGAAGGTCAGCGTCGCCGTGTCGTACAGCCAGATTTCGTACTGCTCATCGGCGATGCCCTCGTTGAGGAGGTCGGAGTCACTTTCGAAGGCGACGACCGTCCCGTCCCCGCTCAGGCTGGGTCCATAGCTGTCTCGGTTGGCGTCCGAGGCCGAGGTGACGCGGGTGTAGGTCAGCGTCGCCGTGTCGTATAGCCAGATTTCGTCCACGTTATACGGTCTGCCCTCGTTCAGGAGATCGGAGTCACTGCGGAAGGCGACGACCGTCCCGTCCCCATTCACGCTGGAAACAGAGCTGTCTCGGTTGGCGTGCGAGGCAGAGGTGACGCGGGTGTAGGTCAGCGTCACCGTGTCGTATAGCCAGATTTCGTACACGTTATCCGATATGCCCTCGTTTAGAAGGTCGGAGTCACTGCGGAAGGCGACGACCGTCCCGTCCCCGCTCAGGCTGGGATTAAAGCCGTCTCGGCTAGCGTCCGAGGCAGAGGTGACGCGGGTGAAGGTCAGCGTCGCCGTGTCGTACAGCCAGATTTCATACACGTATTCCGGTCTGCCCTCGTTCAGGAGGTCGGAGTCACTTTGGAAGGCGACGAACGTCCCGTCCCCGCTCAGGCTGGGAGCCCAGCTGTCTCGGTTGGCGTCCGAGGCCGAGGTGACGCGGGTGAAGGTCAGCGTCGCCGTGTCGTATAGCCAGATTTCGTACTGCTCATCGGCGATGCCCTCGTTCAGGAGGTCGGAGTCACTTTGGAAGGCGACTACCGTCCCGTCCTCGCTCAGGCTGGGATAAGCGCTATCTCGGCTAGCGTCCGAGGCCGAGGTGATGCGGGCCAGCCTGCCCAGCCGTGGCACGGCCAGCGCGCTCCGGACCACCACTAGAAGGGCGGCTGCCAGGACCAGTGACAATACCAGAGGGGAGGCTCGCCGCAATAACTGTAGGTGCTTTGCATTCATTGTGTAGTCCCCTTTTTCGTCAATTCTTGACCAGAGTACTACACCTTGTCTTCAGCGTCAACACCCAGGGGAGGCGCTGCACCCCAAGCTGGGGTTTGTTAGATCCGACTATGGAACGATCTGACTTGACAGAGTTAGGCTAGGGTATGAATTGCGCCTGCGACATTAAGATGACCGACTCGCCCTCCATGCTGATGGCCGCTGACCAGCGGCGCACTTGTGTCCCATTGGTATCTCTTGCTGCTGCTCTCTGTATTGTGATACACTGAGGCTATCTGCCGATGGAGGTGGGGGCGTGCTCGCCAAGGTGACCAGCTGCGCAATCTTGGGCCTGGAAGGGGCGGTGGTGGATGTGGAGGTGGACGTCCTCCCCGGGCTTCCCAACGTCACCGTGGTGGGCCTTCCCGACGCCGCGGTGCAGGAGTCGCGCGAGCGGGTGCGATCGGCCATAAAGAACTCGGGAGCCAAGTTCCCGGATCAGCGCGTCACCATCAACCTGGCCCCTGCCGACCTGCGCAAGGAGGGCCCCTCATACGACCTGCCCATCGCCCTGGGCATCCTAATGGCCTCGGGGCAACTGACGGCGGATCTGGATGGCGCCCTGGCGGTGGGCGAGCTCTCTCTGGATGGCTCGCTGAGACACACCAGCGGTATCCTTCCCATGACCGCCTTCGCTCGCGATCACGGCTTCGAACGCATTTACGTTCCCTCTCCCGATGCGCCGGAGGCGGGCCTGATCCCCGGGTTGGAGGTCATACCCGTGGAGAGCCTTTCGTCCATGATGCGGCAGTTGAGCGGCTCTGAGCCGATCGTGCCCTATGTGTCCGAGTTCGATCCGGAGGCAGGGGGCGAGCCGGAATACGGCACGGATATGGCCGAGATCCGGGGGCAGGAACATGCCAAGAGGGCGATGGAAGTAGCTGCGACAGGAGGGCACAATGTCCTGATGAGCGGCCCTCCTGGCGCCGGCAAGACCCTTCTGGCCCGGTCACTGCCCTCCATCCTTCCCCCTCTGAGCTCGGACGAGTCTCTGGACGTGACGCGGGTCTACAGCGTGGCTGATATGCTGCCTGCGGACGTGCCCCTTATCTTGCATCGCCCCTTCAGAGCGCCTCATCACACTATCAGCCACGCGGGACTGGCGGGTGGAGGAAGATGGCCCCGGCCGGGGGAGATCTCCCTGGCTCATCGCGGAGTGCTCTTTCTGGACGAGTTGCCGGAGTTTGGCCATCGGGTGCTGGAGGTGATCCGCCAGCCGCTGGAGGACAAGGTGGTGACCATCAGCCGCGCTCAAGGGACGCTGACCTTCCCCGCCAATTTTATGTTGGTGGCGGCGATGAATCCCTGTCCTTGTGGGTACTTCGGCGATCCGGTGCGGGAATGCACCTGTTCCCTGTCGATGGTGAGCCGCTACCAGAAGCGCATCTCGGGACCCCTGCTGGACCGCATCGATATCCACATCGAGCTGCCTAGGGTGGAATATGAGAAGCTCATTGAGGATCGTCGGGGCGAATCGTCGGCCGCGGTGCGAGAGCGGGTGGCGGTCGCTCGGAGGCGCCAGCGGGAGAGACTCGCGGGGACGAATCTGCTGTGTAACGCCGACATGGGTCCTGCGGAGGTGCGGGAGCACTGTGCACTGGACGAGGCGGGAAGCGGGCTGATCCGGGCGGCGATGAATCAGCTCCACATGAGCGCTCGGGCCTTTCATCGCATTCTCAAGCTGGCGCGCACCATCGCCGATCTGGCAGGGTGCGAGCGAATCGCCTCAGCTCACTTGGCCGAGGCCCTCCAGTATCGGCCCAGGCGGCGGTTATGAGGGGCAATGCTTCCGAGCGATGTAGAAGATGGAGTTATATTGAACCTGACATAGACGGGTCGACGGGACGAGTGAAATGACCAGATTGAAGGCTCTCCTATCTCGTGGGTATCTGCCTCGTGAGATTCCACCGCCGTTCACCACAGAGGCCTACGCACGAGCGATTACACGCCGAGGTGTGACCTTACCGAAGTCGTTCACTAGTGACAAGAAACCGGCAAAGCCCTGCCGTCACAGCTTGGCAAGGGTCGGTATCCGTCGCAGACAACTGAGCATACCTAATCCTGTACTCCACTACAATCTTTGCCGGGAGATAGCGGACAATTGGAGGATGTTGGTCAGCCTAATAGATAGATCGAAGCTTTCGAAGAGCATACCTAAGATGGGACCGAGAGTTGGACGAGCACTATTGCCAAGCCATGACTATCCCGAACTACTCCAGATACGCTCAAGGATAAGAGCGACGTCCAAGTATCTGCTGCGAGCTGATATATCTAGCTTCTATCCGTCAATATATACCCATAGTCTAGCTTGGACGATACATGGAAAAGGGCTTTCCAAGCGGAAGCGTGGAAAGCCTTCCCTGCTTGGGAATCGCTTGGATAGGTGGATAAGAAACGCACAGGACAAGCAAACGATCGGAATTCCCATCGGGCCAGATACTTCTCTTGTGATTGCTGAGACCATTCTCAGCGCAGTTGACAAGGAGATCCAAGACAAGATACCCAATGTCAGGGGCATGCGACACATTGATGACTTCGAATTTGGTTTCAAGACCTATGCTGATGCTGAGGGGGCTCTGGCAGACCTCCAAGAGGTGCTCAGAGATTTCGAGCTGGAGCTCAAGCCAGAAAAGACTTCGATCATACCGCTGCCGATCCCACAGCAGCCGTCATGGGTCGTGGAACTCCGGAATCATCAGTTTAGGTCGGGGGCACGTGCTCAGTGGGGAGATCTGATGAGCTATTTTGATAGGGCCTTCGTTCTTGCCCAAGCTAATCCCAAAATGATTGTGCTGAAGTATGCTGTTCAAAGGATAAGATACCAGAAGATTGCCCCTTCCAATTGGCCCTTGGTACAGGAGTTCTTGTTTCAGTGCCTTATGGTCGAAACTGGCACCTTCTATCCTGTTCTGAAGCAACTTGTAGAGCATCACGTGGCTGGACGGCACGTAGACTTATCAGCAGTCGAAGAAATCATAAACTATCATATTGTTCAACATTGTCGGCTGGGTCATGGCAGTGAGGCAGCGTGGTCGGTATGGGCAGCCATACGTTTCGAGATACCTCTGGACAAATCGGCTGCTGCTGCCTTGTCAGGCGTCAGTGATTCGATCGTGGCTCTACTATCGCTGGATGCACATCACGCCGGGCTGATACCATCAGGTCTGGATACGAGCCATTGGCAGACATACATGACCGCAGAGGCGTTATATGGAGAAGCTTGGCTGCTCTCATACGAAGCCAACGTCAAGGGCTGGCTAAAATCTGTATCCGGGAAGGATCACGTAGCGAGCGATTCAAACTTCTCTTTCCTCAAGAGTGAAGGTGTATGCTTCTATGATGAGAAGAGGGCGAGAACAGCTATTCCAACGGGGGCGTCAGTAGGTGCAGGGAAGGCTCCCATCTTCAGCTTCCCAGTGTAGGAGCAAATCCTGATAGATGCACAGGGACGGCTGATGGAGAAGGGCACCCACTGCTTGCTTGTGGCGAAGGGTGGCCTCTTGGAACAGTTGTACGAGACAAAGTTCGGGGGGGAGCCTGAGGCGGCAGCCGCTCTGACAGAAGGGCCATGTAGCGCCCCCGGGGCTTCCTATCGTCTCCATCAGTGCGCGCATTTCATTGTGAGACCGTCCCCGTGGAGATGGTCTGGGACTGGCCGTTCCGGCGTGACTCAATGACCATGGTTTTGCACTTGGCTAGTGCTCCCAGGGATTGAAGGTACGAATCTGGTATAATGAGAGGCTCAGCCAGCGATCGCGCGCGATAGGGCAGGCGGAGGGGATTCCATCGTCCGCGGACGGCTGGGCCAGAGGGAAAGACAGGCGTACTCTAGGAGGGAAGGCGGATGCACTCTAGGAAACTCTATTCTTGGATCAGCCTCATCTTGCTGGCGACGATGGTTCTGGCGTGCGGCGGCCTGGGAGGGGGGAGCGATACGGTCAAACTGGGGCCGGATCAGACGCCCACGATCGAGGCCGGGCCGGAGAGCGAGGGGGAAGCAGCTGAGACTGCGGGGCCGACCGAGGTGTCGGTATCGTTGAACACGCTTTGGGTTATGACGGAAGCGAGCGGCACGACCGTCGGAGGCACGAGCAAAGCCACCGTCAGCGTGAGGCCAGCGGCGGAGCAGGACCAACTGCGTGTGGGCTTTTTCGAGGAGGAGGTCAGCGGCATAGGCCAGCAGTGGCACTCATCGGGCTGGATGGCGGTCACTTTGGCGTCCATGTTACTGGGGATCGATGCGCGCGATTACGAGTTCTCGTTCAGCACGGGGGGGCGGATCGACGGCCCCAGCGCGGGAGGCTTGATGACTGTGGGGGTCCTGGCCGCTCTGCGTGGGGATGGAGTGGATGAGGACGTGGCCATGACCGGGACCATCAACCCCGACGGCACTATCGGCCCGGTGGGGGGGATCCCACACAAGGTGCAGGGCGCCGCCGACGCTGGGTTCAAGGTGGTGCTGATTCCGGCGGGCCAGCGCTACGACTATGACATGAACGCCCAGCAATCGGTGGATGTGGTCGAGGTGGGACGAAATGCCGGCGTGGAGGTGAGGGAGGTCTCCACGATTTACGAGGCCTACGAGCTGTTGACCGGGGAACCGTTGTCGCGGCCCCAAGTTTCCAGCGGCACGCCGCAGCTTCCGCCTAAAGCATTCGACCGGATGAAAGCCAAGGCTCAGGAGTGGTACGCTCGCTATACCGATCAGCGGAACCGTTACGATTCGCTGTCCACGGAGGTGCGCGAGCTGTTCGCCGACGGCGTGTGGGAAGCCGACGATATGGCGGGCAAGGCGGACAGCGCCTTGGATCAGGGGCTAGCCGCTGTCGCATATCAGCGGGCGTGGAATGCCGCTACGCTGATGCAGATATACGTCCTGGGCGGGGAGATCGTGGAGAAGTATCTGAGTGAGGGGCTCGATCCCGTCATCAGCCAGCTCAATGCCACCTCGGCTGCCAGCGCCGAGATGGACGCCGTGGTGCAGCTGCTCAAAACTGAGGAGCCCAAGACGATCTCCGATCAGATGGCACTCTTCGACGCGTACACTAACATCAGCATCGGCCAGGGGCTGCTGCTGATCGGCGATGGCACCCTGCAGAACGTGATCGACAACTACGACCAGATGGAGGAGGGGGATATCGTGGGCGGCCTGACCGAGGCGGCGCTCTACTATATGCTGGCGCGGTCGTACACCCAGTTGGCGCGCGACTCGATGGACATAAGCTATGGCTTCGGGTCGGCGGCTCTGGCCGATCCGGCGCGGGTCGCCGCTGTATCCGAGACCCTGCGTCGCGCTGCCGAGTCGAATCTCTCTTACTTCGAGAGCGTCACGGTGGACGAGTACGCTCAGTACTGGGGAGTGCACCCCGATGTCGCCAGAGCGGAGTTCCTGAACTTCGAGACCGACTATCTGCTGGCGGTCGCCTCTACGAGTGGCACGCAGGCGCTGACTTCGGGGGCGGAAGGGTCTGGAAGCGTTGATCCGATGATCCTGGGAAACAGCCTGGGGACGTACGCGCGCAGCGCGGGGCTCATAGCCAAGTACTATTCGCTGGATGCCCAGGTGGATGAAAGCGGCAACGTGGTAGCCATCGGTCGGGAACGCGCCTTGGCCGATATGCTCGACCTGGCGGATCAGCGGGCCAAGGAACTTATCGGCTTGAACGGCGATGATGTGCCGGTGCCAGCGGTGGTCTACTACGAGAACGCTCGTGTGTTACGCCAGGGCTCACCCTCGGATCAACTGGAGGCGCTCAAAGGCTATTGGGCGGCGAGCTCGATAGCCTCGGTCCAGGCCTACCTGAGCGGGCGCCTGGGAGAGTCGCATTAACCTTGAGTGGGCTGGAGGGGGGCACGCGGCCCAGGCTGGCCATCCTGCACTACGCGGGCCCTCCTGTGGTTGGAGGCGTAGAATCCACCATCGCCCATCATGCGCGCCTCCTAGCAGGGTCGGGCTATCCCGTACGAGTGGTGGTGGGGAAGGGCAAGCCTTTCCATCCGGGGGTCGCCGTCCGCATCGTGCCCGAGATGGATTCCCGTCATCCGGAGGTGTTGCAGGTCAAGGGGGACCTGGATGCCGGGAAGGTGGCGAGCCACTTTCAGGGGCTTCGGAGGGAGCTGACCTCGCGATTGGGCAGGCTTCTTTCCGATGCGGACGTGTGCATCGCGCACAATCTGCTCACCCTACATAAGAACCTTCCCCTGACCGCGGCGCTCCGTGACCTGCTCGGGGAGGGGCGGATCCGCGGGCTGATCTCGTGGAGCCACGACTTCGCCTGGGCCAGTCCCAATTACCGGGGGGAGGTTCATGAAGGATATCCTTGGGACCTTTTGCGACGCCCATGGCCAGGGGTCACCTACGTGGCGGTGTCCGAGGGCCGGAGGGTCGAGTTGGCGGGGATGATGGGAATTTCGGTGGATGCCATTCATACCATCCATCCGGGGGTGGACCCCTGCGAGTTCCTGGGGCTCCAGTCCGCCACGCGCTCCCTGGCTCGGAGGCTCCGGCTCTGGGAAGCGGTTCCCTTGCTGCTGCTGCCTGCCCGGATCACGCGAAGGAAGAACATCGAGATGGCCATCGAGATCGTGGGATGCCTTAAGCGGTATTTCCCCGGCGTTCGCTTGCTGATCAGCGGCCCTCCAGGGCCCCACAACCCCTCGAACGCGGCCTATCTGGACAGGCTTCGGGCGTTGCGGAAGGAGCGGGACGTCGAGGAGGAGGTGACCTTCCTCTGTGAGCAGGCGGGCGAGAACGGTCGTCGCTTGGAGGTCAGCGATCCGGTGATGGCGGACCTTTATCGAATCGCTGATGGACTGCTCTTCACCAGCAAGCAGGAGGGGTTCGGCATCCCCATCTTGGAGGCCGGGTTGAGCCGCCTGCCCATGTTCTGCGCCGATATTCCCCCTTTCCGGGAGACCGCGGAGGGAATCGCCCATTACTTTTCGCTCGAGGATGGGCCTGAGAGGGTGGCCGGGATGATTCACCGGACACTGGAAGACGACACCGCCTTCCTCATGAGGAGGCGCGTGTTGGAGCGCTATACCTGGGAGGAAATGTTCCACTCCCGCATCGAGCCGCTCGTCCTGGGGCTGGCGTCCGAGGGGGGGGATGAAGCAAGCTAGAAGCAGGGAGAAATGCGCGATTTTACTGCCGGTATCCAGCGCGGAGCAGGCGGCGGAGCTGCTTCCCCTGGCGGAGGCCCTAGCCACCATCAAGAGGGGACAGGTCGTCCTGGTGGGGATAATCCAGATGCCCGAGGGCGCTTCGTTGAGCGAAGGGGCAGTGCCCGCCAGGCAGTGTCGCGAGGGGTTGCGAGCGCTGGCGGCGGCTTCGGGAGAGGGGCTGGTGCGGGCCAGCAGCCGCGTCCGCGTGTGTTATCATCCGTGGCGAAGCGTCCGAGAGATGGTGCGCCAGGGGTGCGACCTGCTGCTCTTCCCCTGGGATTTTCTGGGCGGCGATGATGTCTCGTCGATGGACCCCCGCTGGGTGAGGCTCCTCTCTCGTATGCCCATCGACCTCGCTCTGGTGCGATGGCGGGGGATGGACTCTGGCTCGAAGATACTGCTTCCCATTCGCGGGGGTAAGAACGCGCCGTTGGCGATGGAGGCGGCGCTGGCGATGGCGGAGCAGCTTCAGGGAGAGGTGACCCTCCTCCACGCGACCCCCGGCGCGACTCGGTCGGAACACGATACCTTCTTGAAGGCATTCACCCCTTACCTCCGCGGCCCCGGGAGGGTAACTCGCTCCATCACGGCCGCCTATCCCCCCCTGGATACCATCCTGGAGGAGGCCTCCGCTCACGAGGCGCTGATCCTCGGCGCCGGCTCACCGTCGGGGCCCGGAGAGCCGTTCGGCCAGGTTGTGGCGGCGGTGGCTCGGCGGACGACCGGCACACTTCTGGTGGTGAAGAGGGCGCAGGAGCAAACCAGGGAAGAGAGGGCCCGAAGGCCGGTGACCACCGCTGGGGAGGTGACGCCGGAAATCACATCTATCCTGGTGGACACGTGGTTCGCCGAGAACACTTTCCACAGCGATGAATTCGCCGACCTCGCCTCGCTTGTGGATCTCAAGGAGCGGGCGGGACAGACCATCAGCCTGGGACTTCCCACCCTCAACGAGGAGAGGACCATAGGGGCGATCCTGAAGACGGTCAAGGAGGAGCTGATGGAGCGGTTCCCCCTCGTGGATGAGATCGCCGTGGTCGACAGCGGCTCCGAGGACCGAACCACGGAGATCGCCGCCGATGCCGGGGTCTCCGTCTACTGCGACCAGCAGATACTGCCTCAATATGGGAACTTCCGGGGCAAGGGGGAGAACCTGTGGAAGAGCCTCTACGTGCTGAAGGGCGATATCGTGGTCTGGGTGGATACCGACGTCTCCAACTTCCATCCCCGGTTCATCTACGGCCTGATAGGGCCGCTGCTCCTTCGGTCGGATATCCAGTACGTCAAGGGCTTCTACGAGCGGCCCGTCCGAGTGGATGGTAAACTGAGGCCTGAAGGTGGAGGCCGCGTCACCGAACTGGCCGCCAGGCCGCTCATGAACCTGTTCTTCCCGGAGTTGTCCGGGCTGGTCCAACCCCTCTCCGGCGAGTACGCCGGTCGCCGGGAGGCGCTGGAGCGAGTCCCGTTCTTCAGCGGCTACGGGGTGGAGATCGGGCTGCTCATAGATATATTGGATCAATTTGGGCTGCGGTCGCTCGCCCAAGTGGACCTTCAGACCCGCATCCATCGAAACAAGCCGCTGGTTTCTCTCAGCAAGATGGCCTTCGCCATCATCCAGGTGGTGATCCAGCGGCTGGAGAAGCGACATAAGCTCCAGTTGCTGGAGGAGAGCAATCGGAGCATGAAGCTGATTCGTTACGACCCTGATAGGTTCTACCTGGAGGTGGAAGATATCGCCGATGTGGAGCGCCCACCCATGATCGCCCTCCCCGAGTACCGCCGCCTGCGGGGAATCGAGGCTCCCTGATGGGCAAGCCCACCACGCTGGTGCTGGTGCGCCATGGCGAGACCGACTGGAACGTAGAGGGGCGCTACCAGGGACAGGCTGACCCCCCGCTGAACGAGCGAGGTCGTCGTCAGGCTCGGGGGGTAGGCAGGGAGCTGGGCCGACTGGGACTGGACGCCATATACTCCAGCGACCTATCGCGCGCCTATGACACCGCCCTGGAGGTTGCCAAAGCCGCCGGCCTGGACGTGCGGGTGGACGCGCGCCTTCGCGAGATTCATCAGGGGGAATGGCAGGGGCTGTTGGTGACGGAGATCGAGCGCCGCTATCCTGAAACCTTCCGCCGATGGCGAGAGGATCCCACCTCGGCGACTCCGCCCGGGGGAGAGGACCTGTTCCAGCTCGAGGAGAGGGTCCTGGCTTCCGCACGTGAGTTGGTGAACTCGCACCCGGGTCAGCGGGTGGCCATCGTCAGCCACAAGCTGCCCATCTCCATCATCAAGTGTCACTACCAGGGAATCCCGCTGGGGGAGATCTGGAAGCTCATTCCCGCCAATGCGACCCGGGAGGAGCTGAGGGTTCATCCGAGCAGGATCGAAAGCTGAGGGAGAGATGGACGAGGGGACTGCATTATCTGAGGAGGCGGTGGTTGAGCTGCGTGACATGGGATTCGCCGACATCGTGGTGGGAATTCCCAGTTTCCATAATGTGGAAACCATCAGCCGGGTGGTGGAGATAGTGGGGCGCGGGCTGGCGCTGCACTTCCCACGATTGCGGGGAGCGGTGGTAAACTCGGACGGCGGATCGGAGGATGGCACCCGGGAGGCAGCTCTGGCCGCGCCACTTCCGCCTCGGACGGGACGATTGGTAACGACCTATCGGGGGCTGCCTGGGAAGGGCAGCGCCCTCCGAGCCATCTTCGAGGCGGCTCGTGCTCTGGGCGCCAGGGCTTGCGTGGTGGTCGATAGCGACCTGCGGAGCATCACCCCGGAGTGGGTCCGGAAGCTGGCCGGGCCTATAGTGAACGGGCATTTCGACTACGTAGCTCCCCTCTACATACGGCATAAGCACGACGGCACCATAACCAATAACATCGCTTATCCGATGACCCGGGCCCTCTACGGCCTGGATGTTCGCCAGCCCATAGGAGGGGATTTCGGGGTATCCGGTTCGCTGGTGCGTCGGTATCTGGAGCTGGACGTGTGGGAAAGCGAAGTGGCCCGCTTCGGCATTGATATATGGATGACCACTACAGCCATCGCTGGGGGGTTCGGGGTAGCTCAAGCGCCTCTGGGCTTTAAAGTTCATGATGCCAAGGACCCTGCTCAGTCCTTGGGGCCTATGTTCGCCCAGGTGGTCGGAACCCTCTTCGACCTGATGGGGATCTACGAGGACCGGTGGAGAGAGATCGCCGAGGTGCGCCCTGCGCCGGTTCTGGAGGACCTGGCAAACAGCGGGGGATCTTCGGAGGAGCCCGAATCCGTAGCGGTGGATGTGGAGGCCATGATTCAGCGCTTTGGGGAAGGTTTTCGATCACATGGTCGGGCGTGGGGAGAGATCTTGGGCAGAGAGAGCCATCGAGCCCTGGAGGGGCTGGTCGGCCTTCCGTCCCAGCGCTACCACTTCCCTGCCTCCCTTTGGGTGGAGGTGGCCTTCGATTTCGCTGTAGCCTACCATCGAGGTCTCCAGCCTCACGCTGGGATCATGGAGGCCATGGTTCCCCTCTACCTGGGGCGGACTGCAGGGCTGATCAAGGAGATGGAGGGGATGACCTCGAGGGAGGCGGAGGCGGTGGTGCGATCCCAGGCGGACGCCTTTTTCGAGGGGAGGGACCGCCTGCTGAGACGGTGGGCTGCTGTATAGATCGGCTCACCTGGAAGAGGGGGACTCGGAGATGTGGCGGGGATCAGGTTTAAAGGCTGTGCCCGCGTCGCTCGTGGGGTCGCTGGCCCACGTCGGCCCTCACCGGCGAATGCACTCCAGCTATGAGAAGCTCGCCGAGTGGATTTTCGGGAGCGGATACAGGATTGCTGGCCCCAACCGGGAGATATACCTGGTGGCGCCATGGCCTGAGGGGGCGAGCAACCACGAGGCTCTCCGGATCGAGATCCAGTTCCCGGTAGCCAGGTAGGGGACTCAATTGGTTTGCGCCCCGACTTCGGCTGACTTGCCACCCTCCTTGCCCCGGGAGGCTCGCGGGTGAGGATCTATCTGACGAGCCTAGGCTGCAAGCTCAATCAGAGCGAGGTCGAGTCGCTGGCACGATGTTTCCTGTCGGCCGGGCACCGGGTGGTCTCGGCTCCGGAAGAGGCCGATGTGGGGGTGGTAAACACGTGCACCGTGACCCGCACAGCGGCCCGTAAGTCCAGACAGATGATCCGCCGCCTTCATCGCGCCAATCCGCGCCTTCACGTGGCTGTCACCGGTTGCCACGCCGAGATCTTCGGAGAGGAGGTGGCCGGCCTCCCTGGAGTCCGGTGGGTGGTGGGCAATCGCGACAAGGACCGTCTGCCCGAGCTGATCGGTCGGCGGGAGAGGCGGGCAGGACCGGCCTTCCTGGGCCCGTTTCTGGGGCGCACCCGCGCCTTCGTGAAGATCCAGGACGGCTGCGACAATCGCTGCGCCTACTGCGTGGTGGCCATCGCTCGGGGAAAGCAGCGCAGCCGTCCTGAAGGGGAGGTGGTGGCCGAGATCCTGGCCCGGGAGGCCGCTGGTTACAGGGAAGTCGTGCTCACGGGAGTCCACATCGGAGCATATAGTCGGGAGTGGGGGGGAAACCTCGGGGCATTGGTGGAGCGGATCCTGGATGAGACCCGTGTCTCCCGCCTTCGCCTCTCCTCCATCGAGCCATGGGACCTTTCTGGGAGTCTTTTGGAGCTGTGGCAGGATCCGCGCTTGTGTCGCCACCTTCATCTCCCCCTCCAGAGCGGGAGCGAGGCGGTGCTCCAGCGGATGGGCCGCCGCTATTCTCCCACCCGGTTCGCCGACTGGGTGGAGAGGGCGAGGGCCGCCGTCCCTGACCTGGCGGTCACCACCGACATCATCGTCGGCTTCCCGGGTGAGACGGACGAGGAGTTCAGGGAGAGCTATCACTTGGCGGCCGGTCTGGCTTTCGCTCGTATCCATGTATTCCCCTACTCTCCCCGACCTGGGACACTGGCCGCTCGGATGCCCGACCAGGTTCCAGAATCCGTGAAGCGAGCGCGGGTCCGATCCATGTTGGCACTAGCTGGCGAGAGTGCCCTGGCCTTTCGGACGAGCTTTCTGGGACGCACCGTGGATGTTCTGTGGGAGCGATCCAGGGGACAGGGAGAATGGACTGGCCTGACCGACAATTACCTCCGCGTGCTGGCGGATAGCGATGAGGATCTCACCAATGCGATTCGTCCGGCCCGGCTTCTTGGGTGGACCGAGCGGGGGCTTCAGGGGGTGCTCGTCGGGTCGGGGGGTCCTGACGGCCGTTGACGAGATGATGGATCCACAGTACAATGGGGGAGAGAAAGCTGATGACTAAGTGTGGACTTACACGGAAAGAGGGAGCGCGATGAGCAGACGAGAGGCTGTTGATTGGCGACGAGCAAGAAGGTTGGTGACCCTGGCGATCCTGGTTGCTTTGGGACTGAGCGCCATTGCCTGTAATTTCCCCTTCGGCATGAGCGAGCCCAAGGTCGAGGACGTCACGGTATGCGAGTCCTTGGACGCCGATTACAGGCCGGTGAATCCGACCAGCACCTTCGAGGCCACCGACCAGCCCAGTGTGTCGGTCCAGGTCTCCAATCTGGAAAAGGGCTCCACGCTGAAGGCCCGGTGGCTGCTCCAAGGGTCTCCGGTCAGCGAGGTGAGTTACACTGCTGAGGAGGGCGGATCGGGCTACGTGGGCTTCCGCTTAGCGCCTGAGACCTCCCTGCGGCCGGGCGACTACGTCGTGGAGATCCAGCTGGACGGCGAACCGGTGGGCAGCGGCAGCTTCACGGTGGTGGGGCCTCCCACGCCCATCGCCGCGCCTCCCACCCCCACGCCGGTTGCGCCTCCCACCAAGCTGCCACCCCCCCCTCCGAAGCCGACCCCGACCCGTAGGGTGACGGAGGACAAGCCGCCGGAGATGGTGACCTACTCTAACTGGGGTCTGTCCATGGATGTGCCAGCCGATTGGACGGTGGAGGAAGAGAGCGCCACCATGGTGTCGTTCGGGTCTCCGGGCGGCGACCTGAGCACCATCGTCACCTTCATTCAGCTTGAAGGCGGGGAGGAGACGACGGCGGAGGAGCTGGTAGCCGCCTTCGCAGAAGCTTTCGCGGAGGCCTATACGGACCTGGATTTCGTCCTCTCCCAGGAGATCGAGGTGGGAGGCGTCGAGGGCTTCGAGCAGGACGTCGCCTGGACCGACCAGGGGGTGGCTATGGAGGGCATATTCGTCGGGGTGGTCCCCGGCGATGGGGCGTACATTTTCGCATTCCTGATCCTCTCCAGCGAATATGATGCCGCCCTGCCGATCTTCCAGGCCATGATAGACAGCGTCGAGTTCGAACCGGAAGGGTCGGCAGGGGAACCTCCTGAAGAGCCCGCTCCCCCTGAAGAGCCCGCCCCCCCATCGGGAGAGCTCTGCTACGTGGGCGAGGTGACCCGGCAAGAGGACATAGGACAGACCCAGATAATGGTCTGGGGTCATGTAAACGACGCGAACGGCGAGCCTGTGCCGGGCACGGTGGTCATGTTCTCCAACGAGTGGGACCTGGACATACCGGCGTGGACCGACGGCAACGGAGGCTACAGCATGGACGGTATAACAGCCGCCATAGAGTGGGAGATGAGCCTGCCGGAGCTGAACTCCCAGCCTCTCAAGGTGAAGCTGGAGTTCGGCAAGCGCACCTTCGTGGATTGGAGGGAGCAGCCTTGCCCGTAGGACCGGGCGAGTGCGTCTTCTGCGAGATAGTCGGCGGGCGAGGCCGGGCCGAGGTGCTGCATAGAGATGAGATGGTCACCGCCTTTCGTGACGTCCGCCCTAAGGCGCCGGTTCACGTCCTGGTGATTCCCAACGAGCACATCGAGTCGGTGGCCGAGCTGGAGGAAGATCACGGCCCCCTCCTGGGGCGCATGATACGCGTGGCCAACGAGGTGGCCCGCTCCCAGGGGATCGCTGACGGTGGGTACCGCCTGGTGATCAATCGGGGACGCCATGGGGGCCAGACGGTGTACCACCTCCATCTCCATCTGCTGGGAGGGCGCCGGATGGGCTGGCCTCCGGGCTAGATGGAAGATGGAGGTCCACTGGGATTGTATCCGGGGCTTTGACGGGATATGATCTCCGGTGCCCGTGTTATACTCTTCGACCAATTGAAAAAAGGGAGGATTCGTGAGCGTGAGCGTCGAGTGCAGGATTTCCGATCGGACCAAGAGCGCGCCCTGGTCCGGGATACGGAAGGTGATGGAGGCGGTGAGGCGGACGCCAGGAGCTATCAGCCTGGCGCCGGGGGAGCCGGATTTCGATACCCCAGCCCACGTTGTGGAGGCGGCCAAGAGAGCCCTGGACGAGGGCTGGACCCACTACGCCCCTGGCTTGGGCTACGAGGATCTGCGCGAGGCTATAGCGGAGAAGGTCAAGCGGGATAACAACATTGATGTGGACCCCGAGACCGAGATCATCGTGACCGTCGGCGCCCAGGAGGGGATGTGGCTGAGCTTCCTGGTCACCGTGGATCCCGGAGACGAGGTCATCATCTCCAACCCGTGCTACACCAACTACCTGGGGCAAGTGCCCTCGGTCAGCGGCGTGGCGGTTTCGGTGTCCGCCTATGAGGAGAACGGGTTCGTCATGGTGCCTGAGGATATCGAGGCGGCCATCACCGAGCGCACCCGGGCCATTCTGCTCAACTCTCCTGGAAACCCTACGGGAGCGGTGTACTCCAGGAAGGATCTGGAGGCCGTCGCGGAGATCGCCAGGAAGCACAACCTGTTCGTGATCTCCGATGAAGCCTACGACATGCTGGTCTATGGGGATGCGGAGCGGGTCAGCATCACCGCGCTTCCGGGGATGAAGGGTCGGGCCGTGTCGGCGTTCAGCTTCTCCAAGACTTATGCCATGACCGGTTGGCGCATCGGCTACGTGGTGGGTTGCGCTGAGGCCATCAGGGGGATGCAGAAGCTGCAGGAAAACGTGGCCAGCTGCGTGGCCTCGGCCATTCAGAAGGCGGGGGTTGCGGCATTGAAGGGCCCCCAGGACTGCGTCTACGAGATGCTGGAGGAGTTCGATCGGCGCCGGCGGTTCCTGGTGAAGGCGCTGAACGAGATCCCTGGGCTCACCTGTCCGGAGCCCGAGGGGGCGTTCTACGTTTTCCCCAACATCGGGAGCTTCGGAAAGACCTCCGAGGAGCTGGCGCAGTTCCTGCTGGAGGAGGAGAAGGTGGGGACGGTCCCAGGGACTACCTTCAACACGCTGGGCGAGGGCCACATCCGCATCTCTTATGCTTCCTCGATGGCATCGCTGGAGGAGGGAGTGGAGCGAATTCGGCGAGGATTGGCCAAGCTCTAGCGCGGGTTAGCTAGGAAGGAAACGGAAGGAGCACCAGAGCGGTGCTCCTTCTCATTTTTGACGGCGGCGCTAGAGGTCGATGGCTTGGCCCAACTCCTCGATGCTGGGACCCACGGAGCGAGTCTTCGGCACTAAGTGAGTCAGAACATTGGGCCACTTGATCAATGTGCCGGTGACCACGCAAACCACCCTGGCGTCTGATGTCAGCTTGCCCCGGCGGGCGGCCTGGATGGCTCCGGCCACGGAGCTGGCCGATGCTGGCTCTACGGCGATGCCGCCGCGCCCCAGGACGCTCACGGCCTCCGCTATAGCGCCGTCGGTGAGCTCGATGGCTTCGCCGCCGGACTCCCGGATCGCTTGCATGGCGTGACCTCCGGTGCTCTCCCCCCGGATGGAGGTGGCCACCGTCTCGGAGGATTCTAGGGTGACGGGGACCTGTCCCCCCTGGCGTATGCTCCGGATTAGGGGGTTGGAGCCGCGAGCTTGGCAGCCGTGAAAGCGGGGGATGTCATCCACGATGCCCATGTCCCGAAGCTCGGAGAAACCCTTGTAGTTTCCGTAGATTCCGTCCCCACCTCCCGCGGGGACGAACACGTGGTCGGGAGGTCGATCCCGGAATGCCAGGGCGAGCTCATAGCCGATGGTCTTGTAGCCCTCGACGCCGAAGGGGGTGGAGACGGGCGAGACGGGCCACATGGTGGAGGCGAACCAGCCGTGATCCCGGACCATGGCCTCCATCAGCGCTCCTCCCTCCGACCATGGAGCGACCACCAAGTCGGCGCCGTAGAACTTGATCAGGTCCATGCCCAGGGGGGCGGCCTCGTAGGGACAGATGACGGCGCAGCGAAGGCCTCCTGCCGTCGCGTAGGCCGCCGTGGAAGCCCCGTGATTGCCGGTGGAGGTGGTCACCACCTTGTCGTAGCCCAGTTGCCGGGCCATGGAGACGTTGACGGCGTTGAAGCGGTCCTTGAAGGCCCAGGTGGGGTTGAGGGTCTCGTTCTTGATGTAGATCTCCGAAAGCCCGGTGGCCTCGCAGAGGCTTCGGACCCTGGTCAGAGGAGTGTCCCCTTCTCCCAGGGTCAGCGCCTTGTTCTCGTCCTCCAGGGGGAGCAGCTCGCGGAAACGCCAAACCCCCTCGTCCCGGTCTCGGGCTAGCATCTCGTCCAGGCGAGGGCGGATGGCGTGGTAATCGTAGCCCACCTCCATAGGCATAGGGCTCCCCTCCGAGCGGCACTCCGGACAGCCGAAAGGGGCGGAGGAGATTTCCGTCTCGTAGCCGCAGCGGCGGCAGAAGAGCCACCTTCTCATGGCGATCCTCCTTCAGGCTGAGTGGGGACAGTATCGCATACTCCCCTCTCGTTGACAACCCAGAGGATCGTCGGTAGGATGGTGCCATTATTCTGGGGAGGCGAAGCATGGGGGAAACGATGAGGGCTCTAGTGTGGGATGGCAACCCCTACCCGGAGGGATTGTCGATGCGCGATTTTCCCAAACCGGAGGTTAAGCCGGGCTGGGTGCTGGTGGAGGTCAAAGCGCTGGGGATCTGTGGGACCGATCTGCATTACTTCCAGGGGTTCGGTCGGGAGCTGATCCGCGACGATAAGCTCCCCTTCCCTTTCGGCCATGAATCGGCCGGGGTAGTGGTGGAGATCGGAGAGGGGGTGAATGGGATCCTGGTGAGAGACAGGGTGATAGGTGAGCCGGTGCACGCCTGTCCGGAGCTGGGGATCGAGCCCCCTTGCCTCGCCTGTGATACGGGTCGATACGAGATCTGCATCAATCACAGCACCGTCGGGATCCCCTTCGGGGAGGGCCTGACCGGCGGCTATGGCCGATTCGCGGCCTTCCACCAGAGCCGGATCTTCCATCTCCCCGACAACCTGACCTTCCAAGAGGCCATCACTGCTGAGCCGCTGGCCTGTGCTGTGCATGGGGTGGACGCCGGCCAACCCGCCCTGGGCGATACTGTGGCTGTGGTGGGCGCTGGGGTCATCGGGCTGGAGACCATACAGTGCCTGTGCGCCGCTGGGGCGGCGCGGATCATCGCTGTCGCCAAGTATCCATTCCAGGCCGAGGCGGCCCGGCGGGTGGGGGCCACCGATGTGATCTGCTTGGAGGACGCCTCGGATCCGGTTGCCGCTGTGCGGGAGATAAGCGGGAGCTGGGGGCCCGATCAGGTCTACGAGTGCGTAGGAGGGGAAAGCGACGCCCTTCAGCAGAGCATCGATATGTGCTGCCGCGGCGGCAAGGTGATCCTCATGGGCGTCTTCTCGGGGGTCCGGCCGCTCAACCTTCTGACTTGGCTGGTCAAGGAGGTGACTATCATCCCGGTGAATGCATATTCCCGCACGGGCTACCACAGGCAATTCGAGACGTCGCTTGATATGCTGGCCAGCGGCAGGGTGCAAGCCAAGCCACTTGTGACACACGTCTTCGACATTGAGGATTGGAAGATGGGACTGGAGGCGGCTTACGACAAGAGGACCAGCCACATGATCAAGGGGGTCTTCACCCGGCCGTAGGGACGTGGCGACCCCGCGGGCCTCCGATGCCGTAGGCGCACGGCTGTGTGCCCCTACCGCGATCTGGGGGCGTAGCCCAGGCGTCTCAAGATCTCGAGCAGCCGCTCCAAGTCCTGGGGGTCTATCAGGGCGACTCGGGGGGACAGAAACTCTTTGATGAAGGGCCGGACCTCAGGGAGGGCCCGCAACTCCTGGAGGAGCTGTTCGTCCGTGGTCCTGAGCACCGCCGACCGCTCGAGTTGGATCTCGCCATGGCGCCTCGCCCAGTCGCCCAAGGTGCGGAGCACGTTCTGAGGCGCCTTCCCTCTGCTGGCGCGCTGCAAGAAACTCACGATGGAACCGATGGGGATTCCGCCGTCCAGGGCCCTCCAGATGGACTCTCGGGTAATGCGGTAGATGCTCACCACATCGCGACGCTCCAGTTCGGCGAACCTGGCCAGTTGAAAGCGGTGATGGAGGGACGCCTCACGCGGGGCGAGCACCTGGAAGTCGCTCTCCACCACCAGGGGTTGCTCCGGCGGCTGGGGGGGGGTTGAGAAGCTCTGTCCAGGAGATGGGCTCCCAGAGGAGTGATGTAGAAGGAGGCTTGGCCTTTCTCTCCGCAGCTCACGTCCAGGATTCCCAACCAATTCAGCGGGCGGCTTATCAGGTGGGCGATCAGGGCTCCCTCAACCCGGAACCAGTTCCCGAACCCTGCCAAGTCCTCTCCCGTTTCGGCGTCCCGGATGTGCCAGGATGAGTAATCTCCATCGGGTCGCTGGAAGTCCGGGTCCGCCTGGTGGATGAAAGAGATCAGAGAGCGCAGGGAGACCCACGTCTCCGTCGGGCACCCGCGCAGGTGGTCGAGGATGGCCCGACGGGCCATCCGGGGATCGTTGTGCCAACTGGCGGGCTCCGGGCGAAGTGAGTTCACATGCCAGAGCTCATTCCACCGACGGCTCCCTGCCCAGGCGTCGAAGAGGGCTTTGATCTGCCGAGTCCGGGGGGCTTTCAGCCACGCCCGAGCTCCGGGGAGCGGCTTCAGCTCGCCTCGGCGGATCCCGGCCAGCTTCGCTTCTCGACAGACTTGGTGCAGGAAATCTAAACGCAGCGCGCCCTCTTCGCCCTCCTCATGCGACCCCACTTCGGTGGCAAGCCGGGCCTGCGCCACATCGGGCAGGCGCCTGCCCTCCTTGGGTCTGATGGACTCTCGTTGGAGGAAGATGAGGTAAGCCAAAGCCTCTTCTAGGAGGGAGAAGCCCGATGCTTTCTGGGTGGAGGGCTCTGGGGCCACCTCCGGTTCGAAGGATGGCCGGGGGCGATGGACGACGGGAAGGAGGGCCAGGAGGTCCGGCGGGATGAAAAGGACGGGGCCATGGTAGGTGCCGATGACGTCATAGCCTCGGAAGAGAAGGCCGCGGTAGTACAGCGCCTCGGCTGGCCCCGCGGGGGTTCCCCATGGTTCCAGCCGTTGGAGCTGGAGTTCGCCCAAGCGGCGCACATCGCCGAAGGAGCGAACTAGGGGAGGTTCCTTCATCTCGCCCCCCTCGGCCACGATGGTCTCCAGGGCTTCCCGCTCCTTCGGGGACAGCTCTTTCAAGGCCCGGGCCACTGACTCGGGCCGAAGCAACTCCAGGGCCAAGCGAGAAGCGAGGTCCTCGCGGGGCCCCTCGATGTCCTCCACCCCTCGCATGCGCGCGATGGCCTGGAGGGTGATCCGATTGTGGTCTGCCAGACATGCCAGTAGAGATTTCATGACCGATCCAAAATACGGCTTTCGAGGCTTGTGGACTCCGACTGAGGCTGCTGTAGAGGGGAGGACCGGCGAGTCCAGGTGTCCGCAGGGCTGATCCCGTCAGGGCTGAAGGCGCGCGGCTAGTATAGCCGCGCGCCGGCGGCGTGTCAAAGGGCTTGACCGCTGTGTCGCGCGCGGTATGACCTCGACCGGCGCTCTCCTCCGCCGCATCGGATCGCGGTATCGGTACAGCGCAGGCTCGGACTTGCTGGCCGTGTCTGTACCTGACATAATTGCTCCAGTGGAAGGTCGTGAGGGGGCTTCGATGGGAGACGAGAGGACGAGATGGTTGGAGACGGCGATGGGGGCGGCGCGCGAGGCGGGGAAGCTCCTCGGGCGGCGGCTGGGCGATTCCAGGGAGATAACCTACAAGGGTCCAGGCGACATCGTCACCGATGCTGACTTGGCTGCCCAGGAGAGCATCCTGGAGTTGATTCGGGCAGCCTTTCCCGATCACGCTATCCTCTCGGAGGAGATGGCTTCCCCGGAAGTGGAGGAGGGGCAACCTCTGTGGATCGTCGATCCTCTGGATGGCACCACCAACTACTCCCGCCGCTGGCCCTCTTTCTGCGTTTCGATAGCGGTAAGCGAGAACGGAAGGGTGATGGCGGGGGCAGTCTACGAGCCCAATGTGGACGAGATGTTCCACTCCTATCGCGGGGGAGGAGCGTTTTTGAATGGGGTACCCTTGCGGGTCAGCTCGATGGATTCCCTCGCCGGGGCCCTCATGTCCATGAACTGGCCCTATGGGCGGGATGCTGTGATCCGAACGATGCGGCTGCTGGGCTGCCTGATGCCTCGGGTGGGCACCATGCGGTCCGTGGGCTCGGCGGCTCTGTCCCTCTGCTATGTTGCGGCCGGGCGGTCGGACGTCTACTTCCATCCCAGCCTGTACGCCTGGGATGTTGCGGCGGCGGGGCTCATTCTGGAGGAGGCAGGGGGGACCCTCACAGATCTCGGGGGGAACCCTTGGACCCTCCAAACTGCCCAGTGTCTGGGGACCAACTCGCTCCTGCTGGAAGAAGTGGTGCGGCTGATAGCCGACTGCCGCTGAGGCCTCTCGCGGGGAGCCGGATAGGTCTCGATGCCGTATAATAGGCTGGGAGGTGTGATGCGGTGACTTTCCGCGTCTTCGCGACGTATGACAGACGAGCTAGGCGGTCGCGGGCGAGCGGTCTGAAAGAGTCGAGCGTGTTGGCTGGGATGCGTTACAAGCTGGGCCATTGGGCCAGGGGTTTTGACGACCCGCTTTTCACCAGGAGGAAGCGATGAAGGTGATGGTAGCTGGAGGTGCCGGTTACATCGGGAGCATAGTCGCTGAGAGGTTGATCGAGGAGGGGCACTCGGTGCTGGTGGTGGACGATATGAGCAAGGGGCATCGCGAGGCAGTTCCTCAGGCGGCGACCTTCGTTGAAGCGGATCTGGCCTTCGCCGGGGGGTTGCCCGGACTGCTGACTGCTCATCGGATCGAGGCGGTGATGCACTTCGCCGCTGACAGCTTGGTGGGGGAATCGATTGCCCGGCCCGCCAGCTACTTTCGCCGCAACGTGGTCAACACCTTGAACCTCTTGGAAGCGATGCTGGCGGTTGGCGTGAAGCGGTTCGTCCTGAGTTCCACCGCCGCCGTGTACGGTGAGCCGAAACGGGTGCCTATCGAGGAGGATGACGTTCTGGCCCCCACCAATCCCTACGGCGAGAGCAAGTTGACGGTGGAGCGGATGCTCCGCTGGCTCGACGCCGCTCATGGGTTGCGGTACGCTTCCCTTCGATACTTCAATGCGGCAGGGGCCTCCCGCGAGCGGGGCGAGGATCATCGGCCGGAGACCCATCTGATACCCATCGTGTTCCAGGTGGCCTTGGGACAGCGGGAGCGGGTGGAGGTCTATGGCGATGACTACCCCACCCGTGATGGCACCTGCATCCGGGACTACATCCATGTGGTGGATCTGGCGCAGGCCCACATCCTCGCCCTAGAGGCCCTGGGCGAGGGAAGTCGCATCTACAACCTGGGAAACGGGCAGGGCTTCACCGTGCGGGAGGTTATCGAGGCCTCCCGACGCGTCACGGGCCATTCCATCCCAGCTGTGGAGACGGCGCGTCGCCCTGGCGACCCCGCTGTCTTGGTGGCCAGTTCCCGTCGCATCTCTGAGGAGCTGGGATGGCAGCCGCGATTCGCCGACCTGGAAACCATCGTGGCGACCGCCTGGGACTGGCACCGCCGGCATCCTCGTGGCTACGGGTAGGCGGACGGCCGTGCGCATAGGGATCAATAGCCTTTTCATGAATCGGCCGGACACCGGGAGCGGCCAGTACTTGGCTCATCTCCTTCGGGCCCTCGCCTCACTGGATTCCGGGGAGGAGTACGTAAGCGTGGGGGGAGGGAGCTCGTCGATCGAGGATTCCCCCCCCGGGGCCGTGAGGGGGCCCTTCGGCGGGAGGGGCGAAAACTTGGCCAAGCTCTGGTTTGAGCAGATCTCCTTCCCTAGGGCTGGGTTGAGCATGGGTCTGGACGTGTTGCACGTTCCCTACTTCGCCCCGCCGCTCTGGAAGCCCTGCCCCGTGGTGATCACGGTGCACGACCTGATCCCGATGACCCTCCCCGGTTATCGAGGCTCAGCCTTGGTCAGGGCCTACACCCGCCTGGTGGCGGCCGCATCCCGAATGGCGACTTTGATCCTGACCGATTCGGAAGCCTCCCGGCGGGACGTTCTGCGGCTCCTGCGGGTTCCGACCGAAAGGGTGCGGACGGTGTACCTGGCGGCCGATCCGGCCTTCCTTCCTCCCGAGCCCGAGGCGGTGCAGGCCGTCCGCGATAAGTATGGCTTGGCGAGGCCTTATGTGCTCTATCTGGGGGGATTCGACCGCCGGAAGAACGTGGTGGGCCTTATCCGAGCCTTTTCGCTGCTACCTCGGGGAATTCGGGATCGCTATCATCTGGTGATCGCCGGGCGATTGCCCCCTCGGGGATCGGACTTTTTCCCCGACCCCCGAGCCGCGGCTCGGGGGTCGGGGGTGATAGGCGGCTTGATCTTCCTGGGTTGGGTGCCCGAGGAGGAGAAGCCGGCTCTCTACGGTGGGGCTGTGTGCTTCGCGTTCCCCTCTTTCTACGAGGGCTTCGGGCTCCCTCCTCTGGAAGCGATGGCCTGTGGCACCCCCGTGGTGGCCTCGAAAGCCGGATCCCTGCCCGAGATCGTGGGTGATGGGGGGCTCCTGGTGGACCCACGGGACGAGTATGCCTTGGCGGAGGCTATGGCGCGGCTGCTCGAGGATGTCGACGAGCGGGAGGCTCTGAGCCGGGAGGCTCTGGAGCAGGCTCGCCGCTTCACCTGGGAGCGAACCGCGCTGGAGACGCTTGCCGCCTATCGTGAGGCGGAGCTGGCATGGAGGGATGAGGCGTGAGGCCGGTGGGCGAACCCCAACCGGATTCTCGGGTTCCTTGACAGACTCTCGCCCCGAGCATATACTTTCGGCACCTCGGAGGGGAGAAAGCATCTTGGCCAGCGGACGTGCCATCGCCAAAGTAATACTCTTGGGGGAACACGCTGTGGTGTATGGCCGCCCTGCGCTGGCAGTGCCCGTCTCCCGCTTGGAGGCCGAGGCTTCGGTGAGATGGGGAATGCAGGGGGCCGGCATCCTCATCACGGCGCAGGATTTGGGGCTGCGCCATCGGGTGGGGGAGCCCACGCCGGAGGCTTTGGCTCCCCTGGAGATGGCCCTTCTGGGCACCTTGAAGCACTTGGGGATCGGGCTGGACCAAGACCTCGAGGTGGAGGTGAGATCTCGTATCCCCATGGGGTGCGGCCTGGGAAGCGGAGCCGCCGTGGCCACGGCTCTGGTGCGAGCTGTGGGCCACCACTTCGGCCTGGATATATCGGCCAGCGAGGTCTCCGCGCTGGTTTTCGAGACTGAGAAAGTCCTGCATGGCACTCCCAGCGGCATAGATAACGCCGTCGTGGCCCTAGAGCGCCCGTTGCTCTTCGAGGATGGGCGCGTCGAGATCCTCGATGTGGGATGCCCATTCACCCTGGCGATCGCCGACACTGGGGTGACCGCACCCACCCGGGAGACAGTGGGGGATGTGCGCCTAGCCTGGGAGGCGGACCCCGAGCACTGCGAGGCGCTCTTCGATAGGATCGGGGAGATTGTCCGTTCCGGACGTGCGGCCGTCGAAGAGGGGGATATGAAGGCCTTAGGCTCCCTGATGGATGAGGATCAGGAATTGCTTGGGGAGCTGGGGGTCTCCTCCCCGGAGCTGGAATCTTTGATAAGCGCTGCGCGGGCGACGGGCGCCCTGGGAGCCAAGCTCTCGGGGGGAGGGCGCGGAGGGAATATCATCGCCCTGGCGCCATCGGAGGCTGAAAGGGATATCGAGAAGGCACTCCAAGGGGCGGGAGCCGCTTGGGTCATGATGACCAGAGTGAGTTGAGAGGCTTGGCGGGACGGCAGAACGCAGGCGTATGAGAATCGCTATCGCATCGGATCACGCCGGATTCCACCTGAAGGTGGAGATCCTCGCTTTTCTGGAGGAGTCGGGGCATCAGGTCAAGGACTATGGCACCAAGGACGGCTCGCCCGTGGACTATCCCGACTTCGGTCGTCGGGTCGCCGAGGCAGTCGCTAGAGGCTTGCACGACCGGGGAATCATCATCTGCGGGACCGGTGTTGGGATGAGCATGACGGCCAATAAGGTGTCTGGCATACGGGCCTCCCTGTGTGCCGATTGCTTCACCGCCCGCAGCAGCCGCGAGCATAACGATGCTAATGTCTTGTGCCTGGGCGGTCGCGCGATCGGCGTTGGACTGGCCTCGGATATCGTGAAAGTCTGGCTAACCTCCGAGTTCTCAGGGGAGGAGCGTCACCGCCGTCGACTGGGCAAGGTGGCCTCCATCGAGGGGTGATGTGCTCATCGGCGTGGACGCCAGCCGGGCCGCACGGCCCAGGAGGACGGGGACCGAGCACTACTCGCTCTCCCTGATTCGGTCTCTGGTGGCTTTACCGGGAAGACACCGCTACCGCTTGTACACCAATGGGCCTCCTCCGCCCGAGGCCTTCCCCCGGTCTCCCCGGGTGGAGATTCGTTCCCTTCCGTTTCCTAGGCTCTGGACCCATCTTAGGCTGTCCTGGGAAGTGGCCTGCTATCCGCCTGACGTTCTCTTCGTCCCGGCCCACGTGCTGCCCGTGATCTCTCCGGGCCGGGCAGTGGTCACCGTCCACGATCTGGGCTATCTGCGCCATCCCCAGGCTCACGCTCCGCTCTCCCGGTGGTACCTGGATCGACTGACCCGAAGGAGTGTGGCCCTGGCCGCCGAGGTCATCGCCGTGTCGGTCGCCACGCGGGACGACCTGGTGCGTTTCTATGGGGCAGCGCCAGACCGCATCTCGGTGGTTCATCACGGCCTCGATCACGATCGATTCCGCCCCAGCGAGGACTCCGGGGCCTTGGAGGAGACGAGGAGGCGCTATGGGATCGATTCCCCCTATCTGTTGCACGTGGGCACAATCCATCCGCGCAAGAACCTGACGGTGATCCTTCGGGCGCTGGCGGACCTGCGGGCCCGGGGTTTGGACGTTTGTCTCGCTCTGGCAGGAGGGATGGGATGGCGGGCAGAGGAGGTAATCGCTCGCGGGGGGGAGGGGGTGCGCTGGCTGGGCTATGTGGCCGAGGGAGACCTGCCGGCTCTGATGAGTGGCGCCCGCGCCTTGGTTATGCCCTCCCTCTATGAGGGCTTTGGGATGCCGGTGCTGGAAGCCATGGCCTGTGGCATCCCCGTGGTGTGCAGCCGGGCATCGTCCTTGCCTGAAGTGGCGGGGGACGCCGCCCTCCTGGTGGATCCCCAGGACGATCAGGCCTGGGTCTGCACCCTGAGTCGGGTGCTCCGTGACGAAGATCTCAGGGCGAGCCTGGTGAGCCGGGGACTCAAACGCGCGGCTCAGTTTACCTGGGAGCGATGCGCCCAAGAGACCCTGGCGGTCCTGGAGAGGGCGGGAGGGCGAGGTGCATAGGCGCATCCTGGTGGTGAAATTGGCTGACGTTGGGGATGCGCTCACTGCGACGCCCGCGGTGCGCGCCTTGCGCCAGCGCTTTCCCGATGCTGGCCTGGACGTTCTGGTCAGCCCCCATGCGGCTTCTATCTTCGTCAGGTCTCCTTGGGTGGACGAGGTGATCCCCTTCCAAAAGGCCCGCTACGATTCCCCCGGCGGGGCCTTTGCTCTCTCCTCGACAGCTGCGGCTTTTCGCCTCGGCGGGGAGCTGCGACGTCGCCGTTACGATGTTCTGGTGCTCCTGCACCACCTGACGACCAGATGGGGGGCGCTCAAGTACGCTGCCTTGGCGTTGGCTTCGGGAGCGGATGTGCGGGCTGGCTTGGACAACGGGCGTGGGTGGTTTCTCACCCATCGGGCGGCGGACGAGGGCTTCGGCTATATGCACGAGATCCTTTACTGCCTCCAGGTGGCCGGATCGCTGGGGGCATCGGTCGAGGATACTCGGATGGAGATGCCGCTTCTGCCGGAGGAACGCACTTGGGCCGAGGAACAGTTGCCGGGAGGCGGGCCGTGGGTGGCGATCCATCCCGGATCGGGAGCCTTCAGTGAGGCGCGCCGGTGGCCGTCCCAGAGCTTCGCTGAGGTGGCCGATGCTCTGGCCGAGCGCGGCGCGCGGATCGTCCTGGTGGGGGGAGAAGGGGAGGAGGATATAGGGAAGGCGGTGGAGGCGGCCATGGCTCGCCCGGCGCGCAGTCTGATCGGGCGGACGACACTGGGCCAACTGACGGCCGTATTGGAACGGGCGGCTCTCTTCGTGGGTAACGACTCGGGAGTGATGCACATGGCGGTGGCCACGGAGACGCCCGTGGTGGCGATCTTCGGTCCTTCCAACGCTCGGGCATGGGGGCCATATCCTTTCGTCGAGAACCCCGTCGGCCACGCGACTGATGTGAGAAACGTGGTCCTTCGGAGCGACCTGCCCTGCAGTCCCTGCCTGTACAGAGGTCGCCACTTGGGACTCCGGGAGGGATGTGCTGAGCGCCCCTGCATGCACGGCGTAACGCCAAGAGAGGTGCTGGCTGGCGTGGACGCTCTGCGGAGGAGGGTGGCGTGGAGCGGGTGAGCATTCTGGGGATTCCCGTCGACCCATTAACCGAGGATGAGGTCCTGCATCGGATCGAGGCTCTGGTGGAGGGTGGCGGCCCCCATCAGGTGGTGACGGTGAATCCCGAGTTCGTGATGGTCGCTCAGGCCAATCCCGAGTTCCTGAAGGTGCTCAGCGAAGCGTCGCTTTCCCTGGCTGACGGCGTGGGAATCCTGCTGGCCTCCCGTTGGCTAGGCCGGCCGGTGGCCCAGAGGGTGGCGGGCGTGGACGTGGTATGGAGAATTGCGGATATGGCGACGAAGAAGGGCTATGGAATCTTCTGTCTGGGGGCGCCACCCGGGGTGGCCCAGGAGGCGGCCCGCCGCCTCCTGGGGCGACATCCTGACCTGCGGATCGCCGGCTGTTATGCTGGCTCTCCAGATGAGGGTGAGGAGGCTGAGATCGTGGCCAGGATCCGAGCCGTACGCCCTCACATCCTGCTGGTCGCTTATGGCGCTCCTGGACAAGATTTGTGGATCCGCCGCAACCTGAGGGCCTTGGGGGTTCCGGTGGCCATGGGTGTGGGAGGGGCTTTCGACTTTATCGCGGTCCGGGCGGTCCGGGCGCCTCTCTGGCTGCGCCGCCTGGGCTTGGAGTGGTTGCACCGGCTGGTCAGGGAGCCTTGGCGATGGCGTAGAATGCTGGCGCTGCCGCGCTTCGCCGCCTTGGTGTTCTGGGCACGATGGCGCTCGGATTAGCGGGCGTCGGCTTAGGTTTACACGGCATTCCCCCAACTTCGTGTATAATCCGCTTTTTGCCCCGTGGTGTGGGCACTCTAGGATAGGGGGACTGGATATGCGCGACGATGGAGGCCGGGTGGTCGTGACCGGCATGGGTGCGGTGACGCCGGTGGGGCTTCGGTGGCCGGAGTCTTGGAGAGCCCTGCTGGCTGGGACCTCGGGGGCAGGCCCGATCACTCGATTCGATGCCAGCGACTTCAAGGTGCGCATCGGTGCAGAGGTGAAGGGCTTTGACGGCAGGGCCCTCTTCGGGAAGCTGATCAATAGGATGGACCGCTTCTCCCAGTTCTCCTGCGCTGCCGCACTGGAGGCTCTGGAGGCTTCGGGCCTCGATCTGGCCAGGGAGGATTTGAATCGAGTTGGCGTGGAGATCGGCACCGCGATCGGCGGGCTGGGCCTCATCGCACAGCAGTCCCAGCTTTTGGCTGCCCAGGGACCCCGTAAGGTTAACCCCATCTTTGCGCCCCTGGTCCTCACCAACATGTCTGCGTGTAATCTCTCCATCTATCTGGGATGCAAGGGGCCGGCATCCTGTCCGGTGGCGGCCTGCGCTACGGGCACCGTCGCGGTGGGGGAGGCGGCGCGACGGCTTCAAC
>SDBU01001417.1_pt1 | contig 34243 bp, 31 predicted proteins | sample 2277071 | NCBI WGS metagenome assembly SDBU01 (sample SAMN10397929, study PRJNA504765) | marine sediment metagenome | isolation source: marine sediment core GS08_GC12, 126 cmbsf | place: Arctic Ocean: Gakkel Ridge, Loki's castle | collected 2008 | reverse complement strand
TTACCCTATGTTTAGCTTCAATAGACACGGTAAAAGCTGTAGAAAATTTTGAGGTATTCTCCCCCACCATCAAAGGGATTCTCAATTCGTCTAATCGCTCGCCAATAATAGGTAGGCAAATTAATCCCCTGGCATGCAGCGCCATAAAGTTAATAGCTTCAGGGGTAACCTTCTCGGCAGCTAGGGCTAGGTCACCTTCATTCTCCCTATCTTCATCATCAACTATAATGACAAACTTGCCTGCCTTTATATCCTCAACAGCCTCAGGGATACTTGATAGCCCCATGCTTATCCCTCCTCACGAAAAAAGAATGAATTAAGCGATTACATGACCTCACCAATTAACTTGCTAAAAAGCCGTGCTCCTGTAAAAAATCAACGGTTATACCCGTATTGCGAGCCTGGCTAAGTTGTTCCACATATTTGGCAATAACATCCACCTCCAGATTAACCAAGTCACCTGCCTGCCTGTTACCTAGAGTAGTGTGTTCTTGGGTATAGTCAACAACAGAAACCTGAAACGAGCTGGCATCCTTAGCCACAACAGTTAGACTCACCCCATCAACTGCAATAAAACCTTTCTCCACTACATAGCGCATCACTTCAGGGGGGGCTTCAAATCTAATTATTATTACCCCCCTATCCCGTTTAATAGAGGCTACTCTTCCTGTATCATCCACATGCCCCTGGACTAAATGCCCACCTAACTGCCCGCCTAGAGTTAGAGGTCGCTCTAGATTAACTATATCCCCAACCCTCAATAGACCGAGGTTAGTCCGCCCCAATGTCTCTGGCATTATATCAACCGAAAACGAATTAGTATTAAAATTGGTTATGGTCAGGCATGCCCCGTTAACGGCGATGCTTCCGCCCAGCTCCATTTCATGGAGAACAGCGCTAGCAGTAATAACAAGATTTTTGGGTTGAGCTAAAGTAACTCTTCCTACCTCCTCTATAATCCCAGTAAACACCCTTACTCCTTAACATATCCACTAACCATCAAATCTTCACCAAACTTTTCAACTTTAATACGCTCTAATTTAAGTGAGTCTACCACTTTACTAACCCCATTACCACTAACCGCCGTCTTTGCTTCCTTCCCACCAATGATGATAGGGGCAATAAAAGCAACTACCTTATCTACAAGCCCGTAGTCAAACAGGGAACCAAGAAGAATGCCACCACCCTCCACTAAAACACTGGTAATTTCTCGCTCACCCAATGCTTCTATCAGCCCTTTCAAGTCCACCAGCCCTTCTTCTGAGGGCAATTCTAATAGTTCAGCACCAACCTGAGCAAAGGCTGCCTTCTCCTCTGGCGTAATAAACCTGCCAAGCGCCAGGAGCGCCTTACCTGGCTCACTAAATAGACGGGCAGTTAATGGTGTGCGCCCCCTGCCATCCACAATTACCCGAAGCGGTTGCTTCTTTGCCGTTCCACCCCTGCCACCGCAACACCTAGCAGTAAGGTGAGGGTCATCAACCAGAACAGTATTCACTCCGGCCATAACAGCATCAGCAGTATATCGCAAATAATGAACATACTCCCTCGCCTCGTTACCGCTAATCCACTTAGAATCACCACTCTTAGTAGCAATCTTCCCATCCAGGCTTACCGCAAACTTTGCCGTGACAAAGGGTATACCAGTAGTGATAAATTTAGTATAGGCTTCATTAATCTCCTTAGCCTCTTCCTCATGCTCACCCACATATACTTTAATGCCTTCCCTCTCCAGCCCATCTTTCCCTCGGCCTGAAACTAAGGGATTGGGGTCAAGCATAGCCAGATGAACCTCGGTGATGCCGGCAGCAATGATTGCCTGACTACAAGGTGGAGTGCGACCGCGGTGGCAGCACGGCTCCAGAGTAACATACATCACGCCGCCCCGGGCTTCTTCCCCTGCCTGCTTTAAGGCTAATACCTCGGCATGCCAAGAGCCTGGAGGCTGTGTATAGCCTTGTCCTATAACTACACCATTCTTAACCACTACTGCCCCTACCGCCGGGTTAGGGCTAACCTGCCCTAAAGCTAATTTAGCTAAGGAAAGTGCCTGCCCCATATAGTCCATAATATTCCCCACCAAGTCACTTGGTATCTTACATTGCCATTCTAGCATCCCCTTCCCAAAAAGTGCAAATTAGTCAATAATCGTTTATTAACCCCATCCCCTGTATCCCCTTCCCCTTAATAAGGGGATGAGGTTCACAAATAATACCTAGCAGGATGAAGGCAGATAAAGTATAATGAAGCTTGGAAGGGAGTAGCCCAATAAATGAGAGCCTTTCTCCGTGATATTCTACTAATCGTTGTAGCGGCTGTAGTAATTACCCTGCTAATACAGACCACAGTCCAGAAGTCTAGTGTAATCGGCTATTGTATGGAGCCTGGACTTCAGGATGGACAACAATTATTAATCAATAAAGTCGTTTATTATTTCCATGAACCCGAAAGAGGTGATGTAATCATATTGCACCCACCCCCACCCTATAACCCAAAGACAACCCCTTTTATTAAGCGCATCATTGCTTTACCCGGCGACACTATAGAGGTAAAAAATGGGACGGTATATGTTAATGGTTCAAAATTGGATGAGCCCTATATTAAAGAACCTCCTACCTATAACTTACAGCAGGAAAAAATCCCTGAGAATGAATATTTTGTTCTCGGTGACAACCGTAATACGGCTAATGATTCTCACGTTTGGGGAACAGTGCCACGCCAAAATATCATTGGTAAAGCCTGGTTATCAATCTGGCCACCAAGCGAGTGGGGGCTGGTGGCTAACTATCCTTTGGAGGAACAGATAGCCAGCGCCCATGAATAGCGAGGATAAGGTTAATGAATAACGCCGAGGAAATCTTTCAAAAATCGGGGGCTGTACTTAAAGGGCACTTCCTGCTTGCCTCTGGGCTACATTCCCCTATCTATTGGGAGAAGTTCCGAGTTTTGCAATTCCCCAACTATACTGAACAGCTTTGTCGCATGGTTACTACCTACTTCCTCAGGAAAGGAATTCAGGTGGTAGCTGGACCGACTACTGGCGGTATTATCCTGGCTTTCGAAGTGGCTAGACAGCTAGGAGTACGCGGCATATTTGCTGAAAAGGAAGGCACCACAGAAAGGGCTTTTAGGCGAGGCTTCAGCATTAACCCTGGTGAGCGAGTGCTTATTGTTGATGACATCCTTACCACGGGCAACTCCATACGCGAAACTATGACGGCAGTAAATAAGCAAGGTGGCATAGTAGTAGGCATAGGCGTATTAGTTGACCGCTCTGAGCAAAGAATAGACTTCGGAGCTCCCTTGTTTAGCTGTCACCGTACCATAACTCCAACCTACACACCACAGGATTGCCCTTTGTGCGCTGCCCAAATCCCCTTAGTCAAACCCGGTAGCAGCTAGAATAGAGATTGTGTCTCTATTTGCCTGTAGAATATTATCACCAAATTGGGGGCTCTTCCTTTTTCCCAAAGACCAACCCTCTAGCTACTGAGCTACCTTCCTCCGATAGTAAGCAGAATCACCTAGCTAAAAAGGTTAGCTTAATATTGGGCATTGGTCTCACAAGTCTGGGATCCCCATATGTTATCAGCCCACCACTATAGACGGGTTAGGCTTCAGTGGGTTAATAACATACCGCCGTCAACCACCAATGTACGGCCAGTAACATATTGAGCAGCGTCGGAGGCTAAAAAAGCAATGGTACTTGCTATTTCTTCTGGTTGAGCCATGCGTCCAAGTGGTATACGATCTATCGTCTTTTTGTATCTTTTCTCATCTTGCCATAAAGCCGAAGATAATCTAGTTTGAGTGAAACCAGGAGCCACAGCATTGACCCTTATGTTATACTGACCTAGCTCAGCAGCAAGAACTTCAGTCAACATTATAACGCCTGCCTTACTAACAGAGTAGATGCCCAAACCTTCACCCCTCCTGATGCCGTCAACGGAGGATAAATTGATTATAGAGCCACCTCCTTGCTTTATCATCAACGGAGCTACCATTTTAGATAGCAGGAAATACCCTTTTAGATTGAGCCCCATGGTCACATCCCAAGCGTATTCTTCAGCATTGATAGTGGGGCCTAAATAAGGATTAGTGGCAGCATTGTTAACTAATATATCCACACGCCCAAATTCCTCTTCCGTTTTCTTCACCAACTTTTCCAGTTCTTCCACTTTTGCCGTATGACAGGCGATTGGCAAAGCTCGCCTCCCCAACGGAGATATTTCCTTAGCTACCGCCTCCAGGTCAGGAAGTTTACGACTGGACAAAACGACATCGGCACCTGCCTCAGCGAAAGCCAATGCTATCGCCCGTCCGATACCTCTAGAAGCCCCGTTAATCAAGGCTACCTTTCCCTCCAGTTTATACTTGTCCAGGATCATTTTGTGCTCTCCTCAAACTAAATTTTTAAAATAACCTTTCTACTGTCTAATTGTTTATACTCCTCCTCTGTTAATCCCAAAAGGCCACAATATATCTCATGGTTATCTTCACCCAGTGTTGATGCTCGCCTTTCTATATTGCCCGGGGTCTTAGAAAGCTTTGGCACTACTCCTGGCACAATAAATTTTGCCTCTTCACCGGCGTAATCCATCTCAATTAGCACTCCACACCACACCACCCAAGTTTGATAGAACTAGAAAAGGCTGAGCTTACTCTTCCAACTTAACCTTTACCAGTGGTACTTTAATCTTCTCTTTTGGTAGATGGCGCGTTGCCGGACCCACATATTGCCAATTTATCCTATCATCAATAAATCTTCTTATGCTACGACTTTCAGGTTCTTTAATTTCTTCCTCAACCTGGGCAATATTTCCGGGCAATAATCCCAAAGCAAATAAGGGGCCCAAAACAATAGGGCTTAACCCAAGCTCCAATCCACCTACTGCAAAACCACCATCAATATTGGGTCGCATAGGCCTGCCGGACAATCTACCCACTTCGGCACTGATAGCATCGTATAGCAGAGTTTTTTCACCTACAAAGCCATATAATTCAGCACATTCACGGATTCTAATAGCACGAGGGTCGCCGGTAGGATACCATCTATGTCCAAGTCCTGGAACCCTTTTACCCTGCTTTCTGGTATCCTCAACCACTCTTTTGGCAGTGTCCTCCATACTTAAACCTTCTTTCTTCATAAGGGCATAAGCGTCCTCAACAAACTGACCTGTGAAGCCGGGCGAGCCTGTTGTTGACCCATAAGCCAACATGGCTCCGCCAATAGCTGCCATAGGGTCATCGCGATTAGCTGTAGCTATAATCCTTGCCGCTAGTACCTGAGCCTCACCTATTCCTCCACCAGAAATGCCACAGGTAAGTAACACATCTAACATCTTGAGTTCTCTCTCATTGGGAAGCTCTCCTTTAAGACAAAGATATACCGCTTCAGTAAAGGTAATATTGCCGGTTAGCTCCATTAGCGGGTATCCCAAGGTTAAATGGTTATATGAGTGGTCTGATGTACGTGTAACCGGATTCTCTGTTTTTGCCATAGCAACCTCCTTCATTGTTTGTTTATTAGCTTTTTCGCTTCAATATCAGGACTGCCCCTTCCCCTTCAGAGATAGTTTCCCCTCTCTGATTTTCTATAGTGATATGTCGTTTGAGCAATCCACATCCGGGATAATCCGATGCCGCCTCCTTACCTATGATCTTCATCTTTACTGTCAAAGTATCGCCGAATTTGACCGGTGACTTAAAACCCCACTCCCTATCCACTATACCCATAAAAGTATCATCCCAAAGACCAAGCCTATTTAGTAATCCCTCAGCTACTACTACTGTAAGAGCACCATGAGCAATCCTCTCCCCAAACAGCCCCCCCTTACAAGCCTCAATTGAAGTATGAACAAGTGACCAATCACCAGTAAGCCCAGCGGTATTAACCACATCTGCTTCGGTGATAGTCCTTGAAGGTGTTACATACTCCTCACCTTCAGAAAAATCCTCAAAGAATTTCCCGCTTTTTTGCTGCATACTATTGTTCCCTCCTACCTTATTCGCTTAACTGACGCGGCGGCCTATCATTACCTCGCCCTCAGTTGTGGCAATAATCTTCCCTGTCTGATCAATGACTTTCAAGCTTCTAGTAACTATGCCCCTATCCTCATGCCGTGTTTCCCGTTTCTTAGGAAATGTTGCTTTAACCGTTAAGGTGTCACCAACTTTAGCAAAACTATGAAATTCCCACCGCTGACCCAGCATAGCCAAAGAGTGGTCCTGGATTGCCTTTATCCTATTATATAGACCGGTGGCCATAAGAAAGACCATAGGTGAAGGAAGAACCCTGCCCTTGAAAATAGAGCCCTTAGCAAACTCATCGCTGATATATATTTGGTTATAATCGCCACTAATTGAAGTGTAACTAACTAAATCTCCCTCAGTTATGGTCCTTGACGGACTTACCAGTTCCATATCTGGCTCGAAATCTTCAAAATATCCCTGAAATTCCTTATCCATCGCTCATGCCTCCTTATAAACCTAATTCCCTAGCTACTCTAAGGTGTTGCATCTCGTGAGTTCCTCCACCGATTGTCGTAGTCCCTATGTCCCTCCAGTAACGCTGCACAGGCAAATCAGCCATTAGACCGTAGCCACCATGTATATGCACCGCATCATAGCATATTCTTTCCGCCGCATCCGCAGTGAAAATCTTCGCCATCGCTGCTTCTTTAACAAAAGGCCTTCCTTGGTCAAAGAGCCAAGCAGAGTTATAGGTTAAAAGACGTCCTGCATTCAGAAGGATTGCCATGTTAGTAATCTTAAATCTAATGGCCTGGAAATTGGCTATCGGCTGTCCAAAAGCCCTTCTCTCCTTGGCATAGTTCAACGCTGCCTCATATGCAGCCTGAGATAAACCCAAAGCCCTGGCCGATAGATAAGTTCTCTCTATATCAAACAATCCTATTACGTCCCTGAAGGAAGTATCACCCCCTAAGAAATTGTCCGCAGGTACACGTACATTGTCAAGCGTTACTTCACAAGTATCGGATGACCTACTGCATACCTTGTGTAGTTTTCTGAAACTTACCCCTTTCGTATCTGATTCTATAATAGGTAAGCGTGTGCCGCGAAGACCTTTATCTTTGTCCACGTAGACAAGGGTAAGCATCCAATCAGAGATAGAGGCACTGGTGATAAATGTTTTCATCCCGTTGACAATGTAAACATCACCTTCCCTGCGAGCTGTTGTCTCTATAGCTCTAAGGTCGGAGCCGGCATTTGGCTCAGTCAAAGCCATTGCCTGAATCATCTCTCCTTTCGCTGATGGGACTAAGAATTTCTGCTTCTGTTGCTCCGTCCCGAATTTCTCTATGGGAGGCAAGATTATTTGCGGATTGGTAAACGCGGTAGCGATGCCCACGTTTATACGAGCTACTTCCTCGGCAAAAAGAATGGCAGCGAACAAGCCAGCGCCTGTGCCTCCATACTTCTCAGATATCGTAAACCCGGCAAACCCCAGTTCAGCTCCACATTTCCTATATAAGTCAACAGGGAACTTTTCTTCCGCTTCCGCCTCTTCTACCAAAGGAGCAATCTCCTTTTCCGCAAAATCTCTAAAGGTAGCTTTCATCATTTTATCCTTTTCCGATAGCTCAAAATCCATCTAGCCTCCTCCTTATCTTTTTATTTTTCCAACTACTAATATTATCTTACTTGGTTTGTTCTCTACAAATCCCACCTTACGAGTAATTACTCAAGAACCCCTTCAGCAAGCAGATTACTAAATTCCACATCAGACATGCCAAATATCTTAGTGCACACAAACTCTGTATGCTCCCCAAGCCGTGGGGCTCCCCACTTACGCACCTCCGGAGCTTTAGACAGCTTGAATGGCTTGCCAAGGTAGTTGATAGGTCCGATATCCATAGAATCTCTAACCCACCAATAGCTGTGGGACTTCAGTTGTGGGCACTCATATAAATCTCGGGGAGTCTGCACTACACCACATTTTAACCCTACAGATTGCAACATCCACATAACTTCTTCAGCAGTGAAATTAATTGTCCACGCAGGGATTAATTTATCTAACTCATCCTCATTAGCTCTCCTCCTTTCCGGTCCACTGAACTTATCATCCTTTGTCCAAGCGGGACTTCCAATAGCTTTACAGAAGGCGTCCCATTCGTCTTGGGACTCAATAGAAATGGCACACCACTTGTCATCCCCAATACAAGAATATGCACCTTGAGGAATAGCATTATAGTCCCTATTCCCTTGCCTCTGAAGTTCTCTCTTATTAACCGCTAGATCAAGGATTGGAATTGCTAGATAATGCTGGGCACTCTCCAGCTGCGACTGGTCTAACTCTTGACCTTCACCCGTCTTGTTGCGATAATTTAGCGCTCCGATCAACACCACCGCAGCCAGCCAAGGAGACAGATAGTCAGTATAAGGTCCGTATATTGGACAAGGAGGTTGATCCGGCCATCCGGTCACATGGGCAAAGCCACTAAGGCCGGTCAGGATGAACCCAAATCCTCTCACCTGGCTATGAGGGCCAGTCTGCCCCTGCATACAAGTGTGGTACATAATAATGTCCGACTTTATCTTCTTCAATTCACCGTAGCTTAATCCCCATCTTCCCATGACTCCAGGCGAAAATGCTTCAGTAACTATATCAGCCCAAGGCACAAATCTTTTAATTAACTCGCGCCCCTTAGGGTGATTTAGATTCAGTGCTAAACTATATTTGTTAAACGACATCTGTGTGGCGTAGCCACAACGATTCACCCCTGGTATTGAATCCTTGAAAGGTGCTATGGTTCTCTCACCACCGGGGTGCGAAGAAGATTCTACATGCACTACTGTAGCTCCAAAGCTAGCAAGGTAACTACTCGCAAACGCACCAACACCCGCCCAAGCCAGGTCTAAAACATTAACATTAGCAAAAGGTAGCTGCGTCATTTTGGGCACTCCCTAATGTTAGATAATACCTTGTTGATTTAGAGTGTCTAACCTTTCCTGGGAGAAACCAAGTTCCTCCATGTATATTTCTTTATTATGCTCCCCGACGGAGGGAGCGTGTCGTAACAAAGGTGCTGAAGTAACTGACTGTTTCACAAAAGCACCAGGATATACAAAGTGAACGCCGCTAAGTTCAGGATATTCAGCACTAACCCAGAATTCCCTGGCGGCCAGTTGCTTGTCCTTCAAAAGGTCGTCTAGAGCGGACACTGGAAATAACTGGATCCCCAGTCTAACAGCCTCTTCATACAGCTCAACTTTAGTATGCCTAACGAATAACTTCTCAAACAATCCAGTTATCCTGTCGGACTGCTCTTGAGTTACTGTAGCCATATCATAAGCGTTCCAATCTATGCCGTCAACAAAATCGTCATGTATTCCCTCCCTATTTGCCCACTCAACCAAAGCAGAATTAGATGCTGCACCAGCCGCTCCACCATAGGTAGCATAGGACATAAATCCATCGGTACAAGGGAAGACCTGTTTTTGGTATACAGACCCGGCTCGCCCTACATAACGATAATATCCTGCCCGCTTCAAATTGGTCCTTTCCATGTCCCAGAAGAGCAAAGCATTAGCATTAGCTATTATCTGACTTTCATAGATAGAGGCATCCACATGTTGCCCCTCCCCTGTCAACTCTCGGTGATAAAGTGCTATCATTGTCCCTACAGCAGCATGAGCACTACCAATAAGAAAAGCCTGGAATGGTGCTCCAACTTGCACCGGTGAGCGGTCTGGAGTCCCGGTTACTCCCATGGGTCCACCCATAGCTCCTAATACAAAGCTAGATACCTTAAATTCCCTGTAGGGACCTGGACTCGCTCCGAAGGGCGTTATTGATGTCATTATAATCTTAGGATTAGTTTTGGCTAATTCATTGTACCCTAAACCCAAATCATCCATATAGCCTAGAGGGAATGATTCAATTATGATGTCAGCATTACTACATAGCCTGGTAAAAATTTTTTGACCTTCCATGGCTTTTATATTCAAAGTAATGCCTTTTTTATTGGCGTTATAGGCAAACCAGCACAAGCTTCTTTCCGGGTCAGGCACATCATGATAAAAAGGACCGGTCATCCTTGTCAGTTCACCACCAGGAGGTTCGACCTTTATTACTTCAGCCCCCAGGTCAGCCAGAATCTTGCCACAAAAGAAACCCTTAATATCAGTTAAGTCTAGGACACGATAACCTTTGAGCAAAGTTCCCATTCGCTCAACGTCCTCCATTTATATTTATTAACTAATTATTTCCAAGCACTCTATTGGTAATATTATATCATTCTGCCGGGCAGCCATAAGGCAATTTGGGGGAAGATTATGACTAAAATCAAAGCTAGAAATTCGGGGATGAGAAAGGGAAGCGTACCAGCTACTATATCCTCAAACGGCATATCTTTACGCAAACCTTGCATAACGTATAAGTTTATCCCTACTGGCGGCGTAATCACTGCCATCTCCATCATGAGTACTGTCACTACACCCATCAAGATGGGGTCAATGCCTATCCCTAGTGCTATGCTGTTCAACAGAGGTGCCATAATCAATACGATGGCTGTAGAAACCATAAACAGGCCAAGGAGGAAACAAATGCCTACTACTACCAGCCATACCATCAATATAGATGCTTGGGCTATTACAGTGGTAACAAGCCATTGCGGGAGCGCAGTCAGTATCAAAGCGTAGTTGAAGATGCTGGCACCAACCAGTATAAGACCAAACAAACCGGCAGTTCGAGCTGTGTGTAGCACTGCCAATTTCATACTCTGCCAATTAAGGCGGCGCATAGCTAACCCTATTACTATAGCTAGAAAGCAAGCAACTCCAGCTATCTCAGTGGGAGAAGCCACTCCCCCATATAGCCCATAAAGAATCATGACGATAAGCAATACCGGTGCCCAAATAGGTCTCAATGAGATGAATCTGTCCCTCCAACTGAATGCCTCTACTCTTGGGGCCAGACTTGGATTTCGAATCACCCGTATGAAGATATAGCCCCACATTAATGCTGCCATAAGGATTCCGGTAAACACCCCCGCCATAAACAGCTTGCCTATTGAGACCTCAGCTATTCCTCCGTAGAGGATAAAAGTCAAACTTGGTGGAATCATGGTTGCCAGAGCTGCCGGGGCACAAACCGAACCTACGGCTAATTTCCTATCATAACCTGACTTGTCTAGCTCGGGCAGCATGTTGACGCCGATAGTAGCTACTCCTGCCATGGATGAACCAGAGATGGCACCAAAGCCAGCACAGGCGGCTACAGCAGCCATAGCTAATCCACCAGGAAGCCAGCTGAGCCACCTAATTGCTGCCTTAGATAGGTCTCCACCTATTCCGAAGTTGAAAAGCAGTTCACCCAAGAAGATAAATAGTAATAAGGCTGAGAAGGGGAAACTATTCACATAGTCAAAGGCTTGAACTCCAATCATGGGGAATGCCTTTATCCCGGCTAGCCATAGTATACCTATGATTCCCGTTATAGCCATGGCTATGCCAATACGCATTTTTAATGCCATAAGGAATAGAAGTATTATTACTACGGTAATGGCAGCTGCCGTGTTAACCACTAGCTAATTACCCCCCCCCCTCTTTCCCTTGCTGGTAGATAGGCTACTAAACTCCTTTTTTAGTGTAACCAAAAGTTGCAGAAACAGTAAAGCACAACCAATGGGGACAAACAAATTTGGTATCCAAAGGGGCACCTGTATCATGCCAACCATAACGCGACCGCTTATATAACTCGTTTGCACTAACAGAAGTGAAGACCACACTAAAGCAGCCACAAAGAGTAAGGAAAGCACAAGGGTGATGATGCTGATTATGCTTTGCCATTTGGCTGAAAACCGGTCCACTACCAAGCCAATCTGGCTATGAACGTCTTCCTTCTCCGCAAAACCAAGCCCAAAATAAACGGCAAAAACAAAGCCAAGCGGCACTACTACTATCATCCAATGTGTTGGTGAACCAAACAGATACCTGCCGCTCACATGATAGGTAACTGCAAATACCAATACCAAAGTAACAATGGCAACAAGCCAACCACCGCCCTGGCTTATCTTGCCAATGATATTACCTAAAAAGTCTTTATCCTCATTCATAACATTTCTGCTCTCGTCTGCAGAAAAAGTTAATCACACCTATATTCCCCCTCCCCCGATTGCCGCTGGGGGAGGGGATTCTACGATTGACTATAATATCTTCAGTCTCTACTAGCTTATTTCTAGCGCATAGCGTTACCGATTTCCAGTATCTTTACCCCACCTTCAGTCTCTGCCGCCCACTCCTGCCATACACCTTCAGCTATTTCTCTCCAGTCAGCCAGGTCCTCTGGCGACATGTATATTATCTCTACCCCCTCCGCAACTAGACCATCTAGAGCTTGCTGATCCCAGTCCGCCATTGACTGAAACAAACCAGGACCGGGCTCCCAGCACAATTCGTGCCAAGTATCTACCAGCATTTCCTGAAGGTCGTTGGGTAATTTATAGAGGCTAACTCTATTCATACTCATTGGGCACCAAAAAGTGCCGGTAAACGTCTCAGTAAAATAGTTTACTACTTCGTATATTTTGCGGCCATAAATTGTTGGCGATCCCGTCTCCGCAGCATCGACGATTCCTTGCTGCATCAAAAGATACAACTCTGCCATTTCAACCCACTCAGTTTTGGCACCAGCCTTCTCCAGCATCAGTGCCGATGGCTGGCCGGCAGGCCTGATTACCTTTCCCTTCAAACTATCTGGACCAAGGATGGGGAAGTCAATGCCTGCAAAGCCACTGTGGAGGGCGGTCCAAAAGCCAATCATGACTATGTCTGGTTGGCTCTTTTCCCAGATTTCTTGGAACAGGTCAAGCCCCCCTCCAACATAAGTTCGCTGTATGTGCTCATAACTATCCCAAAAGAATGGCAGTGTACCTGCACCGAAAAGAGGGATGTCACCAACTAAAGATGTCCCCGTAACAATACCCATATCTACTACCCCTGTACGTAAAACATCAAAATAGTTCGTGGGCGTCAATAACTGCTTAGCCGGAAATACCTTAACCTTAAGCCTACCATCGCTCCTCTCCTCAATTTCCTTCAAATATGGGTCAACGTATATCACTGTAATATAATATGGGGCCGGCGGGTATGGATGGCCAACAGTTAAGAAATGGACCTCTGTTGGTGCTGCCGGCGTTGGTGGTGCCGGTGTTGGTGGTGTTGGTGGTGTTGGTATTACTGGTGGTGTTGGGGTTGGTGTTGGTGGTGCCGGTGTTGGTGGTACTTCCTTGGCGCAAGCAGGAAGGAGTAGTGCTGCCAATACTAAGATTAGGCACATACTACCAACTAGGGTTAATAATTTTTTCCTTTTCACCTTAAACCTCCTCACATAGTATTTTAATCTGTTGGTGCTTCATATATTTAATTTGCTGACTCATCACCTCCTTTTCTCATTTAGGGTTGTGTTCAAAAGTTAGTTATTTTTAAGCCCGTCAAAAAGATACTCCAATACTACCCTCTTGTCAAGTAGGGGAGAGCTTTTCAAAAAGTAGGGGAGAGCTTTTCTCAAGAGAATTCCAGCCCATTTGGGGCACAGGTATTTAAGGTCGAGGGTTTCACTTACTCTCAAGCGGGCTCACCTCTATTTCCCTTGACAACTACCAAACTTGTCATACATCGTCTTTTTTGCGCCAGGACATCGTTTCCAGGTTAGAGAATTATTGAAGAGGTGGTTGAAAAGGGCCATATTCCTCCTTTATCAACCCTGCTATCAAAATTTACAGCGACTAGAGTCCCGAGCTTCTTGACAAAAATTAGTGTATAGTGTATACATTATAACTACCTAGTGTATGTAATGGTCCACCAGAAGTTATGCTATATTAGGTATCACCTGTAGCCCTCGCAGCAATAGCAACGCCGGAATCTTAGCACAGGAAGCGCTACAAGTTATGGGTGGATACGGATATATGATGGATTCAAATATGCAACGGCATTTCCGTGATGCCAAACTCTTCGAGATTGCTGGTGGGACGTCCCAAATTCAAAGAGTCATCCTTTCTGGTTTGATGCAAAAAACAACAAAGGACTTGTCCTCTGTTATTTGACCCGAACTAAAAAATAAACTTGGAGGCAGAAATGGATTATGAAACTATATTACTAAAGCAGGATGGAAGCGTTGTTACCCTTACCCTTAATCGCCCTGAGAAGTTAAACGCTATAAACTATAAGGAATTTGAAGAAATTGGCGACGCACTTGATAGAACGATGCATGATGATAGCATTCGTGTTCTGATTATCACAGGGAGTGGCCGAGCCTTTTGCAGCGGTGCTGATGTCGATCTAATGCCTGGGGCTGGCAGGAAAATGACGCTGGAAGAGATGAGAGAGCAGAATCGTATATTCCACCGCGATTTGATTTTAAGGGTTAGGAACTACCCAAAACCAATTATTGCCTCCATAAATGGCTTGGCGGCAGGTGGTGGTCTAGAAATAACATTGGTTACTGATATAAGGATAGCATCAGATACCGCAAGGTTCTCAGAAATTTATGTTAAGCGAGGACTTCATCCTGATTTCGGTGGTACATATACGCTGCCCCGCATTATAGGAGTGGCTAAAGCTTGTGAGCTTATCTTTACAGGTAAATGGATTGATGCCAAGGAGGCAGAGAAAATAGGATTGGTAAACAAAGTGGTGCCAGCAAACGAGCTCGAACATGCCACCCAAGAGATGGCAAAGGAGATAGCCCAGGCAGCCCCCTTAGTTGTGCGCTATGTTAAACAGAATATTTACCGTGGGCTTAATATGAGCTTTGAAGAGGTATTGGAGTATGAAGCATATGCTCAGACTATACTTCACCTGACTGAAGATCACAAAGAGGGAGTAAGGGCATTCAGAGAGAAGAGAGAGCCTGTATTTCAAGGCAAATAAACTTGGAGGTAGCACGTTGGTAACAAAATTACAAAGGAAAGACGTTATTATTGATGACATAGAAGCTGGGAAGTGGATAAAGGATGGGATGACGCTAGGTATTGGAGGATTGATTATAACCAGCTTTCCTATGCCGATTATTAGACAGATAATTAGAAATCGAGTGAAGGATCTTTTTGTCGTTGCTGGTCCATCAGCTGGGTTAAATGTTGACATGCTTATAGGAGCTGGATGTGTAAGAACAGTCACTTCTGCTTACGTAGGAGCAGAGGATATTATTGCTATAGGTCCCTGCTTTAGAAGAGCCGCAGAAAGGGGAGAGATAGAGGTATGGGACCTAGATGAATACATGTTTAACTGTGCCCTTTATGCTACAGCTAGCGGGCTACCCTTCATGCCGTGGCGAGGTGGCGTAGGCACTGATTTTCCCAAATTTAATCCGACCATTAAAGAATTTAATGACCCTATCAAAGGTGAGCCGCTGCTCGCTATCTCAGCAATAAAGCTCGATATTGCCATCCTTTATGCTGCCTATGCTGATGCCTTTGGCTGTGTACAACACGAAGGAACAGGATTTTCTGATAAGATTCTAAGTCAAGCAGCCGATAAAACCATAGTTACCGTAGAAAAGGTGGTATCAAACGAAAGGATAAGAACTGCTCCATGGAAGACTACAATCCATGTGGCTGACGCAATTGTAAGAGCCCCCTATGGAGCGCACCCCTTTGCAAGCCCTGATTTCTACGTTGAGGATAAAGAGCATTTGATAGAGTATGTAGCTGCTGCCGAAACATGGAGAAAAACAGGGGATAGAGGACCATACGAGGCTTATCTGCAAAAGTACATTTACGAGCCAGCGAGCCATATCGATTACTTGGAAAGAATAGGTTTTTCCAGAATATTATCGCTTCATGAGTTCTAATTCTGAGGGAGGGAGACAGAATGGTTGACAAAGAGTTTGTTGACGAATATTCAATTAATGAAGCTGTAGCTTGTTTTATTTCACGCAGTCTTGAAGATGGAATGGCGGCTTATGGTGCTTTAGGTCAGTTAGCCGTCAAAGCGGGAGTGATACTGGCTCACCTTCTACGTTGTCCCAATATGAAGGTCTGGCCAGCAATGACCAGAACAAATCTATTTCAATTTCCTGAAGTCACGCTAAAGGAAAGCACTAATGACTGGCGGCCAGCAAGGTGGGCTGAAGCTTATCGCGTATTTAGTTATGTCAACTTTGAAATGAAGGAATTTGGCAATAGATATTATCCAGCGGGAGGTTTACAGATTGATAAGTATGGGAATGCCAACCTTTTCGGCATCGGTGATAACCCGCAGCGGCTTAAAATGAGAAGCGCTGGCTCCCTTGGCAATCCCACATATTGCTCATTTCTTAAATTCTTTGACATATTTGTGCGCCGCCATGAGAAGAGAGTGTTTGTAGAGAAATGTGACTTCATTACTGTCCTCGGCTATGGGAAAGGAGGGGATGACAGAAGGAAGCTTTGTATACCTGGTATGGGCCCGAGGTATCTTTTTAGCCCCCTAGGCATCATGGATTTTGAAGAGGAAAGCAAACAGATGCGACTAAAATGCTTGCACCGTGGAGTGACAGTAGATAAGGTAAAGGAGAATACTGGTTTTGACATGATAATACCACAGGAAGTGCCGATTGTACCTCCTCCTACAAAGGAGGAGCTTGAAGTTCTCAGAAACAGGATCGACACTGACGGGCTACTAAGAACAAACGAATTACTTTGAAAAGGAGAAAAAAATGACAAAACCATTGGAAGGAATAAGGGTAATAGATACCACAGCTTGGCTTTCATTTCCCTTTGGCACTGGTTTATTGGGCGCCATGGGAGCAGATGTCGTTAAAGTGGAAAATCCTAGCCATGGAGACCCTGGCAGGAGGTTCCCACCCTTTTTTGGTTCTAACGGACTCCACTTTGGGGAGAAACCATCCGATGACGATGAATCTCTTGGCGGATTAAAGCGTCATCGAAACAAAAGAAGTGTGACATTAGAAATAAGAAGTGAGAAAGGGAAGGAAATCCTAAAGGAATTAGTTAAGAGGGGTGATGTGTTTACGGAGAATTTCGCTCCCGGTCAAATGGACGGATGGGGGCTGGGTTATGAACAGATGAAAGAAGTTAATCCCAAAATAATATATTGCTCTATATCAGGCTTTGGACATACTGGCCCAGACAGCAGATTACCTGCCTTTGACGCAATAGCTCAAGCTAGATCTGGCTTTATGCTTACAACGGGGTTTCCCGACGGCGAGCCGCTAAAGGCTGGACCAGCCGTTGGAGACTTGATCCCAGCTCTATATGCTGTCATAGGTATACTTACTGCCTTGCACTATAGAGATAAGACCGGCAAGGGCCAACGCATCGATATCGCAATGACGGATAGCTTGTTTTCATTCGTTACCGCCGAACCCGTGGAAGCTTATGATGCCTATGGTTTCCCACAAAGAGCGGGAAACCATTCTTATCGCGCGGTGCCCATGGACTCCTACAAGACCAAGGATGGCGGCCATGTAATTATTACCGTAGTTCCTCTGGGAAGGGCTTATCCTGATTTCCTAAAGGCGATTGAAAGGGAAGACTTACTTACCAATCCAAAGTTTGATACAATATGGCATAGGATACAGAATGTAGATGACGTTAATTCTGAAGTAGAGAAGTGGACAAGTCAACACACAACAGAAGAGGTACTTCAAAGATTTAAGGAGTTTCGAATTCCAAGCGGAAGGGTTACCGAGAGCGCGTCGGAATTGTTTAGTGACCCTCAACTCGAAGCCCGCCAGATGATTATTGACTTAGAACATCCCGGGTTAGGCAAAACCGGCCTTAAGACTGGTGGTATGCCAATAAAGTTCTCTGACCTCGAGGCTGAGTATGATAAAGGTGCTCCGTACGCCGGACAGCAGACAGATGAAATTCTTTCTAGTCTTCTGGGCTACTCCGAAAAAGATTTGACTCAGCTAAGAGAAGAGGGAGTCATATAATATCGCTAGCACCGAGATAACATTGAGCAGTGAAAACGAAAAGATAACCGAATACAACAATAAAGATACGCTCCTCCCAGCTTATAGAGTTCTTGATTTGGCTGACGAAAAAGGCTCTTATGCTGCTAAGATATTAGCAGATATGGGAGCAGATGTTATCAAAATAGAGCCACCTAGTGGTGATAGTTCTAGATTCATTGCCCCCTTTTTCCACGACATTCCGGATCCAGAAATGAGCCTCTACTTTTTTGCTAATAATGTTGGCAAAAGGGGGGTAACTTTGAACCTAGAAACCACTGATGGTAAAGAAATATTTCGCAAGCTAGCTAGGAAAGCCGATTTTATTGTAGAGTCCTTTCCTCCAGGACATATGGATAGCATTGGCCTGGGTTATACCACTTTAAGTAAAGCCAATCCTCGTCTCATCCTAGTTTCAATAACTCCTTTTGGCCAAACTGGGCCTTACCGGGATTACAAAGCTTCAGATATTACTATCCAGGCTATGGCAGGGATAATGAGCATTACTGGTCAGCCTGACCACCCCCCAGTTCGCCTAGGAGAACTGCAATCTTACTTCGTAGCTGGCCTTTGGGCTGCGTTGTCAGCTTTAGCCGCCCACCTTTATCGAGAGGAAACCGGCGAGGGTCAACATATAGACTTATCAATTCGGGAGAGTATCCTTTGCTGCCTTTATATGGGTTCACCGTTGTGGCAATATGCAAAACATCATGAAACAAGGATGGGGCATTTAATCCTGCGAGGCAAGGCCTATCAACCTGAGGTATGGCCGTGCCAAGATGGCTATTTTGCATGGCGAATCATGGGCGGGATCTACGGAGCCAAGGATTGGCAAGCTTGGACTGAATGGGCGAATAGCAAGGGAATGGGGGAAGCTCTAAATGAGATTTCTAATTGGGCTGAATGTGACCTGTCTCAGATAACCCAAGAGCAATATAATCGATGGGGACAGGCAATTTCTGACCTTGCCAGGTTATACACCAGGGAGGAATTTACAAAGGAAGCAACTTCCAGAGGTATTCGGGCGGGTGGTTTAGCCAAAGTTAGCGAAGTAATTGATAATCCTCAATTAAAAGCCAGGGATTTTTGGCAAGAGGTGGAGCATCCTGAACTAAATACCTCTATTCGCTATCCAAGAAGTCTGTTTATGTGCAGCCGGGCTCAGCCTTTCCCTCGCAGACGAGCCCCACTTATTGGGGAACATAACCAAGAAATCTATCAGCAGGAGCTGGGTTTATCGTCAGAGCAGCTCAGCCAACTAAAGCAAGCTAGAATTATCTGACTTGCTAAATGGAAGGAAAGTGGCAATGATGGCTAGTCGGAAGCTATTTGATGGGGTGAAGATAGCTGGTTTTGCTTGGGTAATTCAGGGACCATATAGTATTAAATTTCTTGCAGACTATGGGGCAGATGTAGTCAGAATTGAATCTACCACTCATCCCGATGTTACAAGGCTAACAGCACCATATAAAGATGGCATTATAGATGTTAACCATTCGGCTGTTTTCAATAACCTAAACACTAGCAAGTATAGCATTACTATTGACCTAAACCACCCTAAAGGCATCGATTTGGCTAAGAGGCTTTGTTTGTGGTCTGATGTTGTGGTGGAAAACTTCGCCATAGGAACAATGGAGAGATGGAAGATAGGCTATGAAGATCTAAAAAGGGAGAAGGCAGACATTATCATGGTTAGCTTGAGCTTATTCGGGCAAACTGGACCGTGGCGGAGGCGTGATGGCTTTGGGGCTTTGGTTCAAGGGGCTGCTGGTTCATATGATGTGACTGGTTGGCCTGATGGAGAACCTAGCTGTCCAGCTATGACTTATACGGACCCGCTTGCTGGCTGGGCTGCAACTATAGCCATATTAGCCGCCCTAGATTATCGCCGCCGAACAGGCAGTGGATTACATATGGATATCTCGCAACTTGAAGTGGCTACCAATGCTGTATATCCAGGGATTCTAGATTATATGGTTAACCACAAAGAATATATCCGTAAAGGTAATCGCTCTTCCTTTGCCTCCCCTTGTGGTGCTTTCCCTTGTCGCGGAAGCGATCGATGGTGCGTTATCAACATAACCACAGACGAAGAATGGGGAAATTTAATTAAGGTTATGGGTAACCCGGGATGGATGAGAGAATCTAGGTTCTCCACCTTCTTAGATAGAAAAGAAAATGAAGACGAACTAGAGAAACTACTGGCTGAATGGACTTCAAATCATACTCCGGAAGAGGTGATGAATCAGCTTCAGGAAGCGAATGTAGAGGCTGGGATCGTGGAGAATAATGAGGATTATACGGACAAGGATCCGCAACTAAAGCATCGCCAGTATTTTCAGGAGCTTGAATACCCCGTAATAGGACGTTTCCAGCATCACGGCGCTCCCAGCCGCTTTTCCAAGACCCCAACGGCTATGCGTCGTACTCCTTTCCTTGGCGAGCATGTGGATTACGTATGCACCCAATTGCTGGGCATGTCTGATGAAGAGTTTACGAAAATACTAGCTTCCGGAGCGATTAGGTAACCTAGGGGCAAGTTTTAGCCTTAAAGTTAATTAGCTACAGTTGTGAATCACCCAGCAAATTGCAGGGAATTTAAGCTACCTAAAAGAACGTGGCGGAGGGGAACTTCTTCATGCGCTTCCAGGATTGAACCTTTCCTCCTTAACCCATTAACCCAGGAAGGAATAATGCGATTTGGGGGAACGCTACGATTATAGCTACACTAACAAGGTAAGCTAGGAAATAAGGTAATATTCCGCGGAATATTTGTTCTAAGCTAACTGCATCTCCTGCTGCACCTTTGACCACGTATACATTTGTCCCTAAGGGTGGCGTAATTACTCCTATTTCCATCAGCATAATAGTCAAAATACCAAGCCATATCCCATCAAAGCCTAAGCCTATCAGTACCGGAAAGAAAATGGGTAAAGTTAAAGCCATGATTGCCACTACTTCCATAAATGTGCCTAGTATGAGGAATAAAAATAAAACCGTGCCTAAAATAGCTAAAGGAGGAACCGGCATGCTAAGCAAAAACCCACCGATGGCGGTAATAACTCCAGCCAAAGTAAGGAATTTGGCAAAAATCATTGCCCCTATAACTATTAAAAAAATCATGGCGGTGATGGCTACGGCATTTAGCGCGGCGTCCAGAATCACTTTTAATTTAAATCCTCGCCGAACAAGAAGTATGACAAAGGTTACAAAAGCCCCCGCCGCCCCTGCCTCTGTAGGGGTAAAGACACCAAAGTAAATACCCCCAAGGATGGCAGCCATAATAAGGGTCAGTGGCCCTACCAATTTGATTGACGCTAACTTCTCCCTTAGGGAAAAAGGAGCTGCTGTGGAAGGCGGGGCAAGGTTTGGCTTTAACTTCAGTGTCAAAAAGGTGGCACCTAGAAAAAGTACCATTGTCATAAGCCCGGGGATAATTCCGGCAATTAATAATCTACCTAGATGTACCTCGGTAAAAATAGTAAAGATAACCATTATTCCACTAGGAGGTATTAGCGCTGCTAAGGTTCCTGAAGCAGCGATACATCCGCAAGTAAACCCCTTATCATAGTTGTAGCGCTCCATCTCAGGAAGCGCTAACTTAGTAAACATGGCAGCTGTTGCTAAGCTTGACCCTGAGGCAAAAGCAAAGGCAGCGCATGATCCGGTGACGGATAGGGCTACCCCACCACGAATCCGTCCTAACCAGTAGTATGCAGCTTTGTAAATATCCTGCCCTACACCGGCGTGAAGAGCAAAATTGCCTAAAAGGATAAACATGGGGAGAACAATCCATGCCCAATGTGCCATTTCATGATAGGGGAAAGAAGTTAATAGCGCCATAGTTACTGTGGTACCTGTAACTGCCAATAAGCCTATAACGCCAACTACTGCTAAAGCAACGCCTATAGGAACCCCGTATGCTATAAGGGCAAGTAAGCCAATCAGACCCAGTATACCTATTAATCCAGGTGCCATATTATACCTTCGTAAATAAAAGTTTCATTTTGCTGCTCTGATGTTAATTATTTTAGATAAACAGATAATTAACGAACAAAGGGCAAAGCCAAAACAACCCACAGAAATCGCCAACTTTGGTATCCAAAGTGGTACGGCGACTAACCCCCAGCTTGTTTCTTTTAGAGTCCAAGCGACTAAAGCATAATCAAAAGTTAGCCAACCCAAAATGAAAAAGAGAATAAATGCTGACGCTTGAGCAACGACATCTGATATAGCTTGCCCCCTAGGAGAAAAGCGTTGACTTAATAATGTAATTCTAACGTGTCCACCATGAAGTTCATGATAGTTGAAAGCAAAAACTATTACGATGGGCAGAAGAGCTTCTGTTATTTCAAGTGCTCCAGGGAATGGCCGGCCAAACAGATAACGTCCAGCTACGTCCATCGTTACAATAAGCATCATAACGAAGCATATAAACGCGCTAACTACACCCAATGACTTACTGCCGTAAAAATTAATGTTTTGTAGTCTCTTTATTACCCCGTGCAACTACTCACTCCACCTTAGATAATCCGGCTACCACTCTCACCTCAATAGTCTTAACATCACGGTTAATGGCAAGCCATAAAAATATGTAGAACAGATTCCCAACTTTAGCAGGTTGCCAATGTTCTCTAGCTAAGACGCACTCCTTATGCTATGGCAAAGCTGTGAATTACATCGCAGTCAGCATCATAAGCTGTGAGACGTCCCCTATTTGCTCCAGTTCCAGAATCGCCTTAGCTAACTCTTCTATCCTGCCCTCAGTGAGGATTCTGCTAGCGTTACTTCGGAATTTGTCTACTAGCTCAGCATCGGTCAATCTGACCGATTCCGGGAATCCTCTACCTCTGGCAACCATACCTTCTTTCCTAAAGAGGTGTCCTTTACTCTTCACCTCAACAATGGTCGGATAGCCTCTGCCAACAGCAAATTCTCTGTTATCACCTGTCACAGGCATTGTTTCAACCCAACTTTTGCTCGGGTGTAAACTGACCTTGCTCATGAACGATAATATGTCCTTGCGTCTAAATGTAGCTGGATCCTGCCATCGGGCATCCGGTTTGAGGCCATAGGCTACCACCGAGTAAACATAGGGACAACTGAACTGTGCCTCAAGGTGCGTTTTAATCTCCCTGTTCTTGAATATCGGCTGACTGCTGAACCACTCTGGCATGAAAACCTTTACCTCGTCAATCTCATCAGGTTTAAACCTATTTTCATCAATGATACTGGTAAATAGCTCTAAGCCTATATGTACAATGCCACAACAGGGGAAAATCTTATAATTCGTTGCACTAGGAAAGTACCATATCTCTCCCAGCTCTTCAAGAATATTTTTCGGCTCCCACTTCTTGGAGCCGAAAAACTTCCAGAATCCACTTTCCCCGTCAAGCACCGTGGTATCTCCAGTGTAACCTGCATGGGCTAACAGAACAGAAGTAACCTCTGCCTGGGAAACCCAGCCTGCTGAGCAATACTTATCCATTGGTGCAGGTATAGTCTCCCACCATTTCATTTGGGAGGGCACTGGCGTAATGCGACCTGCTAGGCCAATAGCATATAGCATCTTTTCCAGGTCTAAACCCATGATTTTGGCAGCACCAACTGCCCCCCCAATAGTACAGGAGCTATATCCATAAACTGGGGATGGGTGGTAACTTATCGTCCCATTTTCTGCTGTCACTAGCTCGAGCATGGGAGATAATGACCGCCCCACTCTAGTAGCAACCTCCTGTGCCACAGCGAATGCCAGAATCAAATCCCGACCTGAGGCTTTGGCACTCTCGGCTAGAGCTAGAGAAGCCGGCATGACATAAGGGACAATGTGTCCCTCGGTACAAGTCGAGTCAAAATCTAGGGCATTGATTAGTTCACCGTTAGCAAAGGCAGCATTAGGAATGGAAACCTTTTTCCCACCAAATATGGTGGATTGAGCGTCTCCTCCAAGTTTCTCAGCAAGTCCAGCTGCTAACCTTCCCTTGTCTACCGACCATCCTGCAAGAGCACAGCCCATAGAATCAAGAAAGAGTCTCTTTGATTCATGAACTACCTGTTCGGGTAAATCCTCAAAGCAGGCCTTGACGGCAAAATCGGCCACCTTCTCTGTAACACCCGCCGTCAACTTGACTGCTTCTTTCGCCATATCTGTACTTCCTATATATGTCTTACCTATATTTATAAGGGTCATAACCTACGAGTTCACAATATCTATCCAGTATCTGGCGAGCCTTAGCAAAACCCATACCCTCTATTTTCTTTACATAGTCATCGTATATCTGGAAGGCTACTTCCTTCATTAATACTTCCCTATCAGCCGGTGGGAAGTCATAAGTTATTACCCCCTCCTCCTCTACAAACTTTCTTTCCCCTTCTGCATCAAACTTTTCCATTTCCTGGCTATACCAAGCCCCATGCTCTTTTCCCAGCCCCTCAATTATTTCCTGAATATCAGGTGGAAGTTTATTCCAGGTATCTAAATTTATCACTGTTGCATAGCCCAGATGCTGCCCACAGCTATTAAGGCCAAAGGTAAGGTGTTTAGCAATCTCGTAATGCCTATACCTATCATGAATCTCTATGGCAGTGTCAACAGCATCTACCACTCCTTTGCTCATGGCTTCGTAAGCTTCAACTGCCGGTATTGAGATAATCACAGCACCGCCAGCAGCATCGAATTTCACAGATGTTCCCACTGCTCGAACCTTTAAACCATCTAAGTCGGCTAGTGTTCTTACCGGTTTAATGCTTAATATGTGAAGAGGGGTAGCCTCGTGAAAAAATAAAACCTTTTGGTCATGGTTTGTAAATTCATCTCTGACTTCAGGGAATTCCTCTCTAAGCTGCTCATATCCTTTTTGAAGCTTGTTATCGTAGTCGTACCGAGAGTTACCTATTGACCCAACTGCTATCGCGTGGAAGCCTGCAGCGGAGTATGGGAACATATCAATCGCATAACAACTTACACCAGTTCCTAAATCTACACCTCCTCTCTCAATGAGAGGGTGAAGCTCTTTTACTTTGGCTAAAGTTCCACCCCAGTAACGCTCTATCTTGACTCTACCCTCTGTACGTTCCTCAATCTGGCTAAGAAATACTTCAGTCTTCTCTGCGAGGAAGCCTACAAAGGGACTCCAACATGAAAACGTCAACACAATCGGCTTAACCTCTGGGGGGGTTGGTGGTGCTGGGGTTGGTGGTGCTTCCTTGGCACAACCAACAACACTCAGACTAGCCAGGCAAACTACACTGACGCAGATGAGTAAAAGCTTTTTCATAAAACACCTCCTTCTCTTTACTCAGCTATATCATAACTTTTGAATTTTGTCAAGCAATTACCACCTTGGGTTGCATTCAAAAGGTGGTTAATTTTTCGGTCCACCTAAAAGATTATACCACTACTGTCAACTAGGCAAATAAATGGTTGTACAAGTTACTTGAGGGAGAAAGCCTACCCGCAGCCTACTATTCTTTTGCCTCCACCTTAGATAATCCGGCTACCACTCTCACCTCAGTAGTTAACATCACGGTTAATGGCAAGCCATAAAAGTATGGGGGAGGGAACTAAATATCCCTCCCCCACAAAAAAGCTTCAGCTACTTCCTAGCTTCTTCTTAGTAACCAGGAAGCCTCCTAATATATGTCTTACTCATATCCATAAATGTCATAACTTAGGAGTTCACAAGCTCTATCCAGTATCTGGCGAACGTTAGCAAAACCCATACCCTCTACTTTCTTTACATAGTCCTCGTATATCTCGAATGCTATTCTGTTCATTATTTCTTCCCTATCAGCCGGTGGGAAGTCATAAATTATTACCCCCTCCTCTTCTTCAAGCATTTTTATCGCCCATTCCGTAAACTCTTCCAGTTCCTGGTGATACCAAATCTGATGCTCTACTCCCAGCGCCTCAATTATTTCCTGAATATCAGGTGGAAGTTTATTCCAGGTATCTAAATTTATCGCTGTCATATAGGTTACCTTCTGCCCATAGCTATTAAGGCCAAAGGTAAGGTGTTTAGCAATCTCGTAATTCTTATACCTAACCTGGGCCTCCAAGACAGTATCAACAGCCTCTAGCACTCCTTTACTCATGGCTTCGTAAGATTCAATTGCCGGTATAGAGATACTCACAGAACCGGCAGCAGCATCGAATTTCACAGATGTCCCCACTGCTCGAACCCTTAAACCATCTAAGTCGGCTAGTGTTCTTACCGGTTTAGTGCTAAGCATTACAGCAGAGGTACCGTCGTAATTACATATAAACTTTTGGTTGTGGTTTGTAATTTCATCTCTGACTTCAGGGAATTCCTTTTGAAGCTGTCGATATGCTTTTTGATCCTTGTACTCGTAGTCGTAACGCGCGTTGTCAACTAGTGATGTCGCATGTAAGCCTGCACTGTAGAACGGGAACATCTCAACCATATAAGAACTTACATCAGTTCCCATATCTACACCTCCTCTCTCAATGAGAGGGTGAACCTCTTTTACTTTGGCTAAAGTTCCACCCCAGTAACGCTCTATCTTGACTCTACCTCCTGTAGCTTCCTCAATCTTGTCAAGAAATGCCGTAGTCTTCTCTGAGAGGAAGCCTACCTCAGGACACCAAATCGCATACGTCAACACGATTGGCTTAACCTCTGGGGTTGGGGTTGGTGGTGCTGGGGTTGGGGTTGGTGGTGCTGGGGTTGGTGGTGCTTCCTTGGCACAACCAACAACGCTCAGACTAGCCAGGCAAACTACACTGACGCAGATGAGTAAAAGCTTTTTCATAAAACACCTCCTTCTATTTACTCAACCATATCATAAATTTTGAATTTTGTCAAGCAATTACCGCCTTGGGTTACATTCAAAAGGTGGTTAATTTTTCGGTCCACCTAAAAGATTATACCACTACTGTCAAGACACCTGTCAAGTGTTCGGTTGTATTAATTTGCTGGCGAAAACTCACCCGCAGCCTTTGTGCCTTAACCAGAATGCCTCCCCGTCACTCTGATTATAGCCGAGTGTCCTTGGTTTGAGTAGATTATTCACTCCGTCTATCGTCCAGCTTATGCCCTGTTTCTTAAATCTCCTCCCGATGACTATATCGGTGTTTTTCTCGATTGCTCCAGACCCATAGACCAGCACCCTCTTCGCTTTCACCCCACCGTTCAGTGGTCAGCATCTTTTCGCCCTGGCCACCACACAGGCTCCAATGCCAGCTTAGTTTTGGTCGCATCATCTCCTATCCCATTAACCCAGGAGGCCAGATAGTCCCTCCATCAACTCCAATAATCTGCCCGGTTATATAATTGTTCTCATCAGAAGCTAAGAACATAACCGCTGCCGAAACCTCCTCCGGCTTGGCAATCCTGCCTAGAACATTACTAGTAGTTTTTAGGTGTCCATCAGCCGTCCTTTCAAGCTCCGTAGTTGCCTGTAATTGCCTCACTTCATCACGTTGCATATGTGTTTCAGCACGAGGCGAAATACAATTTACAAGTATGTTGTACCTTCCTAACTCCTTGGCTAAGCTCTTGGTCATAGCTACCACACCACCCTTTGCTGCGGCATAGTTAGTTTGACCAACATTACCTTTAATCCCAACAGATGAGGTTACAAAAATTATCTTTCCGCTTTTTTGCTCTCGCATATATGGAACGGCAAAGCGAGTGGTAGTAAATTCCCCCTTGAGGTCTACAGCTATAACTTCATCCCACTCCTCTTCAGTCATATTCCATATCATGCGGTCTCTAGTGATAGCTGCATTGTTTACTAAGACGTCTATCCTTCCGAAGTTCTTAATCGCGGTTTCTATTATATTTCTACCGCCATCCCAAGTAGCTACTGTATCACCATTTGCAACTGCTTCACCACCTGCAGCCCGGATCTCCTCCACTACCTTCTTAGCTGCTTCGAAATTGATATCGTTAACAACTACTTTGGCTCCCTCTTTCGCTGCCATTATAGTATACGCTCTTCCCAATCCTTGGCCTGCTCCTGTAACCACTACAACTCTATCTTTTAACCTCACTTTTCTCTCCTTTCCTCCTTCTTAAAATGCGTTCTGTTTGGATCAACGTCTTTGGCTTGTTTTACCCTACATCACTCCCTTTCTTCAATTCCTCGATCTGCTGTTTACTGTAACCCAAGCTTTGCAGGATCTCGTCTGTGTGCTGACCAGGTATAGGGCCAAAGCTCCTGAATCGAGGAGGGGTATCTGAGAGCTTGAACGGGCTGCCTACCTGCACGACTTTTCCCAAAGTGGGGTGATCTAGTTCCAGTACCATCTGGCGATGTAACAACTGAGGGTCAACCAGTGCCTCCTCTAGATAATGAACAGGGCCAAACATTACTTGCTTATCCTTTGCCCACTCCCACCATTCATCCCTGGTCTTGGTTAGGAAGAGTTCCCTCAGGAATGTGAACATCTCTTGCCTTTCCTTGTCGTTCTGGGGATACTGGCGGGCGATCATATCTTCCCTCCCAATGCTGCGGCAGAAGTTCACCCAGAACTGGGGTTCCATGAAAAAGATCACTACGTATTCTCCATCCTTGGTTTTATATACGGAAGCGCAAGGCTCCGACCCGGTCTGAAATGTCTCTCCTCTTCTCCGTACCTGGCCGGTAAGAAAATGCAGCGCTACTTCAAGGGATAGTAACGAAAACGCGCCATCAGTGTAGCTGATATCAACAAATTGGCCTCTGCCTGTTTTTTCCCTGGCTAAAAGGGCAATCAGGATACCAATTAAGGAGCATAACCCAGCCCCGGCCATATCTGCCAGAAAATTACTTGGAATGGTAGGAGGCCCGTCTTTTGGCCCTATGAGGCTCAGCAAACCAGCAACAGCAATAAGATTAGCGTCATGTCCTACCAAGTCACGATACGGCCCATCCTGACCATACGCGCTGACCGAGCAGTAGACAATCTTCGAGTTTATGTTTTTCAGGGCTTCATAGCCGATGCCTAGGTGCTCCATCGTCCCTGGCCGGGAATTCTCAATGAGAACATCAGCTTCCTTTGCTAATCTATAGACTACTTCCCTGCCCTGTTCTGATCTGAGGTTTACCTTGATGCTCCTCTTATTCCGATCCTGAGTCCGATAGGCGGCTAATTTCTCCTCTGTGGTCTGCATTTGAAGAACCGACGGACTAACAAACCCGACAGGGTCAACTTTAATAACATCTGCCCCAAAATCAGCCAAAGTCATAGCTGCGTAAGCCGGTGGATAGCCCCGACACAAATCCAGAACCTTAATGCCTTCAATCGCCTGCATCACACTTCTCCTTTACAGCTCAAGCTTAGTATACAAAGCTTTCATATCTACCGAGTTGGTTTTTTCTTTCCAAACCTTTCGTAGTATTCAGCCGGGATGTTGTCAGGGTCCTTATATATGATAAACCGACAAGGTTCCTCTCCTAACTTTTCTGAAGGAGCTGTTACCCATATCGGGTACCCATCCATTTCAATTGGTATAATATCTTGGAAAGCGCCGTGACAGCAGTATACAGGAAAGTCGCTCCTGCCAAATGTCATTGCTTGAGGCTTCTTTACTTTGAGGTAATTCTTCGGGGGGTCGTAGTAACCATTGAGGATTGCCCTCCCTCCGCTGCCGCAAGGCGTCATCATTATGGTGACCTTCTCATCATCCTCCTCTATGACCAATGGATTGAGATGACCCCTGAGACCTGCTGCCAACATTTGGACTTGACGACGGACATTCTCCTTGCGATATGCCTTGGCGTAGTCTGCAAAGTGACTCATTGCGTCATGGAAGGCTTCGTAGAGGGCTTCATCTCCCAAACGTCTCCCGATAAAGCTCAGCAGGCATGCTATCCAGTTCCTAAATCCTTCATGCATAGCGAAAAACTCCCTATGCATTCGACGGGTTAGTTTTTTGGCTTTTTCCAGGTCCCCTGCATCAATTGCTTGCTGGATAAGGTCTACAGTTTCGACTCCCATCTCGTTCAATTCCGTTTCTGTAAAAATTCTTTCCCCCATAAAAACTCCTAGATAAATTATTCGAACATAGCTGATTATGATAAGCAAAGTAGACAAAAATGTCAACCATTTGTTGGTTACTGGCTTGCGTTCAAAAGTTGGTCATTTTTCGGCCCACTTAAAAAGATTATAACACTACCCTCGGTAACTATGAACTCCTTCTCCTCACCTTCACCTTCAAACACCTCACCACCCTCAAATACAGCCTGCCACCTTGGGTCCTCTTCCTGCCTCAGAGCCTTGCCTTCCTACGGTTTTTCTTGAAGAATATCCCGAAAACAGAAATGATAAGTGTATGCAGACGGGGTTAGCTTGACAATAAATAGGTGCCATGTTATGTTGTGTCAATAAGGCTAGAGGTGGGATTCCGGAGTTTTTAGTCCGTCCCCACGGGACGGTTTTTTAATTATCAGGGTAAAGGTAGCGGAGAGATATGAAAAGCGATGTCGTTAAAAGGGGCATAGAGCGGGCTCCACATCGGTCTTTACTATATGCTTTAGGTTGCACCCGAGCCGAAATAGATAAGCCTTTTATCGGTGTTATCAATAGCTTTAGCGAGATTGTCCCAGGGCATATGCACCTGCGCGATATTGCCGAGGCAGTTAAGACAGGGGTGCGCAGCGGCGGGGGTGTTCCCTTTGAGGTTAATACTATCGCTGTGTGTGATGGCATTGCTATGAACCACCAGGGTATGAAATACAGTCTGCCTAGCCGGGAACTAATAGCCGACTCAGTAGAGATAGTAGCTGAGGCTCATGCCTTTGATGCCTTGGTCTTTATTCCTAATTGTGACAAAATAACCCCGGGGATGCTTATGGCAGCAGTAAGGCTGAATCTACCGGCTATCTTTATTAGCGGTGGACCAATGCTGGCCGGGCGTTTGAATAGTAATAATGGAGTCAAACAGGTTGACTTCAGTTCTGTCTATGAGGCAGTGGGGAAAGTAGCCAGCGGGCAAATGACTGAGGGGGAATTGGAACAGCTGGAAGAGGTTGCCTGCCCCGGCTGCGGTAGCTGTTCGGGAATGTTCACCGCCAATACTATGAATTGCTTAACCGAAGCCCTAGGAATGGGACTACCTGGTAATGGCACTATCCCGGCGGTTGATGCCCGTCGGCGACAGTTAGCCAAAGAAGCCGGGCAGCGGGTTATGGAGCTTTTAGCCAATAATGTTTGTCCCCGAGATATAATAGATGAAAATTCTATCCGTAATGCCTTTGCCGTCGATATGGCATTAGGTGGTAGCACTAATTCAGTTCTGCACCTTATGGCAATAGCCTATGAGGCAGAGGTTGACTTTTCCCTTGCAATGGTCAATCAGATAAGTGAGCGCACGCCTACCCTGTGTAAGCTAAGACCAGCCGGTGATTATCATATCGAGGATTTAGACAGTGCCGGTGGTATAGTTGCCGTGATGAAGGAGCTACAGGGGTTATTGAACCTGGAGTCAAGAACAGTATCGGGAAAATCGATGACTCAGATTATTGCTAATAGCCAGGTTGTGGATAAAGAGGTTATCCGCTCTATTACTAATGCTCACTCATCTATAGGGGGCATTGCTATCCTTTTCGGCAATCTGGCGCCAGAAGGTGGAGTGGTAAAAAGGTCAGCAGTGGCTCCGGAGATGATGGTTCACCGGGGGCCAGCCAGGGTATTTGACTCTGAAGAAGAGGCTACAACAGCCATTATGAGTGGCAACATAAAATCAGGTGAAGTGCTCGTTATTCGCTACGAGGGACCTAAAGGAGGACCCGGGATGAGAGAGATGCTTACCCCAACCGCCCTCCTCAGTGGTATGGGTATGGATAAAGAGGTAGCCCTCATAACTGACGGGCGTTTTTCAGGGGCAACTCGTGGTGCGGCTATCGGTCATGTCTCTCCTGAGGCAGCCAGCCGGGGAACTATCGCTACCTTAAACAATGGGGATATAATTAAGATTGATATTCCTAATCATAAGCTTGAGGCGGAGCTTAGTGATAGAGAGATAGCTGAGCGTCTAGCTCGTCTTGCTGAGTTTGAGCCTAAGGTAAAAACAGGTTACCTCAGGTATTATGCCGAGAAGGTTTGTTCAGCTAGCACCGGAGCCGTGTTTAGCCGATAAAAAGGGGGCTATTATGAAGATGACTGGTGCCCAGATTCTTTGCGAGAGCCTGGTAAGAGAAGAGGTAGAGGTTATTTTTGGTATCCTTGGTGGAGCTATTTTGCCGGTATATGATACCTTGCCTCAATATCCTCAGCTTCGTCATATTCTGGTGCGTCACGAACAGGGTGCCGCTCACGCCGCTGACGGCTATGCTAGAGCTACAGGAAAGGTAGGGGTCTGCTTCGCTACCTCTGGTCCCGGGGCAACTAACTTGGTAACCGGCATTGCTAATGCTCACCTTGATTCGGTGCCTGTGGTAGCTATAACAGGTCAGGTAGCCAGACCCTTTATCGGCAAAGATGCCTTCCAGGAGATAGATATTACTGGCATTACCCAGCCTATTACCAAGCATAACTATCTTGTCCTCGACGCGGCTTCACTAGCTAAAGTAGTTAAAGAGGCTTTTTACCTTGCCAGGAGTGGGCGACCTGGACCGGTGCTTATTGATTTGCCACGAGACGTTCAAATAGAACAGGCAGAATTTCACTACCCGAACAAGGTGGATTTGCCTGGCTACAAGCCAACACTCCAGGGACATCCGGCGCAGATTAAGAAAGCAGCAAAGCTCATAAATGAAGCTCAGCGACCGCTTATTATCGCTGGCAGGGGGGTGAATATCTCTCAAGCCCACGCTGAACTTAAGCAGCTAGCTGAGACAGCACAAATACCGGTGGTTACTACCTTATTGGGTATTAGTTGTTTCCCTGAGTCTCATATTCTAAGTTATGGGATGTTGGGTATGCATGGCATGGCTTATGCTAATATGGCAGTTGATGCTGCTGACCTTATTATTGCTATCGGTATGAGGTTTGATGATAGAGCTACAGCTAAGGTAAGTGCCTTTGCCCCTCATGCCCGTATTATTCATATTGATATTGACCCGGCCGAAATTGGTAAAAATGTACGTGTAGATGTGCCCATAGTTGGTGATGTGAAAATGGTTCTAAACATATTAAATAAACTGATTATTTCTACTGAGCATATTGAGTGGATGCATCAGCTTGAAGATTGGCGGAAGGAGCACCCGTCAACAGAAATCAGAGATAGTGAAGGGCTCTTGCCCCAGTTTGTCATTCGCAAAATATATGAGGTAACGCAGGGTGAGGCGATTATTGTTACCGGAGTAGGTCAGAACCAGATGTGGGCAGCCCAACATTACTGGTATAATAAGCCAAATAGTCTAATCTCATCAGGTGGATTGGGAACTATGGGCTTTGGGTTGCCAGCAGCTATGGGAGCTAAGGTAGGTTGCCCTGATAGAGCGGTTTGGTGTATTGATGGTGATGGTAGCTTCCAGATGACTATTCAGGAGCTAGCCACAATAGTTAAGGAAAAAGTAGCAGTTAAGATAGCCATTATCAATAACGGCTATCTGGGGATGGTGCGGCAATGGCAGGAGTTATTCTATGGAAGACGCTATGTCGCCACGCCACTATCTGGTCCCGACTTTGTCAAGATTGCTGAGGCATATGGTCTCCCCGGATTAAGGGTTACTCGTAAAGAAGAAGTAGTTCCAGCTATTGAGCAAGCAATGACGGAGCAAGGTCCGTTCCTGATAGATTTTGTGGTGGAACCGGAGGAGAATGTTTATCCTATGGTGCCGCCGGGAGCATCTTTAGCCGAAGTTATGGAGGCACCTAGGGAAGAGACTAAAGTCGTCTCGGATTCGGCGAAGCTTCCGATGAGCAATATCTGAGCCTGAAAAGGAGGTGGCAGCGTGGCCGCAACGAAGCATACCCTAGTCGCCCTCGTAGAGGATAAGCCCGGAGTGCTTAACCGCATGGCGAGCCTTTTCCGAAGGCGTAATTTCAATATTGAGAGTATTGCTGTGGGGCGTAGTGAACTGCCCCATTTATCACGTATGACCATTGTTGTTGATGGAACCACGGCAATGGTGGAACAGGTTAGAAAACAACTAGATAAGGTCATAGAGGTGGTCAAGGTGTCTGATATTACAGAAGGAGACATAGTTGCTCGGGAATTGGCACTGATTAAGGTAAAAACGACTTCCCCTACCCGAAGTGAGATTATTCAGATTGTGGATATATTTAGGGCGAATATAGTAGATGTTGCCCCTGACTCGGTAACAATTGAGGTTACCGGGGATGAGGAGAAAATTACTTCCTTATTTGATTTGCTTCGCGGTTTTGGCATCAAGGAAGTATCCAGGACTGGTCGTATAGCTATGACCAGG
>SDBU01001416.1_pt1 | contig 34250 bp, 25 predicted proteins | sample 2277071 | NCBI WGS metagenome assembly SDBU01 (sample SAMN10397929, study PRJNA504765) | marine sediment metagenome | isolation source: marine sediment core GS08_GC12, 126 cmbsf | place: Arctic Ocean: Gakkel Ridge, Loki's castle | collected 2008 | reverse complement strand
TGCTCTCTGCGCCATGCGCTTTGCGGCAGTCCCATGTTCCCCGAACTTACAGAGCATCAAATAAAACAAGTCGCAGACAAAATCAAAGAATTCCTATCAAGTTGATTAGACAGGATTGACAGGATTATCAGGATATTTTTTGCCTTTCAGACCTCAAGCGCAGCGGTCCTCGAGCGAAGCGCTCCTCAATCAGCCGTAGGCTATGCCCTTTGCCCTCTGCGCCATGCACCATGCGCTATGCCCCATGCGCTCTGCTCTTTGCGCTCTGCTCTTTGCGCCATGCGCCATGCGCTCTGCGCTTTGCCCTCTTCCCTCCGCCATGAGCAAACTTTTCTTTCGCCTCAAACGAAGTGCTCCTAAAGCGCAGCGATCCTCAAGCCTAGCGCTCCATAGGCGGTTTCGCCCTCTGCGCTCTGCTCTTTGCGCCATGCGCCATGCGCTCTGCGCTTTGCCCTCTGCGCTATGCGCCATGCGCTTGACCTTTCGCCTTATCGCCTATGCCAAAAGTAGAAATCATCAACCCTCTCGAACATGCCGACTGGGACAAACTGTCGCTTACGAATGCACGTTGCGGCCGAAATTAGGCATTTTGCGCAACCAGTAGCGCATCTTGTTGAACTAAGCTGAACACGAATTCTTAGAGATGTTTTCTCCCTCATTCCGCCCTCCGCCTTTGGACTTAGAGTTGAAGACTGATGAAATCCATGTCTGGTGTGCTTCCCTGGACCAACCAGTATCTCAATTTCAGAGGCTAAGACAAACGCTCTCCATGGACGAACGCACCAAGGCTGAACGGTTTCATTTTGAGCGAGACAGGAAACGTTTCAATGCCGGCCGAGGGATACTGAGAACGATCTTGGGTTGGTACTTAGGTGGGGAACCCAATCGGCTGCAGTTTTGTTACGGAAAGAATGGAAAGCCAGCGCTTGCTGATACATTTGGCAACGGAGGGATTCATTTCAACATGTCACGCTCAGTGGGGTTAGCCCTTTATGCTTTCACTCGAGACCGTGAGATAGGTGTGGACATCGAACGCGTTCGCGATATTTCTGAGATGGATCAGATAGCTGAACGATTCTTTTCTGTAAAAGAAAATGCGGTTTTCCGTACATTGCCTAAAAGCAAGAGGAAAGAAGCGTTTTTTAGATGCTGGACCCGCAAGGAAGCCTTTATAAAAGCAATCGGAAAGGGTTTGTCTATGCCCTTAGACAAATTTGACGTAGCGCTGGTCCCGGGTAAACCGGCTAGGCTAATAAGAATAGAGGGAGATTCAAAGGAAGCATCCCGATGGACCATTCGGGAATTGAAACCTGCCGCGGGATTTGCGGCTGCCTTTGCCCTAGAGGGACGAAGCCGTCGACTTCGTTGCTGGCAATGGCCAGATCAATCTCCCAAAAGTTCTAATTTGACCTTGGGTGCGACGTATACTTGATATACAAGCTTCTTTTTCCTATCCGCATTATTTGGAAAGCAACTTTTTATCATTTCATTAATTTCATTTCTATGAGTGAGGTGCAATACGTATACTGGCGAAAAATTTAGCTGCTTTATTATTGGAAGCGAATCTCACCTTATTCAATGTGCAGAGATTCTGTCCCAACGCGGCCATCAAATCTGTGGCATTATCTCCTCCAAAACATCGATTACAAATTGGGCCGAAGAAAAGGGGATACCCCATGTAGAGCCAGGCCCCGATCTCGCCAGCGTTTTAAGTCAGCAATCCTTTGATTATTTCTTCAGTATCACCTATCTCTCCATCATCCCCAACGAGATCTTAGCTTTGCCACGCAAATGCGCTATTAACTTCCACGATGGGCCTCTGCCGCGATATGCCGGTCTTAATGCAACTTCCTGGGCACTCATCAACCAGGAAAAAACACATGGCGTTACATGGCATATCATGAGTGCTGAGGCGGACAAAGGTGTCATCCTCAAACAACGTTCCGTTGACATCGTCGAGGGCGATACTGCCTTTACCCTCAACGCTAAGTGCTACGAGGCATGCATTGACTCATTTGCTGAACTGGTAGATGAATTAGCCAGCGGCCGTGTGGAACTCCACAAGCAAAACCTGGCCGAACGGACGTATTTCTCCAAATACAAGCGGTCTCCCGCAGCTTGTATACTCTCCTGGAGTCAACCGGCCGATGAGATCGCCACTTTGGTTCGGGCTTTGGACTTTGGCCCATACCGTAATCCGCTGGGTCTTCCAAAGCTCCTCATAGGGAACGAGGTCTTCATCGTGCCTCAAATTGAAGTGCTTGATACGAGCTGTCAGGCCACGCCTGGAACAATTAGTTCTATTGGTGATGAATTCCTCAATGTTGCCACGGCTAGCAAAGAGATTTCATTAGTTAAAATGCTAACCACCAACGGTCAGCCGTTGTCCATCGCTGATTTAGCCTCGAGGTTCGACATACGTGAAGGGGACAAATTGGAGGAATTAGACCCTGAAACAGCCGATCTATTGACGACACTCAATGGCACGATTTGTCGGCATGAGGAGTTTTGGCTCAGCAACTTGGCAAAGTTGACACCAATTGAAATACCATACGCCAATCACGGCAAAGCCCTAACTAGTCCTGGACGATATGAGACTGCTTCAATGGCCATACCGGCTGAAGTTAGTGCTTTTTTAAGCAATAATTTTGAAGCCCCAAATCACAGCGACTATCTAGTAGCCGCATTCGCTGCTTATCTGGCCCGCATCTGCGGCAGCTACGCATTTGATTTAGGCTTTAGCTATCCAGAATTAAAACAGGAAGTTGGCAGATTTGATCAATTGTTCGCTCAGCATGTACCTCTCCGGGCTGAACTCGATCCCTCTGCAAGTTTAGATGAGACCCTTTCATCGATAAAAGCCCATTTGGCATTGGTTAAAAAGCACAAAACTTATGCCCTCGATGCTATATTAAGATATCCAGAACTTGGCTTTCTAAGAAAGGATGGAGGCCACTCAACCCTTGCCGTTCTCGTCGAACAGACGGAATCCATTGATGAAAACTCTCCAGCGGCCGGTAGTGGGTTGACCTTGCTACTCTCAAACAATGGCACGGAGTGTCGCTGGGTGTATGATGCAGCTATCTTCGACAAAGAAAGCATTGCCACTATGCAGTGCCAATTTGCTAGCTTCTTGCATAATGCCGTTGGTGAGAGTCACCGCCCCCTTTCCGAGATTTCTCTTTTGACTGAGGTCGAGTCTCACAAATTGATGATTGAGTGGAATAGCACCTCTGTTGATTACCCTCGGCACCTATGTATTCATCAGCTATTTGAAGCTCAAGCAAACCATACTCCCCACTCCGTCGCAGTCGTATTTGAAGACCAGCAACTAACTTACCACCAATTGAACGGCCGTGCCAATCAAGTCGCCCACCACTTGCGCAAGCTCAACGTCGTCCCCGAGACACTCGTAGGCATTTACATGGAGCGATCCCTCGACATGATTGTGGGGCTACTAGCTATTCTCAAGGCCAGGGGTGCGTATCTTCCATTGGACCATACCTATCCCGCAGAGCGTATCGCTTTTATGCTAGAAGACGCTCAGGTTCCCGTAGTTTTGACTCAGGATCGGCTTGTCAAAGATATTCCAGCGAACAAGTCCAAGCTGGTCAGCGTAGACACCGACTGGAATATAATCTCAGCTGAGAGCGAGGAAAATGCCCGTAGTGGTATCACCCCCGACAACCTGAGCTACGTGATTTACACCTCCGGCTCCACCGGTAAGCCCAAAGGTGTCATGGTGTGCCACCGCAACGTCGTCAACTTCTTCACCGGCATGGACGAACGCATTCCGCATGATCCGCCCGGTGTCTGGCTGGCCGTGACCAGCCTCTCCTTCGACATTTCCGTTTTGGAATTGTTCTGGACGCTGGCGCGTGGCTTCAAGCTCATTCTTTACGCCGATAAGACACGGGACCAGGCTTTAATCGAACGGCTCAGTCCCCGTGCGAATAAAGAGATAGAGTTCAGCGAGCTAGCCAACCCGAACAAGGGTGCCGAAGATTACTCCATCCCAGCACAGATCAATCGGCACAATGTCACTCACTTTCAGTGTACGCCGTCTATGGCCAGCATGCTGCTCATGGATGACGAAACCCGTGCCGCCCTCAGAACCATACAGACATTTATAGTCGGTGGAGAGGCACTTCCTGTGGCGCTGGCGATGCACCTTAAACAGATCGTGTCGGGCAACGTGATCAACATGTACGGGCCCACGGAGACCACCATCTGGTCTTCCACATACACTGTAAACGGCGAGGAAAACACAATTCCCATTGGACAGCCAATCGCCAACACCGAAATCTACATTCTGGACTCCAACCTGCAGCCGGTACCGGTTGGGGTCGCCGGTGAACTGTTTATTGGCGGTGATGGCGTGGTGCGAGGCTACTTGAAGCGGCCTGATTTGACCGCCGAGCGGTTTATCAAACACCCCTTCAATGACAAGCCTGGCACACGCCTTTATCGCACCGGCGATCTGGCGGGCTACCGATCGGATGGCAACATCGAGTTCCTGGGCCGCATTGATCATCAGGTGAAGATTCGTGGTCACCGCATCGAGTTAGGGGAGATTGAAACACTTCTCGAGCAGCATCCGGCTGTGCGTGAGGCTGTTGTCGTAGCCAGAGAAGAGACACCCAACGACAAGCGTTTAGTCGCCTACATGATCCCCAATCAGAATCAGAAAGTCTCCAGTAGCGAATTGCGTGACTACATGAAGCAGAAGCTACCGGAGTTTATGATTCCCTCTCGCGTTGTTCCATTGGACGCTTTTCCCCTGACCCCCAACCGCAAGATTGACCGCAAGGCGTTGCCCACACCTGGTCAGGTTCAAATCGAGTCAGAAATAGCCTATGTCCCACCTAAGAACGAGTTAGAGCAAACCATTGCCGATATTTGGCAAGGACTTCTCAATGTTCCCAAGGTTGGCATAAATGATAATTTCTTCGACTTGGGTGGCCATTCAGTACTCATCCTACAGACACTTCACCGGCTGCGTGAAGTGATTAATAGAGAACTATCTATCGTGGACATGTTCAGGTTCCCAACGATTCAGACATTGACCGAGTATCTGAGTCAAGGCTCAGGCAATGGTGATCAAACCAGTGTACAGAAAAGCGCTGATCGGGCAAGGGCCCGTAGAGAAGCGATAATGCGCCGACGACAAGGCAGACAGAGAAGAAGATAGCAGTGTATAGGTATAGGCCGGGTACAGGGCAATTTAGGAGATTTACAAATGAAAAATAATAACATACCGAATAAAGAAGATGATTTTGGCATAGCAATAATCGGTATGTTGGGTCGTTTTCCTGGTGCGAACAGTGTTGATGAATTTTGGCAAAATCTTTGTTCTGGCGTAGAGTCTATTTCCTTTTTCTCTGATGAGGAACTCAAAGAGTCAGGCGTTGACCCTGCTGTGCTGAGCGACCCCAACTATGTTAAGGCATCACCATTACTGGACGGCCCAGAGCTGTTTGACGCTTCGTTTTTTAGATACTCTCCTAAGGAAGCCCGATTTATGGACCCACAACATCGCCTCTTCTTGGAATGTGCCTGGGAAGCCCTCGAGCATGCCGGCTACGATGCTGATAGGTATGAAGGTCCAATTGGGGTTTACGCCGGGGCATCTATGAACACTTACCTTTTGTTCAGCGGTCTTCTTCGTAATTTTGCTACCGAGTATCTCCCAATTTTGATTGGAAGTGATAAAGATTTTTTGACTACACGTGTCTCTTACAAATTAAACTTGAAAGGGCCGAGTGTTACTGTCCAGACTGCTTGCTCTACATCATTGGTTGCGGTCCACATAGCTTGCCAGAGTTTGTTGAATCAGGAATGCGATATGGCTTTGGCCGGTGGAGTTTCAATACGGGTCCCACACAAAACAGGCTATTTTTATCAAGAGGGAAGTATTTTCTCTCCTGATGGGCACTGCAGAGCCTTTGATGCTAAAGCTCACGGGACTATTTTCGGCAGCGGTGTGGGAATTGTTGTACTAAAGCGCTTAGCGGATGCCATCGCTGATGGAGACCAAATCCATGCAGTTATCAAAGGCTCAGCGATTAATAATGATGGTTCTTCGAAGGTTGACTACACAGCCCCCAGTGTAGATGGCCAGTCTGGGGCGATTGTTCAAGCTTTGGCAAACGCTGGAATAGCGGCTGATACGATCTCATACATCGAGGCACATGGGACGGGAACAGCCCTAGGTGATCCTATTGAAATCGCTGCGCTTACCAATGCCTTCCGTAGCTTTACTGATAAAAAGGCCTACTGTGCTATCGGTTCGGTAAAAACAAATATCGGGCATCTGGATGCGGCAGCCGGCGTTGCAGGCTTGATCAAGACTATCCTGGCACTGAAACACAAGATGATTCCACCAAGCCTGCACTTTGAAAAACCTAATCCCGAGATTGATTTCGAGAACAGTCCTTTCTACGTCAATAATATGCTTTCCCAATGGAAATCAAATCCATACCCACAGCGGGCCGGAGTCAATTCCGTTGGCGTTGGAGGTACGAATGCACACCTCATCATCGAAGAAGCTCCTATTATAGAGGCCTCTGGAGAATCCAGACCGTGGCAACTAATGCTGCTTTCGGCAAAGACAAGCACTGCTTTGGACACAGCGACGAAAAATGTTGTAGAGCACTTAAAGCAACACCCAAATTTGAACGTTGCGGATGTTGCCTATACGCTCCAAATTGGTCGGAAGACTTTAAATCATCGACGGATGGCTGTTTGCCGGGACCGTGACGATGCAGTGCGCACTCTGGAAACAGTGGATTCAAAACGCGTATTTACATCTTTTCAGGAGCCTATAAGTCGGGATGTCGTGTTCATCTTTTCCGGTCAAGGTTCGCAGTATGTAAACATGGGATTAGAACTTTACAGAACTGAACCAAAATTTCAAGAACAGATCGATCGCTGCTCAGAAATTCTTACGCCTCACCTTTCCTTTGATTTGCGGGATATCCTATATCCGGATGAGAAAGATGTAGAAGAGGCAGCGCAGAAGTTGAAACAGACATTCATTACGCAACCAGCCCTATTTACAATTGAATATGCCCTTGCAAAACTGTGGATGTCATGGGGAGTGCATCCAGTAGCATCTGTAGGCCATAGCATCGGAGAGTATGTAGCAGCTTGTATTGCTGGGGTATTTTCCCTAGAGGATGCCTTATCACTGGTAGCTACCAGAGGTCGACTGATGCAGGAACTGCCGGGTGGTTGTATGTTGGTAGTTCCTCTTTCCGAGAAAGAGATTCAGCTATTCTTAGGAGAAAGACTCTCCCTGGCTGTAATCAACGGACCTTCGCTTTGTGTTGTTTCCGGTGAAAGAGAGGCTATTGGAGATTTTGAAAAACAGCTTTCTGAGAAGAATGTGGATCACCGCCGTTTGCATACCTCTCATGCATTTCATTCAAAGATGATGGAACCAATTCTGGATGCATTTACTGAAGAAGTTAAGAAAGTCAGACTGCATCCTCCAAGGATTCGTTTTGCCTCAAATGTGACTGGGACATGGATCACCCCAGATCAAGCCATGGATCCAAGTTATTGGGCCAGGCATCTTCGTCAAACAGTGCGCTTCTGTGATTGTGTAGAGGAGCTATTGAAAGAGCCAAATAGAGTCTTCTTGGAGGTCGGGCCAGGATACACGTTCAGCATGTTGGTTTGGCAGCATCCAAATAGAACGGAAGAACACGTCGTGCTTTCGTCGACTCGTCATCCCAAAGAGAAAGAATCGGATCTGGCCTTCATTCTGAATACCTTAGGCAGACTCTGGCTCGCAGGGATTCAGGTGAGCTGGCCAGGATTCTACTCCGACGAAAGACGTCATCGCATACCCCTACCCACCTATCCGTTCGAGCGCGAGCGTTTTTGGATGGAAGCGAGAACGCCTGTAAACACAGCCACTTTGAAAGCACCCAGTTTATCTGAAGGATCAGAGAAAACTCTCTTATCCGAGCGAATGCACTCAGAACCCAAAACGGAAAATGCACATGGTACCCCCAAGGGTGAAGTAGAACGGACCCTTGCTGGCATCTGGCAAGAGCTGCTTGGTCTTGAGCAGGTTAGAATTGATGACAATTTCTTTGATTTGGGGGGAAGCTCCTTGATAGCCTTGCGTCTCTTTGCTCAGATCGAGAAGAAATTCGCCAGAAAACTTCCCCTGGCGACCCTTCTTGAGGCACCGACAGTTAAGCAGCTGGCAGGTGTCCTTGAGAGAGAAGAATCGACAGCGGCGTGGTCGCCATTGGTTGCGATTCAGTCCAATGGTTCCAGACCGCCTTTCTTCTGCATTCATGGTGCCGGTGGCAATATCCTGAATTATCGTGATTTAGCACACCATCTAGGCACAGATCAACCGGTTTATGGGTTACAATCACAGGGTCTGGACGGGGAACAGCCTTTGCACACCCGAATTGAGGACATGGCGGCTCATTACCTCAAAGAAATACAAGCTGTCCAGCCCGAGGGTCCTTATTTCTTGGGAGGATATTGCATGGGCGGTACGGTGGCCTTAGAGATAGCCCAGCAGCTCCATGCGCAAGGTCAGAAGGTGGCCTTATTGGCCTTACCGGAAACCTATAATTGGGCAAATATCAAAGCTCAGTCATTCCTTGATGATGTTTATTATTATATACAAAAAATCGAGTTTCATTGGCGTAACTTTTTACTCCTACCATCTAAAGAGAAATTGATATTTATTAAGGAAAAGGCCAACGTTGCCAAGGGTAGAAGGAAGGTGTGGTTTGGAATGATAACATCGATAACTCGCAATAAATTTCATCTAGATGACGGGCAGCATTTATCTCTATCCCAGCTCTGGGAGACCAACGATCGGGCTGCAGCTAACTACGTGCCGGAACCCTATCTAGGGCGAATTACCCAGTTCCTACCAATTAAACAGTATGCACGTTATGATGGTCCAGAATTAGGCTGGGACAAACTGGCTGCTGGAGGGGTGGAGATCTACAAGCTACCTGTCTATCCTGCGGGAATGCTTGTAGAACCCTTTGTTGGGATCTTGGCCAAAAAATTGAAAGTCTGCATCAACAAGGCATTAGAAACGGAGCCAAGTAATAAGATATGAGCCTTTGCTGTTATATGCTTAATTCAAAGTAATCTAAGAATGAATAAATCAGAACTAATCAACAGAATTTATTATCAGTTGAAACCATTCATTCCAAGACGATTACAAATATCGTTAAGAAGAAAGGTAGTTCTTCGGAAAAGGCAGCTATCCAAAAATATTTGGCCAATTGATGAGAGGGCCAGCAAACCGCCTAACGGTTGGTCCGGATGGCCAGATCAAAAGCAATTCGGCTTGGTTCTGACCCATGATGTGGACACAATGAAAGGGCACGATAACTGTCTTCAACTCATGAGACTTGAGCAAGCGTTAGGCTTTCGATCCTCATTTAATTTTGTTCCTGAGCGATATGACGTCTCCCCTGAAGTTCGTGATCACCTTACAAAACATGACTTTGAAGTGGGTATTCACGGCTTGAATCATGATGGAAAGCTTTATAAATCCGAAAAGATTTTTCGAAGCCGAGCAGTCCGAATTAATCACTATTTGAAAGATTGGAAGGCTGTGGGTTTCCGTTCCCCGGCTATGCATCATAATTTAGACTGGATTCATGATTTGAACATTGAATATGATGCCTCAACATTTGATACAGACCCATTTGAACCCCAGTCAGACAGCCAAGGAACGATATTTCCATTTTGGGTTGACGGGAATTCCTCCCAACGTGGGTATGTAGAACTTCCTTATACACTACCGCAAGATTTCACATTATTCGTCCTTATGAAAGAAAAAAACATCGATATTTGGAAACAAAAATTGGATTGGATTGTTAAGAATGGTGGCATGGCACTTTTGAATACCCACCCGGACTATATGAGCTTTGCTGGAACTAAGCCAAGGATAGAGGAATATCCAGCAGAATATTATAGCGAATTTCTTAAGCACATTAAATTCAAGTATGAAGGCCAGTATTGGCATGTTTTGCCCAGGGATATCGCTCGCTTTTGGGCACGGACAATACTGGGCAAAAAAGGTATCGTCAATTCAACCCTCCACTAAACTTTTACCCGGTTAAGTGCACTTGGCAGTTTGAGTGTGCTTTTTACTGTATTGACTTTGTCGATTGCATCGGATCCGTTTTTACAAACCAGATGTATGGGGGCCAGTGCCTAAATCCTTGTTTGCCCTTTGCATTCTCCTTGATCACAGCGGTCCTTTTGCCTTCCAGCGCCAGTCCCTACAGACTATCAGCTATTAGCCATGAGCTATTCCCCTATGTTTTTCGAACCGGGCAAAGATGGAACAACCTACACACTGACCGAAATTGAGCTTAAGCTAAAGCCGAATTATTAAAAATGTTTTTCCCATTATATAGACCTCCGTCTATGGACTTAGAGTTGAAGACTGACGAAATCCATATCTGGTATGCTCTTTTGGATTAGCATGAGGACTTATCTGATCACCTCAACCAATCACTTTCCGAGGAGGAGCGATCACGAGCTCACCGATTCTGTTCCGAGCCAGCCAGAACCCGCTCTATTGTAGGCCGAAGGGTACTCAGAACAATCTTGGGTATTTACCTGAACGTGGAGTCCATGTTTTTGGAAAAAGTTTTACTTTTGGGCTTGCCACAAGAATATTTGACCGAAGCCCAGCCTATCCCAGCCAGAGCTCCAACTCCCGAATCCAGAACTTCATGAGAAAGGTATCATGAGCATCAGCGTGGTTCACACCTTGCCGGAAGACAAATGGCGCCTTTTTGTGGAAAAACATCCGGCGGGGAATATCTTTCAAACGCCGGAAATGTTTCAGGTTTCCAGTCGAACAAAGGGGCATCGGCCAGAGTTGTGGGCCGCTACCAGGGACAGCGAAGTATTGGCTTTGTTGCTCCCGGTACAGATCACCTTGATGAATGGATTACTGCGCCACTTTACAACTCGATCTGTTGCCTACGGCAGTATCCTTTGTGTGCCAGGCACCGCAGGCGAAGAGGGACTCGATCGACTGTTAGGCACTTACATTCGGGAAGTTGACGGAACACCGCTTTTCACGGAGTTACGCAACTTGTCAAACCTTGAAGCCGTGCAGCCAATCCTAAGTAAGCACGGCTTTGTCTACGAGGATCATTTGAACTATCTAATCGACCTCAAACGCCTGCCAGAGGCCATATTCCAAAGCATCGGTCGCCGAACGCGCAAGAAGATACGGCGCGCACTCAGACAAGGCGCGGTCGTCGTTGAAGAGGTAAGAGATCAGGATCAGGTGACCGTCTGCTACGATCTAGTACGGCAGAGCTTCCGACTAGCCTCCGTTCCCCTAACCGACCGTTCCCTTTTTGAGGCAGCCTTCGACGTGCTACACTCAAAAAATATGGCCCGTTTCACTCTGGCTTATGTCGGCCACATGCCCGCCGCTGCCTCGCTAGAGCTGCTCTACAAAGATGTCATCTACGGATGGTTCGGCGGTGTGGACCGGGCATACAGCTCCCAGGTGCCCAATGAGTTGCTTACCTGGCATATTCTCGAGTGGGGCGCTGAAAACGGTTACCGCGTGTACGACTTCGGCGGCGCCGGCAAGCCGGATGAGGATTATGGGGTGCGTGATTTCAAGGCTAAGTTCGGTGGCGATTTAATTTGCTATGGGCGTAATATTTGCGTTCACTCACGCAGGCTTCTGTGGCTAAGCGGGAAGGGGTACCGCTTTCTGCGCAGGTGGTTTTAGTCACTAGTTGCTGAGAGCTAGCATGATCCCCTACTATCGTCCATACTACGATTGGGCTGAAGTCCTGGCAGTTTTACAATTTGGCACAGGGCGAACCGCTTTTGAGTCAGCCCTGGCAGCCCGTGTGGGGGCACGTTATGGCATCGCATTTGCCTATGGTCGCTCCGGAGTTATCGCGGTTCTCAAAAGCCTTGAGTTAAATCAAGCTGAGGTGATCTTACCTGCGTATACCTGCGAGGCGATGGCCAAGGCGGTCGTAGCTTGTGGCAACCGGCCTAGTTTTGTAGACATAAGGTTGAATGATTACAATATGGACGTCAGCCAGCTAAAGCCTGCGCTAACTCCTCAAACGCGTGTCGTTGTTGCCACCCATCTATTTGGCTACCCCGTAGACGTAGACGCCATCCGCGACATTGTCAGCAACGAGCGTATCACGATCTTGGAAGATTGCGCTCAAGGTCTCCTCACCTTCTCCCCGGGAACCAGTAAACTGCGTGGCGATGTGGGGCTTTATAGCTTTGGCCCCCATAAGCCTCTATGCACAGTTCAGGGAGGGGTCGTAGTCACTAATTCCTTCGATCTCTATGAAAAGATCAAGTCTTATCGGGATAAAGAGATGAATCAATTCTCGGCCACGCTATGGGTTAAACGCTTCGCTTGGCTGTTGGCCAGCTACGTCGTGTTTCGAAAATGGACTTATGGGTTATTGTATTGGTATAGGTATAGGGCCAAATCCGTCGGCGGCGTTCGTCCTCAAATCGATTTCTCACCCGAGACTCTGCCAACCGATCTTGCTATAGCTTACAGCGATTTTCAAGCACGGATAGGACTCGCACAACTACGCAAGTTAGACGTTATACTGGCGAAGCGTCGTGCCCTGGCCGATATGTATGACCAGGAACTGCGCGATGTGCCAGGCATTTCCTCAGCACCAATCATAGATGGCGCGACCTACACCTTTTATACAATGCGCGTTACCCGACGCGATGAGATTAACTTCAGAAAACGCATGGCCGCGTGTGGTGTCAACGTCGATCAAGCATACGACTTTGCACTCCCTTATCTAAAACCATATCGGTCCTTTGCGCGAGAAGCATATCGTTGCGCATTACTGGCCTCCAGGGAGGTAGTCAATTTGCCAAACTATCCAGGATTAAGCCTGACTGACGCTCGATATGTGGCGGAGTGTGTCCGCAATTGCGTGTAAGTAAGCGTCCTCCGATTAACTTTCACACGTCAATTTGTTAGTCCTGAAATGCAAATCACATACCTAAGTGACGCCAGACGTAATGAGTGGAACACCTTTCTAGCTCAGCAACGTTATTTCGCACTCCTGCAGTCCTGGGAATGGGGTGAGTTCAAGACGAAATTGGGATGGAAGGTCTATCGCATTGCAGTCGAGAAGCCGGGACAAATTTTGGCAGGCGCTCAGATGCTCATCAAGCCTCTGCCATTAGGATTGGGCAGTATAGCCTATATTCCTCGGGGACCTGTAGGCGGCTGGCTCGATGAACAAATACCGACTCACCTGTTACAGGAGTTACATCGGGTCGCTCGCGGGCACAGAGCCATCTTTTTAAAGATTGAGCCGCCTCTCTTGAATAATCCGGTTACGTGCCATCTCTTGAAGGACCACCATTTTCGACAAAGTCGTTATGCTAATCAGCCACGTGCCACTCTCGTAATAGACTCGAAGCAGCATTTAGACGATATTTGTAAGGGGATCCCCAGGAAAACTCGGTACAATATCAGATATGCTGCCCAGAAAGGAGTCACTGTTCGTGCAGGTAACCAAGAAGATTTGCCTGTCTTTTATGATCTCATGAGAGCAACCGGGCGACGAGGGAAATTCTCTCCGCGCACTCGAGGCTACTATGATCATGAATGGCAAGCTTTTGCGAAAAACCAACAAGTTGCGTTATTTATGGCTTACTATCAAGACCAATTACTGGCAGCCCGCGCAGCGTTTTGCTTTGGCAACCATGCTGCCGACATTCACGCGTGTTCATCGACTGAATACAAAAATTTACGACCCAATTACTTGCTAGTATGGGAGGCGATCAAATGGGCCAAGGCTCATGGTTGCCATACCTACGACCTGTGGGGTATTCCCGACGAAGTCGGTCAGGCCGTCTACGAGGCAAAAGACCCGCCTGTATCAAATCGTACGGATGGTCTGTGGGGCGTGTACCAATTCAAGCGCGGGTTCAGCAAGAACGTTGTATTCTACGTAGGTGCGTACGACTATGTATACTCACCGCTGTTATACACATTGTTTACGAATAGACTCTTCAGGGGTAAAGTAGCAGATCGGATCGCCGTATGGATGGACTCGCTGAGCCAGCTTTCTAGGTCAGTGGTATGAAGCCCCATCTTGCTATCTGTCCCATCAAGGAATAGCCGGCTTAATGCCCTACTCTAGATGGCAAAACAACCTTTTATTCTATGCCGAATAATAAACAGTCTGGCCAATGAACCTTTTAATATAAGCATTAAGCATAGGGCGGTCAGGAAAGGTAACTAAGCCACACGGGGGGACAAATATGTTAGGTTTGAGCTCGATGACTCGCAACGTAAAGGACCGCGAAGGAACCATAAGAAGCGCCCTATTAACAGCAGGTTATGGACCCATTGTTAACAGGACTTACAGAGCATTGTCAAAATATACCGATTTACGCTGCGTAGTTTTTTCAAAATATATAGACCCCGAACCAAGATGGAAGAAGCTAAAGGAATATGGTTTATGGTATGCGCTACTATACTTCACATCTAGAATTCTTAATATTATGAGTGCTAATGCGGATATAGGTCGACACCTGCCAACAGAAATTGCCACTAGAGTTTGGGAGTCCCGGCAAGATCAAGACGACTTTATAGAGTGGTTGCAGGATCTTGGCGTTGATCTTGTTATTGTTTGTGATATTCACCATATATTGACCCGGGACTTCTTAACAGGTTTTAGATACATCATCAATATACATCCATCGCTCTTACCCAGTTACAGGGGCCCTCATCCAATTATATGGGGATTACTGGACAAGAATGCCTTATTTGGTATCACAGTCCATTTGATAGACGAAGGTATCGATACCGGTGACATTATTTGCCAGAGAGAAATAAGAAACCCAATTTTACCGCTTTCCTTCGCTATTGAGATGAAGCTCGCCAAAGTCCTACCAGATTTAATTAAACACACCGTTGAGCAAATACGAGCAAACAATTTTCAGACCCGTAAGCAGGGGACAGGTTTCTACCTCCCTCTACCTACCCTTGCGAACCGAAAAATCAGGAAGCAAAAAGTTTCCCGGTCGGCTTCATAGAAGTCGATACCATCGCGAGGGCAAGACCTCTGAGATAGGAGTGGTTATTCTATCTGGCAACGATGGAAAAGCAGTGTATATTAGGGCGTTTATCCAGGGAAGGACCCTGCCGGAGTGCAGAACCAAGCTTCACCTATCCCGAGAGTCGGTGTCTGTCGGATTCCTGGTATCGTTGCTTATACTTATGGTACCAGGGCGGAAATGAAACTCTTGGGCGACAGATTCATTAGTTGAATGAGAGGAGGGCCCGGCAAATTGTCAGGTTTTGAACTTCTTGGGGGCGCCAAGAGCGTTATATATATATTGGCAATATCTTGAGTCTTTTAACGTCCTTGTTTGCCCATCTGCGCTACTTGTCGGTGTTACTTAGCAACCCAAAATGCATTTGCAGTACATACACTAAAATAAGGATTTGATGTTTTCATTTTTCCATGGTCAGACATGTGTGCTGAGGCCCTTTTAAACAATAAAAAAATCAAAGTCCTGTTTATCACTGGATCCGGCCGATGCGGGAGTACAATTCTCCATGACTTACTGGGACAGATCAACGGTTTTTCGGCAGTCGGGGAACTCCGCTACATCTGGGAGCGCTCCTTTATTAAAAATAGTCTTTGCGGTTGCCGGGTTCCATTCCGGGAATGCAAATTCTGGAGAGCTGTTGTGCATGAGGCCTTTGGGAGCATTGATCACGTTGACTTCCGAAAAATGTTGTACCTAACTGAGAGTTTTCGTATATACCATCTTCCGCTCATATTGATACCTAATATTCGACGAAGCCTTGAAACTCGACTAAGCTGGTATCTAGACAATTTGGAAAAGCTTTATCGGGCAATTCGAGCTACTACCAGCAGCAGAGTGGTTATCGATTCTTCGAAAGACCCACAATATGGATATCTTCTCCAGAAGATCCCTATAATTGAGCTTTACGTTTTGCACGTGATTCGAGACCCACGCGCTGTTGCCTATTCATGGTCCAGAAAAAGGCGCTGCCAGCCCGGCACAGGGAGTTGTGAATACATGGAGCAGTATAATTTCATCAGGAGCTCTTTACAGTGGAACGTAAGGAACATCGTTGCGGAGGTGTACTTACGGAAGGCGCCAGATCGCTACATGACGCTGCGCTACGAAGACTTCATAGACAAGCCACAAGAATCAGTGAAAAGTATACTCTCTCTATTAGGTGAGACAGCCGTACATCTTCCATTTATGAGCGAGCATAGAGCTAATATAGAGAAGGTTAATCATTCCGTTTTCGGAAATCCTTCTCGTTTTCGAACCGGCACGGTGGACCTAGCACCAGACAAAGAGTGGGAGACCAAAATGCTGCGCAAATTCCCTACGATGCTACTTACATGGCCACTGCTACTTAGGTATAGGTATCTAGCCTAGTCTGGCGAACAATATCGCTGGTCAACAGCAAAGTGACGACAAGAATTATCGAGGAACGGATACCATCCACCATAAGAATTTCACCTACGAAAAGTTTGAATTAACAGAGCCTTGGAATACCAGGCAAGCAAAAAGACATGAGTCCGTGTTGTTTTATGCTTATTTCAGAGAAATCTAAAAATGGATAAATTCATACTAATAAACGCAAGTTATTATCACTTCAAACCATTAATTCCAAAGATGGCTCAAAGTTTGGTCAAGAAGCAAACTTGGACTTTGAAAACGCAGAGCTTGTTCAGATACTTGACCTATACTTGAAAAGGCTGGTAAACAGCCAGATGGGTGATCTGGACGGCCTGAGCAAAAGCAATTTGCATTGGTCCTCACCGATTGAGCTGCGAAAGCGTAGCTCAGGAAAACCATTAGAGAATTTACGGATACGGTGGGGACAAATGCCTTTCTCATTTCTAGGGGAACCGCGCGAAAAGATGAATATCCTAATGCTTACAGAGTCGAATTTCCCCATGGATAACCGCGTTAGGCACGAAGCGTATAAGCTTAAGGAAAATGGGCATAGGGTTTCAGTTATTTCCATCAATGATATGAGCCAAAAATTTCATGAAAAGATCAAGGGCGTATCAATCTACAGGATTCCCAGAATTGAACTCTTCAAATACGGAAAACAGGTGAAATCAACAGACTCATCTTTCTACAATAGAATTCTCATTTTGCTGAAAGCGATTATTGGATATGGCTTTGAATACTTTTATTTCACGGCCGCATGTTTTGTATTATCCCTTCTTCTAATATTTAAAGATCAATTCGATGTTATTCACACACACAACCCACCAGACACTCTTTTTGCCGTGGCATCATTCTATAAAATATTCGGAAAGAAGTTTGTCTATGATCATCATGATTTATGTCCGGATCTTTTCTTAGAGAAGTATAGTTCGCGAGGAACATCCGTATATAAGCTGTTACTTTTATTAGAAAAATTCTCATGCCAGGCTGCAAATTTGGTCATAGCAACAAATGAATCATATAAGAAAATCGAAATAGAAAGATGTGGCGTGAAGGGAGAAAATATCTATGTGGTTAGAAATGGACCTGATTTGAATGAAATGAAAATAGAGGAATCTATTCAAGCGATAAGGTCAAAAGCAAAGACAATATTATGCTATCTCGGCGCAATAAATATACAAGATGGTGTGGATTATTTGCTTGATGTATTGTCGAAGATTGTTTACCGGTGTGATCACAAAGATGTTTGTCTTCTGATTATTGGTGATGGAGATTACCTTTATAAAATTAAAGAGTTAGCAAAAGAAATTGATGTCAATAAATATATAGCTTTTACGGATCGTATTTCTGATAGAAATAAACTCAACAAGTACCTATCGACTGCTGATATCTTTGTAGACGCAGCCCCATACTCTTTTCTTAATGACAACTCAACCTTTGTAAAGCATATGGAATATATGATTTATGGGAAGCCAATTATATCTTTCGCTTTGAAAGAATCGATGGTTTCGTTAGGTGACGCAGGGGTCTTTGTGCCCCCCAATGATACTGAAGAAATGGCCAGGGCAATCATTGAGTTGATAAAGGACGAAGATAGGGCAAAAGCTCTTGGCGCGAACGCAAAAAAGCGGTCCAGAGAACTTTCCTGGGATAAGGTGTCGGCGCCGTTAATAGAAGCCTATGAAATGATTAGGGGAAAGACCGGCAATCGTCTGTCCTCGTGCTGATCGGGTGGGCCCATCGACTTTTAGGTGGTGGAACGGTGAGCGTGAAGTTAATGGAATAGATGACTACGCCCAAACCGCTTCTAGCATCGGAGACGAAAATGAGCTCGGACTACTTTGACAAATCAGTGGTTCCCTTTTTTGAGCCAGGGAACGAGGAAAGTCTGGCAGAAACTGTGATCCGACGCTACCAGGATCCAAGCAAAAGGAAACGATTGGTAGAAAATTCTATTAAATCCCTCAAGAAACATAACTGGTCCACTTATAAAGAAATATATCTAAATCTGGTAGACGAGTTAGATAAACAACCATAAAAGATATCGCAGTTCTTGGCGAAAATCCGAAACATCTCAAAGAACAATCAAAATCAAGAAACTTCCCTATCTTCTTGTGTTCTAAATTCCTGAGGGCGTTATGAATGTCAATGAAAGGACAGAATAATTATGGTTCCAGTGTTCAAACCATCCTACAATGAAGGTGAATTAAAGGCATTAGAGCAACCTTTTTTCAGCGGTTGGATTGGCCTAGGGCCAAAGACAAAGGAATTTGAGGACCGGTTTGCTTAATACATTGGGGTCAAGCATGCCGTTGCAGTTAATTCTGCCACTGCTGCGCTTCACCTTGCTCTCAGGATTGCAGATGTTGAAGGGGGAGAAGTCATAACAACACCCGTGACATTTGTCTGTACTAATATGGCTATTCTCTACAATAACGCAACTCCTGTATTTGCTAACATTGAATCAGATACATTGAATATTGACGTCAAGAAAATTGAAAAAAGAATTAATAGTAAAAGGGTTTTTGAGAAGGCGGATGACAGAGTTGAGTCGGGTGCATTGAGAAAGAGGAGTATCGTGAATGTGACACCTCCGGTAGTTGTTGTTGTCATATCTCTATTGTTGGGCTTGGTGCTACTGTGAGAACTCCGTCTGCGAACAGGCTGGTTTAGGATAGATGTCGGACTCATTGTTCAGACGAGCTTTACGGTCACACAACTTTTCATCTCACCTTGGGGTTGCGTGCGGTTTGGGTCTGCTGTTGGGTATTGCCTTTTTACGGTTTACGCCGCTGTGGACGCTTGCCGCATTGATCAGCGGCGGGCTGATATCGGCCACACTTAAGCGGCCTGAGCTTCTCCCGTTAGCCTTTCTGGTTCTCACGTCCAGCGTCATTCGTGTGAGTAAGGCGCTGTCTTTTTCCATCGGCTTTGGTACGCTGTACCTCACAGACGTGGTGTTCCTGCTCTCGGTAGGCTTGATCATCGTACGCTGGATGGTGAAAGCGGATTTCAAGATGGTGCGCACGCCACTCGACTGGCCACTCCTTATCTTCTGGGGTGCGTCGTTGATATCTACCTTTATCGCCATTATCGCCTCATCCCTGCCATGGAAGCAGAGCTTGCATGAAATCCGAGTGGTGACAAGTTACTTGATGTTCTTTGTGGTCACCAATCTGGTACGCGACAAGCGACAGCTTATTCTGATAATAAGAGGGCTTCTTCTTCTCGCAACGATTGTGGCCCTGGCGATGGTTGTCCAGTGCCTGTTGGGCCAATCGCGGGTTATCCTCGCCGGCAGGGTGGAAAATTTAGGTTTAGAAGGCCAAGCATTAGCAGGTGTTGCCAGGATAATCCCGCCGGGACAGTCCATCATCATGGTGGCGTTCACTGCTGTATTCGCTACCTTGGTGATGGAGAGGGCCAACGTACTAAGATACTTTCAGTGCGGCTTGCTGGGTCTGGCGATCATACTGACTTTCTTCCGCGCCTCTTGGGTAGTCACAGGCCTGACAATGCTCCTCGTAGGCCTCTTGGCCAGAGGGCAAGAGATTCGAAGGCTGATCGTGTGGGGCCTTGCAGCCATACTGTCGGTCACCATAATCTTAATGGCCATTATGCAACAGCCGGAATCTCGTGGTGCGAAGTTAGCAAGCGCAGCTTTCGAGCGACTATTCACTCTCACCCAGAGCAAAACATTTGAAGACCCACACAGCAGCCTGCGTTGGAGAGATTTCGAGTACAGCTACGCGCTTCCTCACATTTTGTCAAATCCTTTCGTAGGGTTGGGCCTAGGGGCCAAGTACCGACCCTTAACCGCAAAGGACCATGAAGACTTCGATGGCCGAGCCTTTATTCACAACGGCCACGTTTGGATTCTGCTCAAATCGGGAGTATTCGGCTATTTTGGCCTGCTGTGGTTCTCACTCGCCTTTCTGCTACGCGGGTTTAGGTACTGGCGATGCATATCTGAGCCGCACATGAGAGGAATTGTGTTGGCGTTTACACTCACCTACCTGGGAGTGTTGATCGTCTCTATGGTTGAGCCGTACGTGATGCTTTGGTCTTGGACACCAGTGATCGGGATAATTGCGGGGATAAACGAAGTTGCTCTGCAGAAGGCTAACCAAGAGAGTTCACTTTGTTGAGCAAGGGAACAAATGGCTGATTCACCTGTATCAAGTAACGGAAAAGGCTCTGAGCAATTGGCGAAGGAACCGGGCAGTTCTATCCTCTCCCGTTTCATGGGAGGTGCACTGGTCGTGGGTCTTGCGACCATGTTCACAACTGTTCTGGGACTCGTAACTACGGTGGTCGTAGTTCGCTCTATTCCTCCGGGGGACTTTGGAGCCTTTGTGCTCCTCGAGGTGGGCTACATCTTTCTAGCGCAGGTTTGCAGTTTCGGCCTGATGCTTGCTATACCACAATTCATTGCTAGCACAGAGGACAAGCAGTACCGGGGCGACCTCGTCAAAACGGTCATCTACTTCCGACTTCTCACGGTTGCCGTTGTGGGTACAATCGGCCTGATGGTCAAGCCATTGCTGGTCAGGCTGATTGGATCACCCGTTGTCCTCGATCTGCTCATCTATACCCCGCTTCTATTCGGCCTCGCGAGCCTGGGAAAGTCATTCACCTGCATCCTGCAGGGTCTATTTCGTTTCAGGACTATTGCTACCATCAAACTTATCGGAAGTGGTTCCTATCTGATCCTCATAGCTGCATTTGTGTTGTTCTTAGATCAAGGCGTTGTCGGGGTGGTGCGTGCAAGAGTGATCTCCCTTGTGCTGACATGCGCTTATGCTTACTTTGCCCTTCCACAAGTACGTGAGAGAGTATTCCGTTTCGACATACTCAAGAAAATGTTGGTTTTCGGTCTTCCTCTCCAGCTCCAGTACATCCTGACTTTTGCGCACAATCGGATAGGGACGCTGATGCTCGCCATTTTGATAGGGCCGGCAGGGGTTGCGTATTACGAAGTGGCCAGGAAGATCCCACAAAGCCTCACGGCGTTTTATGAAGCTTTTCGCGTTGTTTATTTTCCCTTTGCCACCAATCTGTTTGCTCTCGGTAAGCGGCAAAAGCTGACTGATATGCTCAATCACGCTATTCGTTGGATTTCGTTCCTGACTATCCTCGGCGCACTCATCACCCTTCTCTTTGGCCATGAGATTGTTGTCCTGCTCTTCTCTGAGAGCTACCTTCCCAGTGTCCCTGCATTCGTGCTGTTAATGATTGGGTTAAATCTCGTCTTCATGGAAAACACCCTGGGTTATTCGCTTGTCGCTATCGGCGACCCGGTCAAGCCGTTGATCGTCAATATAGCACGTGCAGTCGTAAGCCTGCTCGGTAGCCTGCTCCTTATCCCGGCCTTTGGCTTTGTAGGCGCAGCGCTAGCCACTATAGCTGGCAACTTGGCTTCAATACCACTCGACATGATCTTCCTGGCCAGAAAAAAGATAGTGGCAGGAATCCGAGACTACTTGAAACCGATAATGGTTTTTGGAGTATGTGCGCTCATTTTCTTGTCTCTTGGGTCATCGCTTGGCTCGTTCAGAATAGCGATCGTCGGTCTTTATGGCATGACCTGTTTGTTTATATCGGCCATCACGGTAGGAGATCTTGCTGCCGTTTTCAAGGAAGTTAGCACTACCCTGTCCGGTCTGGTGCGAAGGCACCGGTTGAAAGGCACAATGTGACAAAGATGCTTCTTACTTATCAGGAACATACATAGTCGCCTGCTTTTGGACTGATTGTTAGAGAGAACTAGGTGAGCCTAAAAAAGTCGTTGATGACCTTCAGATTTTAGTGCGGCATTTTGCTGCAGAGCATAGTGATCACAGGCGAACGCTTCATCGTAGTGCCGATGCCAGCGTTGGTGCTGTCTTGGGCTACTAGCCGAAGAAAGACAGGCAGTGAGCACCAGCACACTTGCGCGAAAATTCGTACAAGATGTTTCGAATCAACCAGAGAGGAGAGCGTACATGGGACAGACCGAGAGTTCACAGAGTGTCGTTGCTGAAAAGGAGAGGGAGTCACGTCGGGTACTCGATGATCTCACCGTCATTGTACCTACGGTAGGACGTCCAATCTTGGAGAAGTGTTTGAAATCGATTGCAAGAGGCAGTGTTCTTCCTTCACGTGTTATTGCCATTGATCAAGGTGAAAATCCCGATGTAGTTGATTATATTCACAGCGTTGAGTCAATGGGTCTCAAGATATTACATTTGCACTCGACGGAAAGAAGTCCAGCATCAGCGCGAAACCGAGGTATTGAGCAGGTGGAAACCCCTTTCGTGGCCGCAATCGATGACGACTGTGTAGCTGAAGCCGACTGGTTGGAGAAAATGGAGCCACAGCTGGGCCAAAATCCCACGGCTATCATTACGGGGCGCTTGGAGCCTGCTGGCGGTGGGATTCCACCAACGACATTTACCTCCCTTGTCCCCTGCATTTATAGCCGTCCTTCGATCAGAATTCATAGTCCTCTCCAGACAGCCAACATGGGCTTTGCCCTGCGTATCGCTCGGCAGATAGGTCCATTCGATGGAAATCTCTCTCCAGCCGAAGACAATGAATGGGCATATCGGGCGCTGCGCGCCGGGGTTTTAATTCGTTATGCACCGGAAATAGTCGTGTATCATCACCACTGGCGGGACAAGGCCCAGTTGGCATACGCCTATCGGGCATATGCTTGGAGCCAGGGGGCTTTCTACGGGAAGCATTTGCGCCAAGGTGACTATCTAATGGCTTTACGTGCCGCTATCTCTCTTCGTAGAGGTATGCGCATTCTAATCTACGGTTTGGTGGACAAGGATTACGGCAAGCGCATCAAGGGTTGGGCTAGGATCAGGTGGCTGCTGCCGGGTCTTATCTCCGGGTTACGAGGTTTGGGCTCTTCGTAAGCATGGGCGAGTCTGGCCGCCACGACGAGCGGGAGATTGTCCGGAAGGTGCCGAGAATGGATTGCGTCTCGATATGTGCCCAATAGGCAGCTTTGCCGCGCATGTGCAGATATTGGAGCATATCACGTCAGCAGTCGTGCAGACGGTGTGGGGGCTTATCACAGTCGATGGACCGCATGTTTGGTGCCGCCGCGGGCGGGTAGCGGTACACGGCTCATGATTCTGGAAGCGATGGAGCTAAATCGACCGGTCGATTCAGCTTCCATTGGTTGTGAAGGGCTCGATGTGGTTGATCGGTAACGGATTATTATCGCAGATACTGCTGAACAATTTGCTGAAAAGACCTTGTGCCTTCCTACAAATTAAGAATTAATGAAACGTATCACTAACGAGGCCCGAGATCCGGTGGTGAATCGCTATGATTGGGCGGTCATTGCCCAACGACTTATGTAGATCTAAGTGGAGGTACCCAAGTGAGCCGGCAATCTACCAAGCCTCATCTTATCTGGTTATATACGGGATCCCTTGTGAATGCTCTGGATGCAGCCACTTGGCTGGATACGACGAATGAGCTCCGCAAGTTGGGCTGGCGGGTCACCTTGGTGGCAGCCGGAGCATCAGGTCAGCGATGCATCGGAGGGACAAACGTCTTTTGTATTCCCAGACCTGAGAAATATCTTGTAGGACTGTTAGTGTTTCACATACGATTTTTGCAGTTCCTTCGACGGAAAATGATGAATTCTGACATTATCCTATTTAATCAGATATCTGCCTTATGGTTATTACCAGTGCGCCTGTTGCGTGGTCCTGCCAGCAGACAAGGACCTTTATTGGTTATGGATATCCGTTCATTGCATATGACACCACAGGGCAAGCAAGGTTGGAAGGGTTGGCTGCGGGGGATGTTTCAGGAATTCATAAACCGATCGGCTAGTCATTGGATAGATGGGTATTTGATCATCACACATCGTATGGCGGAGGCGATCAAAATCCCTCTCCAAAAACTATGGGGCGAGTGGCCATCAGGCGTAAATCCAGATTTATTTGCACCGGCAAGGACTGCTCGCTGCTGGCCATTGCCAAAGCATCCGATTCATTTGGTTTACATCGGCGCGTTGCATTATGAGCGGAATCTCATGACGCTTTGTCATGCAGTTGAAAAAGCAAAAGCGGAGGGGATGGTGTTTACACTATTGCTTGTAGGAGATGGAACCGAACGGATGGATTTGGAGAAATTTGCTGCACGTTCAGATGGGCAAATTTATGTTGCATCACCTGTACCTCACGATCAAATTCCTGAAATCTTGGCCTGGGCTCATCTTGGCGTTCTCCCCTTCCCTGATGAGGAAAAATTCCGGGTAAGCAGCCCGATTAAGTTGTTTGAATACATGGCCGCCGGTCTGCCGATCGTAGCTACCCGCATTGTTTGCCATACGGATGTGATTGGAAGTGGAAAATACGTTTTCTGGGCAGAACAAGACGATTTGCCTGGAATACTGTCCGCGCTTCGTCTGGTTTGGATGAACCGGGATGCGTTGCGAGAGATGGGATTTCAAGCCGCCATAGCTGCCCAGGCGTGGACATGGTTTGAATCGGCGAAAAAATTAAGTCTGTCCTTAGAATATGGTCTTGAAAGGAATTTACTATGAATGGGTATAATAGCAGTTACAAAGATCGGACAGGCTATTTCTTATTTTCGCTCGACACCGAACTCGCTTGGGGGTACTTTGATCATTTTCATTCTCAAATGTTTTCTATAGACGGACAACGAGAACGTCGTTCGATAAAGCGTTTATTAGATATATTTGATGAGTTTAACATCGCTGCAACTTGGGCAGTCGTCGGCCACCTGTTTTATGAGCAGTGCAAGGATTGCGAAATTTGCCCTGTATTGGATTGGAAAGGTGAGTACCGGAGCTTCGAAGAAGTGTACAGGACAAATCACCCCTTGTGGTATGGTGCTGATGTTATCGAAATGATACGCTCCAGGGGTTCCGGCCATGAAATGGCCTTTCATGGTTACACGCACAGACAGTTTGACAAGTTGAGCAAAGATGAAGCAAGGTTCGAGATCCAGGAATGGATGAGGTTAGCGAAAAGGAAAAGTATCGTTCCTCAGACAGTGATTTTTCCTCAGGGTAAGATAGGTCACTTGGATCTTTTTCAGGAGGCTGGTTTCGTATGCTACCGTGGCAAGGAAGTGATGCACCCGGCACTTTCAATCCCATTACTGGGCAAAGCTCTGAATCGGATTAATCTTGCCCTCCCCATATTGACTCCACAAGGCTATGAGATCAAGGTTGACTCGAATGGACTTGTGAATCTTCCTTCTTCTCAGTGGCTATTTAGAGCTGACCAGAGAATCGATTCAATCCTCGCCTCTTTGAATTTGAATAATCTTCGCCTTGAGGCAACTGTAAAAGGTATCAAAAAGGCTGCCGAAGAAAAGAAAGTCATTCACTTGTGGGCGCATCCCTTTGAGTTTCGAACTGAAAAAAACTTTGAGAAGCTCCGCTATTTGTTTAGCTGTGTCGCCGACGAAGTAAATAAAGGCAGGCTTCAATCTGTTACGATGGCAAATTTGGCAAAGCAAGCAATTGAACGATGCAATCCCTGAACATTGCTTACATACTCCTTTATTTCCCACGGCTGACGGAGACTTTTGTGGCCGAAGAGATTCAATCCATCCGGTCACACGGAACAGATGTGCGCATCATCTCATTGCTAGAGCCAGGGGCTGGACCGGTGCAACCGCTCTCACAGCAGTTGCTACCCCACACATGGTACGCTCCCCGACTGCTTAGCCGTGCCATGTGGAGGGCCCAGTTCCACTTTTTTCTCAAATCGCCCCGACTCTATCTCGGTCTAGTTGCCACGCTGTTGCGTCAGCCTTATCCCATACAACCTGTGCGGTTGTTTCTCAAACGTCTGGTGGTGTTTCTAAAGGCTGTATCCGTGGCGCACTACCTCCAAGGCAGTGGGACACAATTGCTACATACCCACTTTGCCTGGTTATCTGGAGCAGCGACCTGGATTTGTGCCCGTCTACTGGGTATGCCCTTCACCGTCACTGTGCATGCCTTTGACATTTACTCTTATAAGAACGACTTACTACGTCTGGTAAGCCGGGAGGCAACCCAGGTGATCGCCATTTCGGAGTTCAATCGCTCGCAGGTGGCAAAGTTGGGAACTTGCTCGGCCGAATCCATTTCAGTGATCCACTGCGGCGTGGACCTTACGAAATTCGAGGAGAAACCCCTGAGACAACTGGAACGGCCTGTCGGCGATCCGCTGAGGATCTTATCAGTGGGGAGCCTAGTACCCAAGAAGGGTCATCGTTACCTAATTGACGCTTGCCATCTACTCAGAGAGAAGGGCATAGATTTCGTTTGCACCATTATCGGCGGTGGTCCCGACGAACTTGCGCTGCCTCGACAAATAAAAAATTATGGTCTACAGGGCCAAGTCGAACTTCTAGGAGCCCGTCCCCATCCCGAAATCGTAGCTGCCTATCACCAGCACGATCTATTTGTGTTGGCCTCAATAGTGGCGCCCGATGGAGATAGAGACGGCATACCGGTCGTGCTTATGGAGGCAGGAAAAATTGGCCTGCCGCTCATATCGACCCCGATATCGGGTATTCCTGAACTCGTTCGTCATGATCAGACCGGCTGGTTGGTGCCATCTGGAGACGCAAGTGCATTAGCCGAGGCCATCGCTGTTCTGAGCACCAATTCGGCTTTGCGTAAGCGCATGGGACAAAATGCCCGGGCATTGGTGGAAGCCCAGTTCAGCATTGAAAGCAATACTCTACAGCTTGCTGCGTTGTTCCAGAACACGTACCAACAATGGAAGTGCAATCGCGACTAAGCCTTCTATCGGTCCCCACTCGAGGCCAAGTTTCACATAGTGGGGGTGTCTGATAAAGCTAAACATGATCTTCGGTCAATTGAACAAAACAATGCGCCCACCTGGAAGAAGTGACCGATACGCAACCCATCAGCTGTTTCAATGAAAAGTAGTTCCAAAACGCCACCTGAGAATCCTTCGTGCCTGCATCGCCCGATGGCCACATAGAAGGTTTATCCCTGAAGGCAAGCAGTGCAAAAGCGGAGTCTGTAGTTAGGCTGCATGAAGCACGCTTGGTCAACACAAAATAAGGAAAGACAAATGCCTCAATGGCCATCGAGGGAAAAAATCTTCGGAGCTGCCTGTCTCTTAATCGGCATGACAGGAAAAGCTTTTGGTCTAAGGCTGAAACGCCCTTTTTTCATAGTTGGAACAGGGCGTTGCGGCACAACCTTATTGGTAAGAATTCTCACTTCCCATCCGGGCATTTCGGGATACCCCGTCGAAGCGAATGAACTGTGGCACCCGAAGTTAGAGCCTTTCGAATCCGCTTCGCTTGATATACCACCAATCGAAGCGAACCCCAAACGTTTCAGTGAGGTCTCGATCGCCAATTGGCCTCCTGCACATGAGAAGAGAATTCGCGATACATTCACAGGCTTCCATTTGATCACAGGATCGTCAAAGGTCTTCTTTGCAAAAAGCGCGATGATATCATTCATGATTCCCAAAATACTGGATGTTTTTCCGGATGCCAGATTCATTCATCTCTACCGATTCGGGCCGTCAGTAGTTGAATCGTATTTCAAGAAAAACTTTGGCAAATACACACGCCACGTGTTCACCGAGAAGGACTACCGACTTTGCTGTGCAAGATACTGGAACGATTGCATTTTAGAGATAGAGAAAAGAAAAAAGGACCTGTCGCTTGTGACGAAAAGTTCCATGCTTGAGTTCAGTTATGAAAACCTGTGCCAGAATCCAAGAGATGTTTTGAAAGATATTGCGTTTTTTTTGGGGGTGGCTTCGGATCGTTTCAAATATGATATCTCGCGAATATCCAGTCAAAACTACAAAGTGGCAGATTACGCAAAAGATCCAGAGCGTGCTGAACTATTAGAAGTGATGTCTCCAGGGATGAAATTGAAAGGCTATTTATCTGACTGACTGTCAGTTTTGATATAGGGAGAATATCGATTGTGGGCAAATTCATTCTTGATCATCGACGCATGAAATCAGCTGGTCATAGTGTACATATGCTGCTGGAGAACCGCTCCTATCCACAGGACGTCCGCGTTCATCAGGAAACAACGACATTATCGGCTGCAGACTACCAGGTTTCTGTCATTTGTCCGTCCAGACCGGGACAGTCTCCGCGGGAGATAATTGATGCCATTCGTGTCTATCGGTATCCGGCCCCGCCCGCTGCGAAGGGCTTCCTGGGTTACCGTTGGGAGTATGGGTACTCGATGGCAGCTATATTCCTCGTCTCCTTGCGAGTATTATTGCGCGAGGGTTTCGACATCGTACACGCCCATCACCCACTCCATAGCTTTGCGTTCATCGGAGCATTTTACAGGTTGCTCGGCAAACGTTATGTGCTCGACCACCATGACCTTGCCCCTAAGCTGTATTACGCCCGTTTTGGGGGCACCGGCATCCGGATTGTTTACCGCGCCTTAATCGCGCTGAAGAAGTTCGCCTGCAGGGTTGCCGATCATGTGATTGCCACTAACGAATCATACAAGATCGTCGAGTTGCAGCGCGGCGATGTGCCGGAGAGTAAGATCACGATCGTGCGGAATGGGCCTGTCCTGAATGAACTGGGTTACACTGAGTGGGAACCGATTTTGCGCAAAAAGGGAAAAGTAATTTTAGGCTATGTCGGAGTGATGAGGGCTCAGGATGGTGTGGACAATCTTCTCAGAGCGCTTCATCACCTGGTTTACGATCTTGTCAGGACGAACTGTTTATGTATCCTTGTTGGCAGTGGAAATGCTTTGCCTGGTCTACAATCTTTAGCTCAACAGGTGAACATAGCCGATTATGTCTATTTCACCGGTTGGGTGAATCACCCGGCAGAGGTCACTCGCTAACTGAACTCTATGGACGTCTGTTTAGCACCCGAACCATCTGATCCTTACAATGATCGTTCGACAGCGGCCAAAGTGATGGAGTATATGATGTTGGGAAAGCTGATTGTGGCTTTTGATCTTCTTGAACATCTATTCACGGCTTAGCGGCAGCTCTTTATGCTCGTTCGGATGACGAGCTGGATTTGGTATAACAAATCGCCTTACTAATGGTTGATTCTAAGAAACGATCTATAATGGGTTTGATCGGCCGAAAGCGTATTGAAGGAAACCTTTTGTGGTCACAAAAAGAGACAAGTTTTCTTAAGGCAATGCAAAGGTCTCTGGTTCTCACTAAACCTTTCTGATTCTTCTGTTCAAATGAGTAAAATTAAGAATAAGCTAATCAATAAAATCTGCTCAGCCTTACTTATTGATTGGAACAACACTTACACTGCTACGCTTTTTTTATCCGGCATGGGTAGATCTGGAACTACATGGGTAGGAAATATAATTAATTACAAAAATGAATATCGCAATATTTTTGAACCTTTTCTCCCGATAAGAGTTCCCGAGGCATCACCATTTGGATATTTACCGTATATACGCCCAGATAATCATGATCCTAATTTACTTAATGCGGCCAAAGCTATTCTTTCTGGTCGCATAAAAAATGCCTGGGCAGACCAAGAAAACAGGAAGATAATCGCATCTAAAAGACTTGTCAAAGATATCAGAACTAATTTAATGCTTAAGTGGATAAACGCCAACTTCCCAGAAATACCAATTATTCTTTTGATGAGGCATCCTTGCGCTGTCGCAAACTCTTGGATTAGTCTCGGATGGGGCGAAGAAGAAGGTGGAACCAGGAAAGATTTGGATATTTGTTTATCGCAGCACTTACTAATGCAGGATTTTTTGGAACCCTTCAAACCAATAATAGAAAAAGCTAAAGATGATTTTGATAAAATTATATTATTGTGGTGTATCCTGTACTACGTACCACTGAAACAGTTTAAGAAGGGTGAAATTCATTTAGCCTTTTATGAAGAATTATGTGAAAATTCTAAATCCGAAGTTGATAGGTTATTTTCGTTCCTAGAAAAGAAATGGAATGACACAATTTACTGGAGTTTACACAAGCCGTCTTCAATGGCTACGAAAGCTAGCAGGATAGTGATTGGAGGAAGCCTAACGGATGGTTGGAGAGAATGCACCTCCCCTGGTCAGGTAAAAAGGGCTCTCGAGATACTTAAATCCTTTGAATTGGATGACATCTATTCGGATGCAACCATGCCAAATGTCGACAATGCACACAAGAAACTTAAGAGTAATTGAAATGAGTGTCTGAGCAGTTATGAGATGAAATTGAATATATTCCTGATCAGGATTTGTTAAAGTTTAGTTAGCCCCCCATCCACGAAGACTAATAAATTGCGATTCCTATAAAAGAACGCATTGTAAGGTGTACAACTTTCTTCTGTCATTGTTATAACAACCGCCCAACAAACTTATACAACAACTAAAACTGCAGCTATCGGCAGATATAAGGAGTTTGTCAAAAAGGGTATATCGCAAGGAAAACGGCCGGAAAAAACAGTCGAGGCTCGCGATTTAGTGTGTTTCCAGGCTACGAAGGAGTTAGGCTTTAGCCAGATCTTTTTAGCACAAAAGTTGAAGATTTCTCAATCTGTGGTTAGTTTGGCGGTAAAGCTCGGAGAGCAATTGTCCAGGCAAAGCCGCTAGTTAATAACGAACTAGCAGTAACTTATAAAATAATGTACCCTCATTTCCCGTGAGGTTTCGAGAGCGCCTTCAGAATGAGTTGGAACAACAATTTTAAGGGCTTCAACATTTGCCAAGAGAAAACGTCATGCCGGGAATTATATGTATATGTATTTCCGTTGTTGCCCTCACAGCTCTCTTATTGCATCACCTTTAGCCCCGTTGGAACCGAGGGAGGGACGCCTCCTGGTCCATAAAACACATAAGCCCCGACTTCCCATCCAGTGCCGTGATTATCTTGATTGACTGTTGCAACAGACGATTGTATTATGCCAGGGTTTTGCCTTGTCCAAGTTGTAGACGGATCCAGTGCGTTAGTATAAGTATCACCTAAATCTTCTCCCGCATCTATAGCGGGTGAATTCGATTGAAGAGTAAAATCACCATTAGCAGCATCAGTAAATATCGGGGCTTCATAGGCATCCGTATTCGTGTCAAACCCCAACGCTTGCCATTGAGCGAATGTTTTTCCTGCACCATCCCAAAGATATTTACTAGATTCAGACCTTCCAAAACAGATATTGTAATCAATAGTTGAGGAAAGAGGAGCAGCACCCGAATTAGACTTAAAGCCATATTTGGACCCGTACACAATATTGTTTTTAGCTGTAAAACTTTCAACGCTGGCATTACCCAGGGTTACTTCTCCCGCCTGACCGCCCTCGTAAAATGTATTATTATAAAGATATAGGTTTGTGGTCCCACCACTACTTTCTTGCCAATGCAAGAAGTTCGCCCAATTATTATTGGCTATAACATTGTAATAATAGTATTGATCAGACCCGACACCACGCTCTATCGCCATAAATCCCATCTCTTCATTATTGTCTATATAATTGTAGTAAATTTTTGCGTTATTTTTAACCTTTACACCCTGACCACAAACGCCATTTATTATCTGATTGCCGTAGACAAAATGTTCTCCCCCGTTTTGTATGTGCCCAATGTAGATATTGTGAAAAAACGATTTACTCTGATCGCTAGGGGTGCATCTCGCTGGATCGCTTGAAGTTCCATTACCATCAAAGTAGTTATACCTAATGATAGCAGAGGTTGTAAAATCGCTTGTCAAGATGCCATTTCCCCCATTATCTTCTATATCATTGAACTCAAGCACAAAATAGTCCTGTGAGCTGCCAGAGGCATGAACATATAATCCACCGGCGAAACTATTATTTATATCGCAGTTTCTTATTGTTATATAATTAGAATAGCTTACAAGCACCCCCATAGCATCCCCAGTGCCAGTGGTATTTATCATACTTAAACCATCTACTGTGATATAATCCTCTTGGCTAATTTGTAATGCACCTGCTTGGGAACCACCAAAATCAACCCCATCAATAATACCGGGATCATCTGCGCTGGCTCCATTCGCAATAGTGCATGACATAATACTAAGCCGAGCGTTATCGCTTGTTCCGCTTGCTTGGACATCCAGTTGATTTGAGAATGTGCCAGCGACAAATAGGGTATCCCCACCACCGAGAGAGCCCCAGGTTATATCAGCGAAGCCGTCAAAAGCATTGTCGTAATCGCTTCCATCCTCTGCACTATACTCCCCTGATATTGGGCGCACATAGTAGGTTGCCGCCCAACCTGCTGAGGACATGGCAAAAATGGCCAAAATAGCCAATATTGCCACTTGAACTTTATGAATAGGTTTATTCGTATTCATTAGTTTCTCCTACATATTATAAAATAGTTATTAGTGATTTCTTATGCGTTTTTTCATCTTAAGGTAGTTCATGTAGCCTAAGAATTGATCATTGGCTGCCTAATATTATCTTGATTATGATTGTTTTCCAAGAAAAATCTCATCTGTTCAGCACTAATCGTCACTTATCCAAAGTTAGTTGCAATCTTCGTGCCAGATACCATCCAGACAGAAGGTTGAATTCGTTATGCTCTGGACATACACAAAATTCCCTTGTGAATGCAAAAATTATGATTTCTTGAAGGAACATTCCTATAGTTCATGAAAATCTGTTCAGCACCACAATAGAAAAAATCGTATCATGTGTGCATAAAATAAGACACCAAATGATGTCAATGAAAAACAATACACGGTGAGAAATCAGGAGACCGTCATTTCGGATTGAAAAGCCTTCCCTTATCCAAGCCTTAATAATATGATGCCTTTGTACAACCTGCACAAAATTGTCATTTGGAGGAAACTTGGAGGTTTTCAGGGTTTCCAGGTGACAACCTGGAGTCTAACCCATTTGACAATCTTGATTTAGGAAAGTCAATCAGGCAGCATAACCCTCAATTCAATACCCCATCAAAAGCCACGCCTTTTTGCCCCTCTGAAGGATTGCAAAGCCAATCCTAAGGCAATGCTATTTTAATTTCCCTCAGATTATTTAGCAATAACAATAACAAAGGGCCTGCTCCCTTAAACTAGAGCTGGCGGAAGCCGATTTCAACATCGGTAGTTTAACATTTCAAATAGTCATTAAATAGTTAAATGGTGAAATAGTCAAATGGTCAATTGGGAAAAGATTGGTCAAATAGTCAAATGGGGCTGGGACGAGACTTTACCCCATTATAAGGGTCGCCAGCAAGCAGCTTTTGCCCGTGTACGCGAGAAACGCCAGGGGTCTTACCGATATCAGCCTCCGAATATCCTACACCTGCCCAAAGACCTAAGTGGTCGGTTCTTGATTGCAACAAGACTAACAGAGCCTTCCATATTCAGCAGAGACCGTGGAAGGCAGGGTTGGAGGCTATGCTCGATGAGCTTTATAAATGAAATCATCATGCCGAGTGTATTTTGACTAAAAAAGCAGAGGGACAAAGCTTCGGCTTCACCAAAGCTCCCCTTTATAACCCGCTGGCGTCCAACTACTATCTTATGGCTCATCCTCTGACGAGCGGCAACGTCCACTCACTGTCTTACTTTCTCATACGCTAGCGCAAAAATCATTAAGAAAAAAAGGCTTAAAACTACACAGGTTTAACTTGCAATAGACCAAGGAGGTCAATGATGAAAGCACTAATCACAGGGATAACTGGACAGGACGGCTCCTACCTTGCCGAGCTTCTGCTTGAAAAGGGTTATGAGGTTCACGGCCTGATCCGCCGGGCCAGCACCTTCAATACGGAACGTATCGAGCACATCTACCAGGACCCCCATGAT